>ERZ1292630.1842-Hain-H41-02um-R3-1842-length-20244-cov-25_pt1 | contig 20244 bp, 21 predicted proteins | sample MGYA00564408_ERZ1292630 | MGnify/ENA primary metagenome ERZ1292630 (study PRJEB36523, sample SAMEA6512641) | groundwater metagenome | collected 2019-01-08 | study: AquaDiva: Metagenomics assemblies of 32 groundwater samples
AGGCTAATAGCCTACAACCTAAGAGTAATTTTCAAGATGACTTTCTACTAAGCCGCTGGAAAGGCACAATTCGAAAAGTGAGTGATTTTGCTCGTTTTTGTAATTAGCTTTGGCGAGTAGTTAAGAAATATTCTTGTTTTAAGCTCCTCTCTACTGCATTTCTTGTAAGTCCAAAAATAGAACTAAGAAAAAAGTGAGTGATTTGAGAAATGTATCACTCATAAAACGGATAGTGCCGCTGGAAATCCGGTTAACCTCTAATAACTTCTTCCGAAATAGAACCAGGCTTTAGCTTTCTTGTCGCAGGCAAAGCATTTTCCGGTAACTGCCGGCTGTTTAAGAGGAGAATTCAAGGATTTGGCGCCGGTTTTTTCTTTGATTAGCTCTTCACATTCAGCAGAATTACACCACGGAGCAAATAAGATTTTTTTAGCATCCAATTCTTTTTCACTTCCTGCAAGCGCATCAACTTTAACAATACTTTTCTTAAGGGATTTTTCTGCTTTTGCATATAAGTCTGCTTGAATTTGTTTTAAAAGCGAGGCTAATTTTTTATCAGCGGTTAAAATAGACAAAGATTGTTTTTCACCGGTATCTCTTCTCACGACGACTATTTGTTTTTTTGCTAAATCTCTTGGACCTAATTCAATGCGGATAGGAATTCCTTTCATCTCCCATTCGCTGAATTTCCATCCAGAGGAATAACTTTCTCGATTATCAAGATAAACTAAAATCCCACTTTTTTCTAATTTTTTCTTTAGTTTTTCTGCTTCTAAAAGTATTTTTTCCTTAGAATCACCAAAGAGGATTGGAATAATTACTGCTTGAACGGGTGCTAACATAGGAGGTAACACTAACCCTTTATCGTCGCTATGAATAGCAAACAAAACCCCCAACATGCGGGTAGTAATGGCAAAAGTATTCTGCCAGACATGTTCCTGCTGGCCAGTTTTGTTGGCAAAAGTAATATTAAACACTTTAGCAAAATTCTGCCCGTCGTGATGGAAATCGGGCCCTTGAATCCCTTTTCCATTAGGCATTAAAAATTCTAACGAAACAGTATATTCTGCGCCAGCAAATTTTTCTCCTTCAGATTTCTTACCGATTAAAGAAGGCAAAGCTAAATAATTTCGGCAAACCTCATCGTAAATACTAATAATCTCTTCTTGTTCAGCAAGTGCTTCTTTCTGAGATGCAAAACAAGTATGCCCCTCATTCCATAAAAATTCTCTTCCTCTTAAGAAAGGGGTGGGATGCTTAAACTCCCATCTAACTACATTATTCCATTGGTTCAATCTTAAAGGCAGATCATTATGAGAACGGATCCATTTAGCATACGATTCGTACATAATTGTTTCCGAAGTAGGACGGACTGCTAATCGTTCACCTAATTTAGTATCTCCACCATGGGTAACCCAAGCTACTTCTGGAGAGAAATGAGCAATGTGAGTCGCTTCTTTTTGCAGTAGAGATTCAGGAATAAAAAGAGGGAAATAAGCATTTTGAATGCCTATTTGTTTAAACCGTTTATCAACCTCCGATTGTATTTTCTCCCAAATAGCGTAAGAAGCCGGCTTATAAACGATGCACCCGGAAACCGAAGAGTAATCTGCTAAATCTGCTTTTTGAATCAGCTGAGTATACCATTCCGAAAAATCCTCTTCTTTTTTAACTGTTATTCCCAGGTTGTTCTTTTTATCCATGCGGTGAAGAAGTTAGTTTGGTTATTTAAAGGTTTTCGTAAAAAAGATTTATATACATAACCTCCAATCGAATACGACGTGGGCATTAATAAATGTGAAATTGCAATAATGGTTCAGGCACTGTTAGGTATTGCTACTCTGACTTTCAGTGCGCCCTATGCTTATCTTAGTGACCAATTTGTTAAAAATGCTATAGCCGAAGCCAATAAAGAAGGGGGAACAATCTTTAGATTAAGAGAATTACGAGAACGATCTTTCCTAGCTTATCAACAGAATTGTGTTCAAAAAAGCTCTTTAAATGAACAGTTGGCTTTACAAGCTAAAATGGACTTAAAAAGGTTTGAAAATGGTTCAGAGATGAAAATTTATAATGATAAGATTAGCCAGTTATACGATTGGAAATTTTGGGGAGATAATGGCCTGTTTGCAGGACTAATGCTTACGCTTACCTGTCCTTTTGCTGCAATTTTAGTTTATGACGATAAAAAAAAGCTTGAATATCAACGCTGCTCTATTCCTACTTTAAACTGCGAAGGCAAACCAGAAGATTCTAAAACTGTTTATTCTAGTTTAGAACAGTTATTAAAATAAATTCTTAAAAAATTTTATAAAAAAGAATTATAAAAAAGAAAAAATAAAAAGAAAACCTTGCCTTAAGAGTTCTTGTGGGGGTGGTGTATAAGAAATTGCTAAGGCAAGATTTCTTTTAGCATGAAAAAATAGGCGAAAACTATCGCCTTTTTTAAACAAGCTCGATGCCCAATTCCTTACTTAAAGTATGAGCTCTTTGCTCTGCTTTCCGGTGGTCAAGTTTTCCTAAGATCCAAGGAGAATTTACCCCAGTAATGATAGTCATTACGGTTAATTTTCCTTTCATATCGTCACAAACTCTTGCACCCCAGATTACGTTAGCATCATCATCCAATGATTCAGTTACCTGTTCACCAATCCTGCTTACTTCGTCCAAAGTCATATCCGGACCGCCAGTAATATGGATTAATGCTCCTGTAGCTCCATCATAGTTGATATCTAGCAAAGGATTGCTTAAAGCACCTTTAACTGCTTCTTCAACTCGGTTGTTAGTATCGGATGAACCAACACCAATAGCTGCTACTCCGCCATTGGACATAATTGCTTTTACGTCCGCGTAATCCAAGTTAACTAAGGAAGGTACAGCAATAGTTTCTACAATCCCTTTAATCATAGTTGAAATTAGTTCATTAGCTACAGCAAAAGCTTGTTGAATCGGTAGATTACCGGCAATTTGAACTAATCTGTTGTTATCAATAACGATAACTGTATCAGATACTTGTCTTAATTGCTGTAAACCAAATTCAGCTTTATCGCATCTTGCTCTTTCAATATTGAAAGGCATGGTTACGGTACCAATTACGATTGCGCCAGTGTCTTTAGCTACTTGAGCTACAACTGGAGCTGCACCTGTTCCTGTTCCTCCGCCCATACCTGCGCAGACGAAGACCATATCTGAACTTTTAAGTGCTTCTTTAATATGAGTTAAGGATTCCTGAGCAGCTTCTGCACCTTTATTAGGGAATCCGCCACATCCTAGTCCTCTAGTACAGTCTTTACCAATTAAGAATTTTCGATCTGCACCAGTTATATCTAAGTGCTGGACATCCGTATTAGTTGCAATTATTTCTGCTCCTTTAATGCCTTTCTTATATAACCAACTAACCATATTGTTGCCTGCACCACCAACACCAATAACTCTAATGTTAGCTTGGTTTACTCTTCCAAATTCATTTGCTGGCATTGATTCCAGCGCTTTCTCGACGAGAAAATCCATTTTAACACCACCTCGATTTTTATACCCTCTTTTTATATTTTTTTTTATTTATTTTATGTTTTTATATTTTTATAGTTTGGAAAATAGATACTAGAGCATACAAAATATTATATACTAGTTTTACTTTTCTATTTTCAACAACATGCATCTTATGTCTGACCAACATGTGATGTAAACTAACTAAACTTAGAATAAGTTAAGTACAAACCAAAACGACCAAATTTATTAACAAACTAAAGGTGACCAAACCTTTATTTTTGGTAAAGCTTAGCTTATATTTAAATATTTTTGTTCTTTGTTATATATTTTAAGAAGTATATATTGCAGTACTAATTAACATTTATTTTGAATCTCTTTTTTAATTCTCTACGTCGGTATTTTTCAAAAATTTATTATAATAATCAATCAGTGATTTAATCTATTTATAATCCGTTCAATAATTTTTAAAAAATAGTTTTTAAGAAAAAAATACCAGATTAATTATTTATGCACAGTTATTTATTTTCTAACAACTTCTTTAGCTTTCTCTTTTATTTTTTCTGCTCCTTCTTGAATACTTTTCTTAACTGCGGCCGTCTTCCTCGCTAAAATAGTAGCAAGATCATTCATATATTTAGCTGGATCTTTCATGCGATTTCTCCAATAACCAAAATAAACTAACCCTTCTAAAGGATATTTAGGTGGTTTTGGAGGTATTTCTTTAGCATAACCTATCGCCACAATTGCCTGAGGAGAAATTTCTGCAGGTATGCCTAATAAAGACCTAACCTTATCTTCTTCAAACCCGCCGATCCAGCGAGCTGCTAAACCTAAAGAATGTGCTTCTAAGAGCATATTCTGGATGGCTGCAGCACAATTTTGAATAGAATATAAGGTTTCTCCGCGAAGACCATAATACCGCTCTGCCTTCTCTGGTTCTGCACAAACCACAATTAAATAAGCTGCCTGAGCGATTTCATATTGATCGTAGGTTAATTCGGCCAATTGCTGTTTTTGATCTAATTCATAAACTAAAACAAATTTCCAGTTCTGAATATTACCGCAGCAGGGCGCATGCCTGCCTGCATCAAGGATTCTAGAAAGATTTTCCCAGGAAACAAATTTAGGCAAAAAATTTTTTACGTTTCTTCTGCTTTTAATTAATTCCAATATATCTTCCATAATCACTTAATAAATTATTTAAGTATTTATAATTAACGTTTTGTAGAGATTAGAGAACTCAATTCAAAGAATCAGGTAAAAAATAAGAAAACGAATTGAGAAAAATAAAGTTAAAAAAACAAAACAAAAATAAGAAAATTAAAAAAATAGATTAAATAAAATTTATTCTCCGCTTAGGTCTACTTCTCTAACTGCTAAAGCCATAACTTTATCGGCAGCATCGTACATCATTAGTTTTATTTCAACTCGCTGTAAGTTTACCTGAGCTTTATTAAAAGCAAAGCCGGAAGGAGAACCCCCGATTGCTGCTGCATCTTGTAAGGTTTGTCCTGCTTTAACTGTTTCAGAAGTGTAAGGGATTGCAAATCTTTTTTCCATGTCTTCATAACCTTTTACTGTCATTATAAAATAGGCTGGCTTAATGGTCCCAAGTTCACTATTTTTAATAGTATACTCGATTCCAGTCATTCGACCCCAAACTCCGGGTTCTTTCCAGATTTTATTTACCCCTTCAATGGCTAAAGCCACTTTTTTATAAGTAGTAATAATTTCTTCATTTGATTCTTCAGCAACTGGCTCTACTGCTGCTGCTGCTGTACTACCGCTCGTAGCTGGTCCTGTAGTTGCAGGCTCCGTAGGCGTAGTGACTGTAGGAGTACTGCTTGCTGGTGTAGTAATCAGTTCTGTTTCTGTGACCGAAGTATCTAACACAACCGTTCCAGACGGAGTGGTTTTATCAGAAGCAGAAAAAAGGCCCCCGAAAAAATCGGAAACATCAGTAAGCCCGCAGGAAGCAGAAGTAGCACTAAATCTTCCCGCATAGAATACGGAGAAAAAAATAGCTACCAAAACTAAAGTTTTAATCACCATTCTGGGCTTAAGCTTAATAGTAAATTCGCTATCTAAAGCAGAATTATGATTATCAGGTTTTTTTCCAAAATTTCCAAACGAATCGTTTTTTCTTTGTTCCATTTTATTTTACCTCTTTTTGAAATCTAAATTAAACTATAAATAAAACTACTGACACTAAAATAAAAATTATGCCTAAACCAATCGAGCCAAAAGAAACCTGTTCGCCCAAAGTTAAATATTTAAAAGACTTAACTTTATCTGAAATAAAATTCCACGATTCTTTTAGTTTAATCCCTAATTGATTAGCCATAATCTTTCGCTAACCAAAGAGTAAAGCAAAAGTATTTAAAAATCTTGTTATTTTTGTTAGAAGAAAATTAAAAGAAACGTTCATTTCCAATTTTAAAAAAAGATTAAAAAAGTTTATTCTTCCTTAGGAGCTTCTTTCTTTTCTTCTGCTGGCGGAGCTAATGGTGAAGAACCAACTTTAACTACCTTAAGATTAACCTGGTGGGTTGAATCCGCTATTCTTTCCCCGCAGACAACTCTCCTTATTAATAGACCTTTTCGTTTCTTATTATTTCGGTCTTTTCCAGAAAAACCTACGCTTTTTCCAATTAAGATTTTTTTTCTGGCTGCTTGGATACCTTTTCTTAAAGGAAATCCACATTTATCAGATCCTCCCGTGATAAGAAATTCATACCCTGAAAAACCCAACTGATCTCCAGAAATAGTTTCTCCGATGCTTTTTCCTTGCAAAGCTTCTGCTTCTGTGCCTTTAAACTCTTTTTGGTAACTTTTACCTTCTTTTGTTCCAATAACAACTTTAAATTCCATTTTATTCCTCCCGAGACTTAAGAACCTATCAGTTCAAAGCATTTTAGCTTTATCTCAGCCTTGTTTTAGTTCAAATCGAGCTATGATTTATAAAACTTGTTGTTAAAAAAGGAGTTAAATATAATGTCTTAAAAGTTTAAGCTAGGGGAGAAAGATTATTTTCGAGTTCTTTTTGTTCAGGTTTTTTCTGCAGCTGTTCAAGATTTTTTAACTCGTTACGTAAAGAAGTGAACTCTTCTTGCAGTTTTCCTAACTGTTGTTTCTTAAATTCATTGATTTGATTTCTACTAGAATCCCATTCTAAGGGTTTAATTCTTCGTTCTAGATGAAACAATAGTTCTCTCAGTTCGGATGCTCTTTCAGTCATAAAAAGCAATAGCAATTAGGATTATATAAATGTTTGGAAAGAAAAAACCCGCTTTAACAAACCAGGAGTTTTTTAGTCTTCATTAAGTCTTAACTCCCCATGAAGAAAGAAAAATACAAGAAGCAGTTAAATCTTTCGAGACAGGTTTGACCGTCTTCAGGAGACGAACCGATTGGATTTTCTAAGCTAAACCTCTTCTTTTGAATTTAACTGCTCATTCAGTTGAAAATTAAAACAGAATTTAAATTTATCGATACTGATTTATCGATACTAAAAAATAAAATGGTGCGAGAGCCGGGATTTGGACCCGGGTCACAGCGTTGGCAACGCCGTATACTAGACCACTATACTACTCTCGCATTAAATGCCTGCAAAAGAGCAGCCATTAATAAATTTTATCATAATCAGTTTATTATAATCTATAACCATTTGTAACAAAAACTTAATAAACACATTAGAAATTCGAGCTTTATCCCTCCATAGTTCAGTGGCTAGAACGCTCGGCTGTAGAAATCCTTTTGAAATGTCATTAAGACTGGGATGAAAAAGGATCAGCCTTATAGTCACCGAGAGATCCCCGGTTCAAAGCCAACAATTTAGATTGTTGCTGAAAGTCCGGGTGGGGGGACTCATGGGAAGAAACCGCCAAGGTTTCTTCCTCTTTTTTCATATTAAAAAATTAAAGCGACCTTTTAAAATTAAAATCTCTGTCGCTAAACTACCTAATTAAATTGAGATTATACCCGGCAGTAGTTAAGATTTGATACGTTTATAATATTTTTATAATGCTTTTATAAAGATGTAAATTGCGTTTTTAACCGGTTTTTTCCCAAAAGTAATAGAAATCTTTATAAATAAACTGGAGTTTTAGCTGTGAAATGGCAGATAATGTTCTACAATTAGTGCTTTAAAAATAATTAAACCTGTAGAAAGAGCGCTGCCATAGAACTACTTGCCCTGGTAGTGTAGTTCGGCCTAGCATGAAGCCCTGTCGTGCTTTATCGCATAGAGAGGCTTCGACCCGGGTTCAAAGGTGTGGTTGTGGTGCATTACAATCCAAAGAAAATCCCGGCCAGGGCGTTTTCCTTTCAAGGAAAGGCATAAACTGTGGGCCGGTAGCTTAGCCTGGTAGAGCACTTGACTTTTAAGTCAAGGGGAAGAATAGCTTTCCAATGCAAAGCCATCAAGTGGTCGAGGGTTCAAATCCCTTCCGGCCCGCTTATGATCATCCGTTAACGAGGCAAAAAAACAAAATGGTTTCCAAAGTTGATTTATATCAAGTGCCTAATAAGCACATGAAATGCAGCGACTCTGAAAAGGAGAAACTTTGCAAGAAATTCGGAATCAATACTAAAGACCTGCCTAAAATTCTAAGAGAGGATCCGGCCATAAAAGGCCTTAATGTTAAATCTGGAGACATCATTAAAATCGAAAGAAAAAGTAAAACTGCCGGTATTATATCTTATTATAGAGAGGTGGTTTTGCATGGATAATTCTATTTTAATCAAAAAATATTTTGAAGAAAAAAAGTTTGTCGACAGTAATATCCAATCATTTAACAATTTAATTGAAAAAGGGCTGCAAGAAGTTATTGAAGAAAATAAAGAAGCAGAACCAACCATCATCCCCCATAACATTGAAAAATTCAAGATTCGTTTTGGTAGGATTACCGTCGGTAAACCAGAAATAACTGAAGCTGATGGAAGTAAAAGAGCTATTTATCCTATTGAAGCCAGGTTACGAAAAATATCTTATTCTGCACCAATCTATTTGGAAATCAGCACTTATGTAAATGATGTCCAACGGGAAAATTTTATTGCTGAAATTGGAAAAATGCCTATCATGTTAAAAAGTAAGTATTGTCATCTTCATAACTCAAGCACTGAAGAGTTGATTAAACGGGGCGAAGATGCAACCGATCCGGGCGGATATTTTATTATCAATGGAACTGAAAAAATAATTGTTACCGTAGAAGATTTGGCTGGAAATAATTTTATGGTTGAAAAAAACAAAACCGGTTTTGAAGGCCGATTCTTTGCAACTAAAGGATCATATAAAATACCCCACAATTTTGAATTGAAGAAAGACGGAATTTATCAATTAAGTTTTACCCGGGTAAAAAGCATGCCCGTAATTATTATCCTCAAAGCTTTGGGTTTAGTTAAAGACGAAGAGATTATGAAAGCTGTATCCAAAGAGAAGACTTACGAAGAAGTAATTTTAAATTTATTTGAATTTGTAGATATAAAAACCCAAGAAGATGCTATTGATTATATCGCCAAAAGAGTGGGCGTAACCCAGCCAAAAGAAATTAGGATGGAACGTACCAAAGAATTGATTGATAAATATCTTCTACCTAATGTTGGCGTAGATAGTTCGGCGAGGTTTAAAAAAGCTTTAAACATCTGCAAAATGTTAAAAAAATTCATAGATGTTAGCAATGGCACCCGCCAAGCAGACGATAAAGATCATTATATGAATAAAAGATTAAGAATGAGCGGCGATTTGCTAATCGACTTATTTAGAGTTAATTTTAAAATTTTAGTTGGTGATATCCTGTACAATTTCCAGAGAATTATAAAACGAGGAAAATTGCCTTCAATCAGAGTAATTATTAGGGGTAAATTATTAACTTCCCGTTTATATTCCTCAATGGCAACCGGAGAATGGGTTGGCGGTAGGCAGGGAATATCCCAAAGAATGAGCCGAACTAACTTTTTGGATATGGTTTCACACCTTCAGAGAGTAGTAAGCCCTTTATCAACCTCGCAGGAAAACTTTGAAGCTCGGGCTTTACACTGCACCCATATTGGCCGGTTGTGCCCAATTGAGACGCCAGAAGGAACTAACATTGGACTAAGAAAAAATTTAGCTATGCTTTGTTCTATTTCCCAAAATGTTGATGAAGAAGATGTTTTGGAAAAAATAAAAAATTTAGGGTTAACTGAATCAAATTAAAATGGCAGACATATACTTAAACTCAAAATTAATCGGAACAGTGGAAGATGCACAGCATTTTATAGAAGAAGTAAAAGATTTACGAAGGAAGGGTGCTCTTTCAGAAGAAGTTAATATTTATCATGATGTTCAAGCAAACGAAATTGTGTTAAGTTGCGACGAAGGAAGAGCACGGAGACCTTTAATTATTGTTAAAGAAGGAAAATCCTTGTTTACTGAGAAACATGTTAAACAATTGGAAAATAATGAAATAACCTGGCTTGATTTGGTTCGGCAAGGCGTTATTGAATATTTAGATGCAAGTGAAGAAGAAAACGCTTTAGTTGCTTGCACTGAAAAAGAAATCACCCCAGAACATACTCATCAAGAAATAACTCCCGGTTCAATGTGTGGAATTACTACTGCTTTAGTTCCTTTTGGAAATTATAACCAATCTTCTCGTTTAATCATTGGAAGTAAAAACCAAAAACAATCCTTAGGCTTTTATGCTGCAAATTATCATTTACGAATGGATATGGATTCAAACATCCTGCATTATCCCCAATACCCAATCGTTAAAACAAAAATTCACGATATTACCGATTATGACCAACATCCCTCTGGACAAAACATGATTGTAGCAGTTATGTGTTATGACGGATACAACATGGAAGACGGAGTTATTTTAGGCAGGGCATCGATAGAAAGAGGTCTTGCTCGAAGTACTTATTTTAGACCAGTTGATGCTCAAGAATTAAGATATTCTGGCGGTTTGATGGACGAAGTATCCGTTCCCGATAAAGACGTTAAAGGATACCGTAGCGAACATGATTATCGTTTCTTAGAAGGGGATGGAATTATTTCTCCAGAATCTAAAGTTGATGAAGGCGATGTAATTATTGGACGAACCTCTCCGCCAAGATTCTTAAGCAGCATGGATGAATATAATCTAGCTGCAGCAACTAGAAGAGAAAGTTCAGTTAGTTTAAAATATGGAGAAAAAGGAACTGCAGATTTTGTCGTGCTTACTGAAAATGAAGAAGGAAATAAATTAATCCAAGTTAGATTAAGAGAAGAACGTATCCCTGAAATTGGAGATAAATTTACCAGCCGACACGGACAAAAAGGTGTTACCGGTATTCTCGTTCCTCCACAAGATTTACCTTTCTCAGAGAATGGGATTTATCCAGATTTAATTTTTACTCCTCACGGAATTTCTTCAAGAATGACTGTGTCCCATCTAATTGAATTAGTTGGTGGAAAAGTAGGAGCTTTAGCAGGAAGATTAGTTGATGGAACTTTATTTGAAGGAGAAAAAGAAGAAGAGCTTCGTAAAGAACTATTACAGTTAGGATTCAAAGAAGATGGAACCGAAGCATTTTATGATGGCCGCACTGGAAAAAAGATGATGGCTAGAATTTATGTTGGAAACATGTATTATTTAAGATTAAGACATATGGTTGCAAACAAGATGCAGTCTCGAGCTAGAGGTCCAATCCAATTATTGACCCGACAACCAACCGAAGGTAAAGCAAAAGAAGGGGGACTGCGATTAGGGGAGATGGAAAAAGATACTTTCATAGCCCATGGTGCAACTTTGTTATTAAAAGAACGATTTGACTCTGATAAAACCATCGTGCCTATTTGTGAAAAATCCGGCTTGATGGGATATTATGATGCCCGGAAAAATGGGCGAGGAATGTCTCCTCTCTACGGAGATAATGCCGAATTATCCGACGTGGAGATGAGCTATGCATTTAAATTATTATTAGACGAAATTAGAACTTTGGGCATCTGTGCCAAACTAAACCTAAAAAGCAAATACTGAGGTTCATTAAAAGATGATTTACAACGTACATAAAAAAATTGAAAGCATCAGTTTCAGTGTATTTTCACCTAAACAGATCACTGACTCTGCTGCAGCAAAGATAGTAACGCCAGAGTTATATGATCGAGAAGGTTATCCTGTAGATGGTGGCTTGATGGATCTTCGCTTAGGAGTTATAGACCCAGGATTACGTTGTAAGACTTGCAGTCAAAAATTAAAAGAATGCCCGGGGCATTTTGGTTACATTGAATTAGCCCGCCCAGTTATCCATATTAAGTTTGTCCGACAAATTCTTGATTTATTAAGATCCACTTGTAAATCTTGCGGAAAAGTTTTGATTTCAGAAGAAAAAATAAAAAAGTTTTCTACTATGTTTGCAAAAACAGATGAAGAAGATGACGATGACGATGATAATAAAGGAAAATCTACCTTTACTAAATTCATATTTAAAGATAAATGCCCTCATTGCGGTGCTAAACAGGAAAAAATCAAAATTGAAAAACCTTATAATTTCTATGAGGGAGAAGTTCGCCTTAGCCCTATTGAAGTACGAGCTCGGTTAGAAAAAGTTTCTGACGAAGAAATGACTATATTCGGATTTAAGCCGGGACACGTACGACCAGAGTGGATGATTATTACCACGATGCAAATTCCCCCAGTAACTATGAGGCCAAGTATTACTTTGGAATCTGGAGAACGAAGCGAAGACGATTTGACTCATAAATTAGGAGATATAGTAAGAATTAACCAACGCTTATTTGAAAATATTAATGCCGGTGCACCTGAAGTGATTATAGAAGATCTTTGGGATTTATTGCAATACCACATTACTACTTTCTTTGACAATTCTGTTGCCCAATTGCCTCCTGCCCGACATAGGGGCGGACAACCTTTAAAGACTTTAACCGAAAGAATCAAAAGTAAAGAAGGACGTATTAGGCATAACCTTGCCGGTAAAAGGACGGACTTTTCTGCTAGAACTGTTATCAGTCCTGACCCTTTAATCAAACTTAATGAAGTTGGTGTGCCTAAAAGTATGGCTATGCACTTAACTGTTTCAGAACGGGTTACAGAATGGAATAAAGATTATTTGCGTAAAAAAGTAGAAAATGGTCCTAAAACATATCCGGGAGCAAATTATATTATCAAACCTAATGGAAGAAGAAAAACTATTACTAATGAAACTAAAGATGAAATTTTAGAAGAATTAGACGAAGGATTTATTGTTGAAAGGCATTTAATAGACGGAGATATTGCTTTATTTAACCGACAGCCTTCTTTGCACAGAATGAGCATGATGTGTCATTTTGTTAAAGTATTGCCTGGAAAAACGTTCCGTTTAAATCCAGCAGTATGTAATCCTTATAACGCTGACTTTGACGGTGACGAGATGAACCTGCATATTCCTCAGAATGAAGAAGCTCGTGCAGAAGCTAGAATATTAATGTTGGTTGAAACTCAAATCATCAGCCCCAGATACGGGTTAAGCGTAGTAGGATGTATTCACGATGCTATCACCGGAAATTACTTACTAACTAAAGAGCTAGTAATGACTCGGAACGAAGCAGTAGATTTATTATGTGCTTGCGGCATGAATGATTTTTCATCCTTACCTAATAAAGATACTGTTGATGGTAAAGAAGTATTTTCAGTTTTATTACCTAAAGATTTTAATTTCATCGGAAAAGATAAAAGCGACAACCAGGTAAAAATTATTAATGGGGTCTTAAAATCTGGTCTGATGGACAAAGCAAACTTAGGACAAGAAAGTGGATTAATGTTAAGGAATATTTATGAAAATTACGGACCAGCTTATACCGTAGAGTTATTAAACAAAATCTCTAAATTAGGTATAGCCGTTTTATCCCGTAGGGGATTTTCTATTGGAATCGGAGATTTAGATTTATCTCCAGCAGCAAGTGAACAAATTAAACAAGTTATTGAAGATTCAGAATTAGAAGCAGAAAAATTGATTGAAAAATACTTAGAAGGAAAATTAGAAGCCTTACCGGGTAGAACTTTGGAAGAAACTTTAGAATTAAAAATATTATTAGTTTTAAACAAAGCTAGGAATAAAAGCGGAGAAGCAGCTATCAAGCAGACTGGAAATAACTCTGCTTTAATTATGGCTAGAAGCGGATCCAGAGGGAACCCCTTGCAAATTGCTCAGATGATTGCTTTAGTAGGTCAGCAAGCATTAAGAGGTAAAAGAATTGAAACTGGTTTTAATGGAAGAACCCTATCCTATTTTAAACGAGGCGATTTAGGTTCAAAATCGAGAGGGTTTATTAAAAGTAATTTTAGGAGCGGATTAATGCCTCACGAATTTTTCTTTGGGGCAATGACGGGTAGGGACGCATTGATGGATACTGCTTTAAGAACGCCTAAATCAGGTTACCTTTACCGAAGATTATCTAACGCTATGCAGGATCTTAAAGTTGCTTACGATGGCTCAGTAAGAGACGCCAGTGGAAGAATCGTGCAATTCGCTTATGGAGAAGATTCATTAGATGTTTCTAAGACCAAAGGCGGAATTATTGACGTTCAGGAAATTATTCAACAAGTAATTGGTGAAAAACAATGAAAGCAGAACATGAATCTCTAATTGATAGTTATGCTGATAGATTATCTCCGTTAGTTATAACCGAGATAAAAAATAATATTCCTGGAACAATTTCTAAAAGCAACTTAACTGAAGTTATGGAAAAAACTGCTTCAGTCTATGGTGCAGCAAAAATAAACGCCGGAGAATGTGTTGGTTTAGTCGGTGCAGAAAGTATTGGAGAACCAGGTACACAGATGGTTTTAAGAACATTCCACTTTGCCGGGGTTGCTGAGATGAACGTAACCATGGGTTTGCCAAGAATTATAGAAATATTTGACGCTCGAAAAGATATCAGTACGCCGACTATGGAAATTTTCTTAAAAAAACCACACAATAGCTCTATTGAAAGTGTTAAGAAATTTGCTACAAAAATTAAAGAAACAACTTTTGGAGAATTAGTAGAGGAATATTCCTTGAACATTTTTGAACAGACTCTTAAAATAAAACTTAGTAAAGCTTTGCTAGAAGATTACGGGTTAACGGCAAAAGATATTGTAAAATCACTTAAATTAAAAAGCAAAGGCAGTAGCATGCAAGCAAATGATAATACTGAAATCGTGTTTACTCAAAAAGGAAAACCAGAAGAAATCAAAGAACTTTATAATCTTAAAGAAAAAATAAAAGATGTTAAACTTTTAGGAGTTAAGAGAATCAAACAAGTTCTTCCGGTAAAGCGGGATGAAGAATTTGTGATTTTAACTTCCGGAAGCAATCTTAAGGATATTTTAGCTATGCCTGAAGTTGATACGACCAGAACCACTAGCAACGATATTCACGAAATTTGCAGTGTGTTTGGAATAGAAGCAGCTAGACAGGCAATTATCAATGAAGTTTATAAAGTAATTGAGGCACAAGGATTAAATATTGACATTAGGCACGTTATGCTGGTGGCAGATATCATGTGTGCTTCCGGAGCTATCAAAGGGATTACTCGTTATGGTGTAGTCAAAGAAAAAGCCAGCGTTTTAGCAAGAGCATCATTTGAAACACCCATAAAACATCTTATTAATGCTGCCTTGGAAGGAGAAGTAGACAGACTGACTTCCGTCGTAGAAAATGTTATGATTAATCAGCCGGTCCCCTTAGGAACGGGGTTGCCTGGTTTAGTTACAAAGATGAAATAAGAAAGGTACAATAATGGCAAAGAAAGAAGAAATTGGAAAAGAAATTAAAGAATTAAAAGTTAAAATTCAAGAGGATAAAGTAGTTATTGGGGTAGAAAAGGTATTGAAAGGTCTTAGAAATAAAACTCTTCATAAAATATTTTTGGCCAGTAATTGTCCTCCAAAACTCAGTGAAGATGTTTATTATTATGCTCGATTAGCTGATGTTCCCGTCGTTAAAATTGAATTTGACAACGAAGAATTAGGCATATTCTGCAAGAAGAACTTTTTCATTGCCGTATTAGGAGTTAATTAGTAGGGAAATAAATGAACAAAGTAATCCTAGACCAAGAAGCATTTGGTTTATCTTCCTTGATGGAAAAAATTGCCCGGGTTCGAGTAAAAGATTGTTTTAAAGATGAAGAAATAATCTATTTTGTGGTTGCCCCAGGAGAATTGGGAAAAGCAATCGGTAAAGGCGCGATTAATATCAAACGAGCACAAGAAGAGTTTGGCAAAAGAATTAAACTTATTGAATATAATGATGAAGTGGTAAGATTTATAAAAAACATCATTTATCCAGCCAAGGTTGAAGAGATTATTGAAGAAAATAACATTATTTTTATAAAGGATAGCAGTAAGAAAACGAAAAGTTTATTAATAGGGCGTGGTGGGAAAAACCTTAAGCTTATAAATAGAGCCGTAAAACGGTTCTTTAACAAAGAAGTAAAAGTCGTTTAAAATGGCAAACAAATCCAGAGGATTAGGATCAGCAAAGAAATTGAAGCAAAGAAGGAAGCAGTTTAAGCTAATTAAGAGAACAAAATTAAAGAAAAAAGTTGACCCCTTAGCTGGTTCTTCTCAGGCAAAAGCCATCGTTCTAGAAAAGATTCAAGTAGAAGCTAAACAGCCTAACTCAGCAATGAGAAAATGTGCTCGAGTTCAATTAATTAAAAATGGAAAACAAATTACTGCTTTCATGCCCGGAGATGGCGCTCAAAAACTTATTAATGAACACGATGAAGTTATCGTTGAATGTATTGGCGGAAAAATGGGCCGAGCAAAAGGAGATATTCCTGGGGTTAGATGGCAAGTTATCAAAGTTAATGATCAAAGTTTAATTGCTCTGTTGAGCGGTAAATTAGAGAAAGCAAGGAGATAAACATATATGGTTGAAATTAAATACTTTAATCGGTGGACTGCAGAGAAAGCTTCTGTTTCCGACCTCGGTTTAGTTAATTATATCTCTTTGAATCCTAAAATCCTGCCTAAAACCGGAGCAAGATACGCAGGGAATAGATTCCATAAATCTTATACGTTTATCATAGAAAGATTAGCTAGTAAATTGATGAACTCGGGGCATAAAAGCAAAAAGCATTTTATGAGTTCTGGACACAATACTGGCAAGAAAACTAAGGCCTTAAAAGTGGTCGAAAAAGCTTTGATAAAAGCTGAACAGAAACTTAAACAAAATCCACTGAATGTATTGGTAAAAGCAATTGAAAATGCTGCTCCACGGGAAGAAGTTATTGCCGTTGAATATGGGGGAGCGAGATATCCAAAAGCAGTCGAAGTAGCTCCACAACGAAGGGTTGATTTGGCGTTACGATTTATGACTCAAGGAGCTTACGTTCGAAGTTTTAACAAGAAAATAAAAATTGAAGATTCTTTGGCTGACGAATTAATTAATGCAGCTTTATGTTCTGGTAAGAGCGCAGCAATTTCCAAGAAAAGAGATTTGGAAAGGCAAGCAGCTTCAAGTAAGTAAGAATTGAACTCTTAGCTATTTTAAATTGAATCTCTATTTTAAATTAAAATTATTGTCTTAATTTTTAATTAAATCTGCTGGAAAATTCTTTTTTAAATTCGGCAAACCTTTTTTCTTTTATGGCTTTTTTGGCGTCTTCAACTAATTTTAAAACAAAAAATAAATTATGGATGCTCTGTAGCCGCATAGCTACCGGTTCTTTAATTTTTACTAAATGGTATAAATAAGCTTTAGTGTAATTTTGGCAAGTGTGACAACCACAACCCGGTTCAATAGAAGTAAAATCGTGTGCATATTCCTGCTTCTCAATGCAAATCGTTCCTGTGGACGTAAATAAAGCATTATGTCGGGCATTTTGGGTTGGATAAATAGAATCAAAACAATCTATCCCTTTTTCAATAAAACTTAATATTTCTTCCGGACTGCCCACGCCCATTACATATCGTGGTCTGTCTTCTGTAATGAATGGAAGAGCTGCATCAACTGCTTGATACATTTCTTTTTTTGGCTCGCCAATAGCCACCCCGCCAATAGCAATACCATCAAAATCTAGAGAATTAATGAATTTGGCACTTTCTTCTCTCAAATCAGGATAAAAATTCCCTTGTACAATCCCAAATAAAAGTTGTTTTGATTTTCGTTGTTTTTTGAGTTCTTGATGAAATTGCAAACTTTCTTTTCCCCACCGATGGGTATTTTCCATCGCTGCTTTAGCTTCTTCTTTACTTATCCCGTAAGGAGACATGTCATCGAGCATCATGGCTACGTCGCTATTTATGGTCAGCTGGATATTCATTATTTTTTCTGGTGTAAGCACGATTTTACTATTATCAAAAGGGCTGCGGAAATGTAACCCTTTCTTACTTTTTTTAATAAAAATATTTCTGGACATCTGAAACCCGCCACAATCAGTAAATATAACTTTATTAAAATTCATGAAATGGTGAATTCCGCCGGCTTTTTCCATTGTTTTTATTCCGGGCTTTAAACTTAATAGAAAAGAATTAGAGATAATTGCTTTTGCCGGAATCGTTTTATAATCGTCAGTGGTGATATACTTTCCGGAAGCTCTGGTGGCTACGGGCATAAAGAAAGGCGTTTCTATAGTTCCATGAGCAGTCTTCAGTTTTCCTACCCTGGCTTTTCCATCCTGATGAGTTATTTTGAACATTTATTTGTAGAATGAGGGTGTTTATTTTAAAATATTTGGAATAAAATGAGAGAAACTACCTTAAGAACCTAAACAATTTTCTTTTTCACTACTTTTTTAAACTAGGCCACTATTAAGATTATAATGGCAGATCCCATTAAGATTTACCAAGCAGAGTATAGTTATTACCAGGATTTTGGAGATTTTGCACGCACAGTCAAAGAGCGTTATTTTATAATCGCTCAAAATGAACAGGAAGCTACTGCCAAAGGGGATAAGTTATTTGGGTTTATTTCTGAATCTCATCAAGCTTTGATAGGAGGCACAACTGTAACCTACGATAACGACTGTTCCGCTAGCCGCAGCAGATTAAGTAATTTCAGGAAATCTATTACGGAGTATTCGGGCATAATTATATCTGCTCCAAAATTAAGCGGCCGTGATGCTTATGAATTTGGTTTAGAAGCGGTAATTGCCAGCAGCGATGATGGCGAGAATGATGATAATGATAATAACCCTCTTATTGTAAAATTTATTCCGGTAAAACTTATTTAATTCTTGTTTTTAACCCACATCTTTTTAAATAAACATCTAATTTTAATTGACACATGAACATCTTAGGAATAGAGTCAACGGCCCATACTTTTGGGGTCGGGATTATAACCAGTACTGGAAAAATCTTGGCGAATGTTAAAGATAGTTATACTTCCAATGACATTGGCATGATTCCTGATCAGATCGTTGAACATCACCAAAAAATTGCTGAAAAAGTATTGCAAACCGCTTTAGATGAAGCTAAATTAACTTGGAAAGAGATTAGTTTTATTGCTTATTCTGCCGGACCAGGAATTGATCCGGTGTTATGGTTTGGTTATAATAAAGCAAAAGAATGGAGTGAAAAAAACGGGAAAAAATTAGTTCCGGTTAACCATTGTGCCGCCCATTTAAGTATAGGTAAAATTTGGAATAAGTTGACCGATCCTTGTTATTTATATGTTTCCGGAGTAAATACCCAAACGATTATCCATGACGGAGGAAAATATCGCGTGTTTGGTGAAACGTTAGATATTGGATTAGGAAATATGCTCGATAAATTTGGCCGCATTCTTAATTTAGGTTTTCCAGCCGGAGCAAAAATGGAAGAATTGTCCAAGACTGGAAAATATATAGAACTTCCTTATACAGTTAAAGGCATGGATGTTTCTTTTTCAGGAATACTTACTAAGGTACAACAGCTATATGATCGAAAACAAGCCAGTAAGGAAGATTTGTGCTTTTCCATTCAGGAAACCTGCTTTGCGATGTTAACTGAAGTAGTAGAACGAGCTATGGCTCATACTGGAAAACAAGAACTATTGTTGGTGGGAGGGGTAGGGGCTAACAAAAGGTTCTGTGAAATGTTGATGATTATGTGTAAAGAAAGAGGAGCTAAGTTTTACAAAGTACCTTTAGAATTAGCAGGGGATCAGGGAGCAATGATTGCCTGGGAAGGCTTCTTAAGAAAAGACGAAGGGAGAGTTATGGACGTGAACCCGCAATGGAGAATTGATGAAATATGAACCGAAAAACAAAATATGGGTTATTACTAAGTGCCCTACTATCCGGATGCGCTTCCCAGTCCGGTGTAGCCAAAAACAGCCCTCTTTTTCCCTTCTTACAAACCAAATATTATAATCATTACGAACAAGAAATCCAAATCGTTTTTGATTCTCAGAAGACCGATAATGCCGTTGCATCTGCAGTTACCGGATTCCCGATTATTTATTTTAATCCTGAATGGATAGGGAAACTCTCTCCAGAAAAACAAATATTTGTTTTTTACCATGAAATAGGGCACTTCCGATTTGACCACATATACAAGGTTCTTACTGATGCCCAATATATTCAAGCACAAAAAGAAGCAGATTGTTATTCTGGCAAGGTTTTGCGAGATAAATTACATTATAACCCGCAGCAAATGGCTAGCATTTACGAATTAGTGGGCCCTCTTAACGGGAATAATTCAGAAAGGCAAACCAGCTTAAAGAACTGCTTGGAAAATCGATTTTAACTCCGAAAATTAGCCTGCAATCGGCTTAGTAGAAAGTCATCTTGAAAATTACTCTTAGGTTGTAGGCTATTAGCCT
>ERZ1292630.1843-Hain-H41-02um-R3-1843-length-20244-cov-7_pt1 | contig 20244 bp, 18 predicted proteins | sample MGYA00564408_ERZ1292630 | MGnify/ENA primary metagenome ERZ1292630 (study PRJEB36523, sample SAMEA6512641) | groundwater metagenome | collected 2019-01-08 | study: AquaDiva: Metagenomics assemblies of 32 groundwater samples
GATCCGGCGAACGAGCTTGATGGCCGGGATGAAGATCCAGCGGTCGTCGTCCTTGATTGGGTACTTCCAGATGAGGAACGTGGTTCCTCGCACATCCGGTGGCGCATGAAAATACATGTAGTAGCGCTGATCGCCGACACTCCCCATGTTTTTCCGGAGCATTGTGAGTTCCCGCTTCCGCTCGCCGCCCTGCTGGTTGGTGAGCACCATGGACACCCGTACCCGCATGTCGCGGCCTGCGGCATAGAATGAGTCGAGGGAGCGCTTCTCAATCTCTGCTGCCGGCGGCTGAGCGGGCGCCGCGCCGGTTAAGAGGCCGGTCAGGCAGACCAGGCACGCCAGCCGCATGAGCACCTTGTTCACGGCAGACCTCCGAGCTAGGGTTCCAGCACCTTGAGCAGTACTTTGCGCACGAAGAGGTTCGAGATCAGCCCCTCCTGCCCCTTCCCCTTCACTGCCTCGCCCGCGGTCAGCATTGCCTGGAGCTCGAGCTCCGCGTCTCGCGCCGCGTCGGACGGCCGGACGGTCATCGGCAGCACCGTCAGGTGCGCCCCGTCGTAGCCTTCCAGCTGGTCGCCCACGATGCGGCATGACATCGGCAGGTTAACGTCCCAACCCGGCGCGAACTTGGAGAGGGCCGACGTCTCGATCTGAGACGGGTCCACGTAGAGCCAGGCGTTGCGCCGCGGAGGCGACTTCTCGCCCGCCATCCGGCCGATCACAGTGAGCACCGTGCGGGTCGCGGCTCGCGGAACCGCGATGGTGATCACGCCATCGGGGCCCCGAAGCGACTGCTTCGTCTTCGAGTCCAGCACATCGATGATCGTGCGTGCCTCGTCGCCCCAGGGCCCGTCGCTGACGTGGCATGGGACGCAGGAACGGTTCTTTGCCAGGATGCCAACGCCTGGCGGGTAGGCCGCCGCCGAGAGCGCGACGGTCACGCCCGCCAGCACAACCGTGGCCGAGATCAGGAATCGGTGAGCGTGGATTCGCATGGCGTCCTCCTGGGAAAGAGCCAGCCGCGCAGCAGCGTGACCAGTGCCGGCAGGAGCAGCAGCGTTAGCACTCCGCTCAGCAGCATCATCGCAACGATGAACGCGCCGACCGTGACGTAGGGAGTGAGCGGCGCGAAGAGCATGACCGAGAACGCCGATGCGAAGAGCACGGCATTCCGGACGATACCCAGCCCCGGCCGCGCGGCAGTCCACTGCAGCGCCTCGATCAGGGTGTCGAGTCTCGGGTGTATGCCTTCACCTACGTGCTCCAGCAGGTGCTGTCGAAATCGGCCGACGAAATGGATCGAGAAGTCCACGGCCATGCCGAGCGAGAGACAGGACATGACCGCCATCGGCATGTCGAAGTCCTTCCCGGTCCAGCCAACCACACCGTAGATGAGGAGGATGGTGAAGAGGAGAGGGGCGTATCCGACGATGGCCCAGCGGAACGAGCGGAAGTAGAGCACCAGCAGCAGAAAGACGACGACCAGCGCGAGGAGAAATCCCCGAACCAAGTCCCAGAGGACCTCGTCGTTCCAGACCAGGTTGAAGTACGCGATGCCGGCCGGCGCAAACGTCAGTCCCTTCGGCGCCGAGGCCTGAAACTGATCGACCGCTCGCAGGACCTGCCGCATCGCGCTGGCGTCCCATGTGCGGAGCTGGACCGAGAGATTCGCCTTTTGGAACGAATAATCGACCACGTTGTCCAGGTCGGACGGACGGGCCGCCATGCTGAAAAGGAAGAGGTACTGCGCGATCGTCTCCCGGTCACTCGGAATGATTTCCTGTCGCGGATCGTCGTCGTGGAGCGTCCGATTGATGCGCTTGACATAGTCGGCCACCGAGAAAGTCTTGCCCACGACCGGGAGGCGCCCGAGGCGCTCCTGGAGGGCTTCGAGCGCCCGCAGGGCCTCCGGCGTCTTGAAGAACTCCGGCTCGCTGGACGAGGCCACCACATAGCCGAGAGACGTGCCTCCGAGCGCGTCGTTGATGACCTGGTCGGCGACCCGAATGTCGCTCGAGGGTTTGAACCATTCGACCATGTTGTTGTTCACGACGATGCGGCTGGCGCCAAGAGCCGCGAGCACGAGCAGAGCAGCCGTCGTTGCCAGCACGGCTCCCGCCCGGCGTGTGCCGATGCCGGCGACTCCGCGGAGGATTCGCCCTCCGCGGCCGAGAGCGAGATCGTCGCGGCCGAGCGAGCGGACGGGGGTGCCTTCGGGCATGAGCGTGAGCACGGCGGGGATGAAGCTGAAGCTCAGCACCCGGAGCATGATCGTCCCGAAGGCCACGAGGCCGCCGAAGACCTTGACCGGGACAATTCCCATGAACAGGAGGACCCCGAAGCCGGCCGCCGTGGCAAGGGCCGTGTAGCGCACCGGTCGGCTTACGGCTTCCATGGTGGCCAGGACCGCGCTCCGCCTGTCGGGGGTCTCCCGACGGCGGAAGGAAAACTCATTGAAAATGTGGATACTGTCCGTCGCGATGGCCATCAGAAAGACCGGGCTCATCGAACTCATGATGTGGATGGGGAAACCGAGCGCGACCAGTACGCCGACGCTCCATAGGATCGCGGCCATGGCTACGGCCATCATCGTGGAAGCCAGCAGCAGGCTTCGGAACATCAAATAGATAGCGACGAACATCACCATGCCGGCGATCGGCGAAAAGACGCCCATCAGGGTGAACATCTCGGCGCCGAAGGTGTCTCTCGCTACCGGGTCGCCCGCGATGTAGTACCGGTCCCCGCGCTCGCGCCGCACGATCGTCCGTATCTGATCCGCGACGGCCTTGCCGTTCGCGCCCCGCTCCAGCGGCACGTAGATCGCAGTGGTCCTTCCGTCCTGCGAGATGATCCGGCTTATGAAAAGCTGGTTGCCGAACAGAGCCTGGCGGAGCGTGGCAAGCTCTTCGGGCGTCCGCGGGGTCTCGGGCATCAGCGGACCGACATGGAGGGTTCCCGATTCAGTGGAGACGTTCGTGACCGTGACAAAGCTCGTAACGTCCCGGGCGGCCACGCCGGGAATCTCGAGAACCGCCTGGGTGATGCGGTGGATCCTCTCGAGCGTTGCCGGGTTCAGCACGCCCGCGTCGTTCTGGATCCCGACCACGATCATGTCTTCATAGAGGCCGAACGTCTTTTCGACTTCGGTGTTCTCCACGCGCACTGCGGACGTCGGCGGGAGCATGTTCTTCGGATTCGTATCCGTGCGTAACCGGGGCAGAGGGAGCAGGGAGAGCAGCGTCAGCAGCGCGGTGCCGATGAGAACGGATCGAGGATGAGCCACGGAGTATCGAACGAGCGAGAAGGAGCGCACGGCCTGACCTCCACAGCGGTGGGTCTGCCCTCACACGGGGGTGAGGGACTAACCAGATACTCAAACGAATATTTGAATATGACCGTTCGCGTGTCAAGACCGATTTGTGCGAGGTGGGGTAGAGCGCAACCTGTTACGCTCTAAAAAGGCGGAGGGGTGCTCGAGTGGTTTAAGAGGGCGGTCTTGAAAACCGCTGTGCTGCAAGGCACCGTGGGTTCGAATCCTACCCCCTCCGCCATGTCTTCCGGCCCGGCCGCTCGGCTAGGGTGCCGGGAGGTTCGCCACGAGATGGCACTGATCGCAACCGGGAGCGGTGGCGCCACCCGAGGCTGGAAAGACGAGGCCAAACGGCTGGTCCGATCCGTGGGCCCGATGACACGAGAGACAGAATACAGCGTTCTCGTCGGCGTCGACCAGGCGGGCTCCAAGATAGCCCGTTGCTTGCCAAACAATCGGCCGCACGCGATTCGTGCCCTGGAATCCCGACCCGCTCCCACCTTCTCGATGCGCCGGCACCGTCGATCCGCGCGCTTCGCCCTGACGGATGCTGTTCAATGATCCGCGTTCGCTGTCGAACGTCGGATGGCGCTCGTGGAAACCGTTCGCGTCGCGGTCGACATAACTCTGCCCGCTGAAAATGTGGTGGCAGTCGAGGCACATATTCGACGGCTCGTAGAGGGTGCCGTTCACCGCCCCGTAGGAGACGTTTTCCTGTCGTAGCGGGACATCCCCGTCACCCCGGGATTGGAGAAGAGACCGAGCTCAGGCGTCGCTCCGGGGTCGCTGGCCCACTGGAGATTCCGTGCGATCCCGTTCCCGTGCGGATTGTGACAGTCGACGCATGTGACCCTTTTCTGGTCTCCGGACGAGAAGTGGCACCGGAAGCAGAAGTCCCAGCCCCCGCGCGGGAGGTCCCGCCCCAGGTCGTGGCCCATCGGGTTGATCACCTCGGGGACGTCGAAACTCCCGGCCGACCGCTGCCCGGCCTGGTGAAGGTAGACGGCGGTAGTATGGAGGGAGTCCCCGCCCGCCTGGCCGACGAGCCGGAGCGGACGGGGAGCGGCGTGGTCGCCGCCGTCGCTCCCCGTCGTCCCCGCTACTTCGCGCGGCGGCCCCGCCCTTCGCTCTCCTCGCGCTTCTCGCTCTGCTCGCTCTTCGACCGCCGGTCGCGCTCCTTCGTGATGCGCCGCTCCCGCTCCTCCACCGCGCGCCGCTCCCGCGCCTCCACCTCGCGCTGGGCCCGCAGTTCGGCGTCCTGCCGCTTGCGGAGTTCCTGCGCCGTGACGTCGGAATGCCGCTCCGCTGCTTCCCGCTGGTGCTCCTTGATCAGTTGCTCCCGCCGGCTCCTCGCCTGCTCGTCGAACTGCGTCCGTTCCCGCTCCAGCCGTTCGATCGACTTGGGCCGAGGGGCCGGACGCTCGGCGGGCGGGACGTTCTTCACGCGCTCGCGAACGACTTCGGTGATGCCCGTCTTCGGCCGGAAGACCTCCACCGAGCCGTCGCGAACCGCCTTGCCCGGTTCGCGCAGCGACTTCTCCGAATCGGTCACGCGATAGCGCTCGACCTTCCGGTTCGACTCCTTCTCGATCCACTCCGGCCGAAGCCCGCGCTCCACGGGGCGCGATTCCACGATCCCGTACTTGGTGACGTCTTTCGTGACGCGAAGGAGCGTCACGTTCTTCCCCGATGGCTCCACGCGCACGCGAACCCGCGTCGTCCCGAAGTCGCGCGCCTTGGAGAAGCACCAGTGGTGCCGATGGATGTGGCGGTCGAGATCGAACGCGGAGTAGACCAGGCCGACCTGGAGCCGCCAGTAGACGTCGGGCGGGAGCGGCGCCCATCCCACCCAGCCTGGTCCGTAACGCCAGGCCACCCAGGCCGGCGCCCAGACGTCGCCCGGCATCCAGACCCAGCCGTAGTCGCGATCGAACGCCCAGCGCCCGTAATGGTAGGGGATGTCGCCCCACGGATCCTCGGAGAGCCACATCCATCCGTCGTCCGTGTAGATCCACATGCCGATCGTGTAGGGGCGCCAGCTCGAGGCAACGTCGAGCGGGCACCAGACCCAGCCGTAAGGATCGAGGTCGAGCCAGGTGCCGTAAGGTGCCAGGTTGTCGTAATAGGCGCCGACGCTCACGGAGAGCTGAACGTGGCTTCGATGGCTTCGGGGGCCGTCCCAGGTCGTGGCGCATCCGCCGCCGGCGACGGCCACGGCGGCGAGGAGAATGAGGGAGAGGGATCGAAATCTCATCGTGGGCTCCTTGGACCGCGCGCCCGACTCGGCGCGCCTCCGGTCATTCCGTCAGGGCGCCCCGGGCGGCGGACATGCCGCGAGCAGACGCTACTCTTGACGGTATCCAAGGAGGGCCCCCGTATCGATGGGCCTTTGGGTGGGCGTCGCGACCCGGGCGGTCCCAACTGTGCTACCCTCCCGGCCCATGAGCATGGAACCCGGCACGCGACTCGGCGCGTACGAGATCACCGGCCAGATCGGGGCCGGTGGAATGGGCGAGGTCTTCAAGGCGCGCGACACGCGCCTCGACCGGACCGTCGCCATCAAGGTGCTGCAGGGTCACCTCTCCGTCAGCCCGGAGACACGCCAGCGCTTCGAGCGCGAAGCACGCGTCATCTCCAGCCTCAACCATCCCAACATCTGCACCCTCTACGACGTCGGCCACCAGGACGGGATGGACTATCTCGTCATGGAGTACATCGAAGGGGAATCGCTCGCCGATCGCCTCACGCGCGGGGCGCTGCCGATCGCCGAACTCCTGAAGATCGGCGCCGAAATTTCCGACGCCCTCGATCGCGCTCATCGGCAGGGGCTGGTGCACCGCGACCTGAAACCCGGGAACATCATGCTCACCAAGTCGGGCGCGAAGCTCCTCGACTTCGGTCTGGCGCGCGCCACCGGCCTGGCCCCGACAGCGGGGGACATGTCGTCGCCGACAATGAGCCGCCCGCTCACCGCCGAGGGGACGATCGTCGGGACGTTTCAATACATGGCGCCCGAGCAGCTCGAGGGCAAGGAGGCCGATCCGCGGAGCGACCTCTTCTCCTTCGGCGCCGTGCTCTACGAGATGGCGACGGGAAAGCGCGCCTTCGAGGGGAAGAGCCAGGCGAGCCTGATCGCGTCGATCCTGAAGGAGACGCCTCAGCCGATCTCCTCGATCTCCAACGTCTCGCCGCCGGCGCTCGACAAGATCGTGATGCGCTGCCTCGAGAAGGATGCCGAGGACCGATATCAGACGGCGCGCGACGTGCTCCTCGAACTCAAGTGGGTCACGGAAGCCGGTTCGCGCGCGGGCGTGCCGTCCCCGGTGGCGGCGAGGCGGAAATCACGGGAGTTGCTTGCCTGGCGGCTGGTCGCCCTCGGCGCGGCGGGCGTGCTGATCTTCGGCGTTAAGGGGATTCTGAACCGTCCGCAGCCGCCCCGCCCGATCGAGTTCACCACGCCCGTGCCCGCGGAGGTCGTCTTCATCGACACGCCGAAGATCTCGCCGGACGGACGCACAATCGCGTTCAGCTCCGCCGACACGAGCGGAGCCCAGCGGCTGTGGATTCGCCCGCTCGATTCGCTCGAGTCGAGGGCGCTGACGAACACGGAAAATGCCGGCCGTCCTTGCTGGTCGCCGGATAGCCGGTTCCTGGCGTTCATGTCGGATGGGAAGCTGAAGAAGATTGGAATCGAGGGGGGGCCGCCCCAGACCATCTGCGAGTCGAAGAGCCGCGGCGATGGATCGTGGGGGACTAAGGGGACCATCCTTTTCGATGGAACCCCGAGCGACTCGATCCAATGGGTCAGTGCCGGCGGGGGAACGCCGGCGCCGGCCACCCGGATCGACCGTGCGAACGGAGAGACCGGTTCCGCCTGGCCCCACTTCCTTCCAGACGGCCGGCACTTCCTCTTTCTGGGCCTGACGGCGAAGCCCGACGAGTCATACCTGAAAGTCGGGGATCTCAAATCCGACAAGGTCGTCCTGCTTCAGAAAGGGAACTTTTCTCGGATCGAATACGCGGAGCCGGGCTACATCGTCTACGCGCGCGAGCGGGCGCTTCTGGCGCAGCGTTTCGACGCTCGCGGCCTTCGGTTCAAGGGCGACCCTTTCCCCATTGTGGACGACGTCGCGGCGGGAGGTGGCACCACCTCCAACGCGGACTTCTCCACGTCGCGATCGGCCCTCGTCTTTCGCGGGGGCACCGCAGGAGGCGAAACACAGGTCATCGGTCTCGATCGCGAGGGGAAGGAGGTTCTGGCGCTGGGAGAGCCGGGGAACATCTACAACGTCGCCATATCTCCCGACGGTCGCCGGGTTGCCACCACACGCGCGGCGGGCAATGCCGATCTATGGATCACCGATGTCGCTCGCGGCGTGAGTTCGCGATTCACGTTCGAGCCCACCCTGGAGTACACGCCGGTCTGGTCGCCCGATGGTTCCCGGATCGCGTTCAATTCGGATCGCCTGGGGGGACGAGACGCCATCTACCTCAAGCCCTCGGACGGCATTCAGGCAGAATCGCTCTTCTATCAGGGGGACGTCGCTTTTGGTGTCGCCGACTGGTCCCGTGATGGGAAGTTCCTGGCCTGCATCAGGGGTGGGTCCGCCGGAGGCGTCTATATTCTCCCCCTGAACGGCACAAGAACTCCCCGGCCCGTCGTGGTCACTCCATTCGTCGAAGGCGATCCCCGCTTCTCGCCCGACGGTCGATGGCTCCTCTACTCTTCGGACGAGTCAGGGCGCCGGGACGTCTACGTCCAATCGCTCCAGGGCGGAAGTGGAAAGTGGCAGGTTTCGACCGAGGGCGGGCGCGACCCGAAATGGAGCAGAGACGGTAGGGAGATCTACTTCCTCGGCGCCGGCAATCGGATGATGGCTGTGGACGTCTCGACCGAGCCAACCGTCGCGCTTGGCAATCCCAGAGAACTCTTCCGGTCGATCTCGTGGGATCCCGATCGCTACGGCGGCAACTGGGACGTCTCGGCCGACGGGCAGCGTTTCTACGTCCGCCGCGCCCGCGGCGTGGCCGAGCTTCCCGCCACGACCGTCGTGGTGAACTGGATGGAGCGCTTCAAGAAGCGATAGCGCGCTCCGCCCCTGCGGGGTGGGGAGAATTCGTCACATCTGGTTCGATCAGGTCGAACAGAGGACCTTTCCGCCTCCCGAAGAACCCCGACAGACCGGTCCGTTTCTCGCGTAATGGTCACTCCCAACACAGGATAGAAACCCATCGCTCCGCGCCCCTCAATTCAGCCCGCATCCGGCATGCCCCATGCGTATCTCAACACGTGAACCGGGAGGAGATGGTTCGGGACGGAGGGGGTCATGATGACACGCGAAGATGCTCAAGAGCGGGCTGCACGCCTCGGACTCTCAACCTGGGTCGATCAGGCGATCGCCGTCGGTCCCAAGTCGAGGGCGATCGACGTGATGTGTGTCGGCTTCGCCTCCGTCGAGATCCCGATCGCCGTGGCGGAAACATGGGAAGAGGCTCTCGACATGACGATGAGGATCATTTTCGGCAAGTAACGGGACGAGGGAAGCGTCGCACGGGGGTTACCGAAGGTGGGCCCCGAAATCCCGACCCGCGCTCCAGAGCGGAATGAAAACCAAGGCCAGGAAGAGCGCCACGGCGAGGCCGAGCCCCACCGCCGCCTTCCAATGCCGGGGCCGAAGGCGCTTCAGCGACGGTCCCGCGGCGACGATCCCCAGGAAGGCGGCGATCACCACGATCGCGTCGAAGCTGGCGCGCTGCCAGTAGACGTCTTCCAGGTGGAGCCACATGCCGAACTCGTCGAACGTCAGCGCCAGGCCGACTCCGTAGAGCACCGCCGCCAGCCGGAGGCCTCCCGCCCCGAGCCTGAGGAGGAGCAGCGCCGCTCCCACGCCCGCGAGCAGGAGAATGCCGAGGCTCAAGTGGTGGACGTGCCTCTCGCCCCAACTCATGTGAATGTTCGGGAACCATCCCACGGCCATGACGAGCACGAAGAGACGCGCGTAGATGAACGTGACGAGAAACGAGAGGAGGACGTACCTGGCCCGGTAGTGGGTGATGGAGAGGCCCCGGAGCTTCTCGATCGGTCGCAGCGGCATGGCTCGGTGCTCCCTGATTCTCGTACGCGTGGACTGGTGGGGGGACGCCGGGAGCATCCCCCCCTCCCTCACGGTATCGGCAGGAAGCCGGCTAAATTTACCCCTGGTCCGCGGCCCGGTTCGCGCGCCAGGCCGCTAGGACGAACGCGACCTCGACCAGCAGAATGCCTCCCATGATGCGGACGAGGTTGGAACTCCCGAATCCATACGAATGGAGGCCCGAGGCGAGGACGAAGTTCACGCCGAGGTAGGTCATCAAGATCGTCCAGAAGGCGGCGATCGAGCAGACCGCGACGCCGAACGAACCGATCATGCCGTCGAACCGCGCGTGAAGGATCGCCATGTAGGCGAGGAACGCCACCAGCGACCAGACCTCCTTGGGATCCCAGCCCCAGTAGCGCCCCCACGACGAGGCCGCCCAGATGGAGCCGGTGAGAATTCCGGCGATCAGGAGGATGGAGCCGACCACGAGATACCAGTAGAGGAGGTCGCTCCACTTGGCGGCGGCCGCGCGCTTCGCGGGGGCGAAGATGCTGACGCCCAGGACCATGTGGGAGAGGAACGTCGCGATCGCGAAGACCGAGTAGCTCACCATGATGATCGGCACGTGGATGGCCAACCACGGCGTGCCCGAAAGGACCGGCGGCATCGGACGGATGAAGGAATCCATCGGCAGCCGGTCGAGGAGCAGATAGACGAGGGCCGACATCGCCCCGGCGTTGAAGATCAGCATCCGATTCCTGAAGAGTAGTGAGATAACGCCGAAGAGGCCGACGCCCCAGCCGAGAAAGAGCATCGACTCGTACATGTTCGAGGCCGGAATTCTACCCGCGACCTCCCAGCGAGTGGCGATCCCCCAGGTCATGACCGCGAAGCCGAGGACGGAACCGATGCTCGCCACCCAGCGCAGGCGCCAGCGGTCTCGCCCCAGCGTCATCCCGGCGGCGATGGCCGCGGGGAGGAGGAGGAACCAGGCGATGCGCGTCGGATTGACGGCGTTGTAGCGGACTTCGCGCACCATGGCGGCGGCGGAGGGATAGTGCGCCGGCGCGGTGGGTCGCACGCGTGCTTCGAGCGCGGCATAGCCGGCGGCGGAGATGGCGTCCGCCGGCGTCGTCCAGGTGGCGACGGGATCGGCAGCCGGAATCGGCAGGATCGCCTCGCCGCGGAGGAAGGCGTCGAGCACGCGAATCCGCTCCTCGAGTTTCAGGAGGTGTTTGTCCATCGGGCCCGGTTTCTGATCGGCGCGCTGCCGCTGGAGGGCCTGATTGACCGCGTCGCTCAGACGCTGGCTGCCGATGAGCGTCCGGTAGCTGGCGTAGCGGATGCCGCGCGACCGCCCCGCCAGCGCCGCGATCTCGTCGTCGTCCACGCGCACGATCGGCTCCTCCAGCCACTTCATCGGATCGATCGACCAGCCGACCGCCATCGCCACGGGGTCCATCCCCTTCCACGAGCGACCCCCGGTCACGGTGCGGACGGCGTCGCGCGCCTGCGTGTCGAACGGCATGGCGCGCCCATCGCACTGAACCGGCAGGCGGCGGATCGCCTCCAGTTGCGCGGGCGTCGGGGCGTCGGCCGCCAGCGCTGTTGGAGCCGCCGCGGTCAAGGCCGCCAGGATCCCGGCGCCGAGCCACATCGCGCGCTTGTCCCCCGGCTTCGGGCGGGCCGGCCCGCCGCGGAGCGTGATTCTCGCCACCGTCGGGGCGGGCGTCCGCGCCGCCGCGCGCGTCTGGAAGATGCGCGTCACCAAGACCACGAGCATGCCGAAGACCAGGAGCCCGTAGCCCCAGAAGACGTAGAGCTGTCCCGGGTCCTTCGAGACCGAGAGGATCGACATCTCCCGCCCCCCCTGGATGTTGTAGCTCGACTGGAAGAAGGCGTAGCCGCCGTAGTAGAGGGGCATGTTCATCTCGATGACCGCCGGATGCTCCGCGCCGGAGGAATCGAGCACCGTAACCCGGCTCCGAAACATGGCGGGCCGCTGGGTGCCGGGGTAGAAGTCCATCTCATAAGCGTCGAGGCGAACGGAGAACGGGATCGGATGATCGACTTCCGATCCGCCGGGCCCGGCGCGGAGGATTCGCGCGGCGCTGTCGCCCTCCCAGAGCGGAAGCCTCCCGTCGATCGCGTAGATCGCCGTCGCCATCGCCCCGCCGATGATCAGGAGCATGGAGACGTGCGTGATCAGGAAGCCGATCCGGTACCGATCTCGCGGAAAGCGATCCCAGACGGCCCCGATGATGTTGACCGCGAAGAGCGCCTGAAGCGCGAAGAACCAGGGGGCGTAGTAGACGGCCCTCGCCGCTTCGGTGCCACGCAGCGACTCGAGGATGGTGCCGACCGAGAGCGCGATCGCGATGAGGACGAGGAGGATGACGGTCAATTTGAGGGACGCGAGGGTCTTGATGTACGAGTTCATTAGCGGCTTCCCATGGGGTTAGGGTGCCTGGATCGTCGGTTCGCTCAGGAGAAGGGTAGGGCCGGAAGGCGGGAAACGGCAGTGGTACCGAAGAACTCCTCGGCCTGGACCTGTAGTTCTCCATCCCAGGGGGCATGGGGAGCCTGGAAGCGGGATGCGGCGGCTTCAGCCGGCCGAGAGGGCTTCCCCCTGACGCGATCCGCCCCGCGCGCCGCCGATCGCGATGCGGAGCGCGCCTTCCGCCTCGTCCCATTCGGATGTCGTTCCCAACTCGCGGCAACGCGAGGTCATTCGCTCCAGCATGACCTCGCGCCGCGCGCCCCCGGCGTGGAGCGGCCGAAATCTCCGGATGAGAAGGGGATGGGCACGAAGCTCCATGGTCCGCCCGCCCGAGGTCTCCACCACGAAGACCCACGATTCGTCGTTCGGCTCGAACTCGTCGACGGCATAGTCGTCGATGAGATCGCCCGCCCCGTAGAGGATCACCCCGCCGCGATCGATCTCGATTCCACGCGCCACATGGCACGAATGTCCGAAGACGAGGTCCGCCCCAGCCCCGATGAGGGCGTGCGCGAATTCCCGGTGGCCCGGTTCGGGCCGGTAGCCCCAGTTGGTCCCCCAGTGAAACGCGACCACCAGGAGATCGGCCATGGCGCGTGTCGCGGCGACGGCGGCCAGAAGCGAGACCGCCCGGGGGTCGTTCCGCACGACCGGCACATGCCAGATCCCGGGACGATCCGGCCCCGCCTCCCACGCCGGCTCGTTGTCGGTCACCGAGAGCATCGCGAGCGTGGCGCCGGCTCGCCGCAGAAGGGCCGGCGCGCGGGCCTCGGCCAGCGACGCGCCCGCGCCGGCGTGCGCGACCCCCGCCCGATCGAGGGTGTCGAGCGTTTCCTGGAGCGCCTCCGGTCCGTAGTCGAGGATGTGATTGTTGGCGAGGGAAACAGCGTCGATCCCCGCTCCACGCAGGACCGCGACGTTCTTCGCGTCGGAGCGGAACGCGAACTCCTTGTGGGCGCGCTCGCCCCCGTCGGAGAGGGCGCACTCCAGATTGCAGATCGCGGCGTCCGCCCCCCGCAGGAGGGGCAGGGCGTCTCCCCAGAGATGCTCGGGAGGGAGACGGCAGAGCGCGCGGTTGACGAGCCGGCCGAGCATCACGTCGCCCGCGAGGGCGAGCTTCATGTCGGTTCGGGACGCGGCACGTGCGAGCGGAACCAGTCGAGCGCGAGCGCGGCCACTTCCTCCAGCGCGCCCGGCTCCTCGAAGAGGTGCGTCGCCCCCGCGACGATCTTCAGCTTCTTCTCGCAACCGAGCGCGTCATAGGCGGCCTCGTTCAGCCGGATCACCTCGTGATCCTCCCCGCCGACGATCAAGAGGGTCGGGGAGACGACGCCAGGAAGCACGTCCATCGCGAGGTCCGGACGCCCTCCGCGCGAGACGACGGCCGCGATCCGCTCCCCGAGACGCGCCGCCACGCGTAGCGCCGCCGCCGCTCCCGTGCTGGCGCCGAAGAGACCGACCGGAAGATCGCGGCTCTCCGGATTCGTCCCGAGCCACCGGACGATTTCCGTGAGGCGATTGGTCAGGAGATCGATGTCGAAGCGGGTCTCGTACTCGGTGTCCTCCTCCTCGGTCAGGAGGTCGATCAGGAGGGTGCCGATCCCTCCCTGCCGGAGCGCGCGAGCGACCGCGCTGTTGCGCGGGGAGAGTCTGCTGCTGCCGCTCCCATGGGCGAAGAGGACGAGTGCGGGAGCCCCGGGGGGAATTCCGAGCGTTCCGGGAAGGGTCACCCCGTCCCATCTTACCTTCACGTTTCGTTCCATGTTCGTACCGTGCCTCCAAGCAATGCCGGCGGGAGGGGATGGCCGCTCAGGCTTCCAACGCGCCCCGCGCGAGGAGCGAAGCCGCGGAGAAGACGGTCAAGTTTCGCGCCCGCGCCGATCGCACCGGAATCGTGTCGGTGCAACCGATCGTCTTGACTCCCATCCTCCAGAGCTTCGTCCAGGCATCGCCGGTGAAGAGTCCATGAGTGACGAGGACGTGGATCTCTCTCGCGCCGCGCCGGCGGAGTTCCCGGCAGCAGGAGAGGAGCGTCCCGCCGGTGTCGAGGATGTCGTCGACGACGATGGCGCGGCGGCCGACTCTGCCCCGGAGCCGCCGGTGGACCACACCCCGCGGCGTCCGCGTCTTGGCGACGATGGTGATCGCGCGCTTCATTCCCGCCTTCTTCGCGACGGCCTCGCATCGCTCCACGGCGCCTTCGTCCGGAGCCACGATCGTGGCATCCTGAAGCGAGCGCCGCCGGATCTCCTCCGCGAAGATCTCCGCCGGCGAAAGCGAGACGAGCGGCATCGGAACGAGCCGCGCCACCCTCCGGCTGTGAACATCGACGGTGACGATCTCGCCGACGCCGGCGGCGGCGAGGAGCGCCCCCACCCACGCGGCTCCACGGCTTCGGCCCGGCTCCTTCCGGTCGTGGCGGGAATAGGCGAGATAGGGGAGGAGCGCCACCACGCGGGCGGCCCCCCGGTCCCGGAGCGTGTGGCAGAGAAGCAAATAGGAGGCCAGGTTCCGCTCGGGAGGAGCGATGGTTCCGAGCACGAGGCAGCGTTTGCCGGCGACGGGAGCCCCCAGTTCGACGTGAAGTTCGCCGTTCGGGAAGCGGGCGATCGAGAAGTCCCCCAGGGCGACACCAGGAACGCCCTTGAACGCCCGCGCCGCGCGTCTCTGGGAGGGGAAGTGAAACAGGAAGGTATCAGCCACGATGCGGTTCTCCCCCCGCGGCCGGCGCCGCGCCGCCCATCAGCTCGATGACTTCCTCGTCTTCGACGGGGGAGAAGTCGTCGTAGTAGGCCCCCACCGCGCCCAGGAACGCCCCCTCCTCCGGGATCTCGAGCGCCACCACCTCGTCCACTTCCGAGCGTAGGAGCGTCGCGGTCGATTTCGGGATCACCGGCACCGCCACGACGAGCCGCCCCGGATGGCAGTGGCGCAATTCCACGATTCCGACGCGCAGCGTCAGGCCGGTCGCCACGCCGTCGTCCACCAGAATGGCCACCTTGCCCTTCGCGGAAATCGGAGCGCGTCCCGCGAGGTATTTCTCCCGTCTTCGCTTCGCCTCGGCGCGCTGGCGATTCTTCTCCTCCTCCAACCACCCCGGATCGAGCAGCGAGAGCTCGTCCTCGGAGCCGACCATGTGCCCATCCTCGGCGATGGCCGCGATCGCGTACTCCGGCGCCGCCGGGTGTCCGATCTTTCGGACGATGATGAGATCGACCGGCGCCTCCAGGTACTTCCCAATCTCGATCGCCGTCACCACGCCACCGCGGGGGAGGGCATAGACGACCACATCCTTGCCCTTGTAGATCGACAGCTTCTGCGCCAGCAGCCGCCCCGCTTCCGCACGATTGGCGAAGTACATGGCACCCTCCTTCCCGCCGAAGTCGCACCGGTGCATGATTCGCGCCGCGGTTCATGATCTCCCCGGGGGCTACCTGGGAGCCCGGAGCCGCTTGCGGCGCGCCGAGTTGGCCCCCGGGGCTGTTGCGGAGGCTTGGAGCTGTCCTCTGCCAGTTCAGGAACGACAAATGACAGGGTGTCACCCGCCGAAGCCGACTGTCGCTGGCAGGAGCGGGACTCTCCGAGGGCGGACGGGAATGGTGTTCTTCCATTCGCCGATGCCAGAAGACGTTATCGAATCGCTCTGAAACGTGAACGCGGACGGCTCGATGGCGCGCGTTGTGCTGCAGTTGACACGGATAGGGCGGAGCCGATTGACGGACGGTCGACCGGAATCCCGATCGATCTCGATGCGGAAAGGAGCGTCCGATGGCAACCTGTGAACTCTGCGGCAACGACTACGACAAATCGTTCCAAGTGATTCTGGATGGAAAATCGCATGTCTTCGACAGCTTCGAATGCGCGATCCAGGCGCTGGCTCCCACGTGCAAGCATTGTGGCTGCAAGATGGTGGGACATGGCGTCGAGGGGGAGGGGAAGTACTACTGCTGCGCGAGTTGCGCGCGGTCGAGCGGGGTGGCAGGGCTGAGCGACCGAAAGGAACTGAAACTGACCACCATTTGACCGAAGTGCTCCGAAGCGGATCTTGGTGGTGTCGGGATGAAACGGGTTGCGCCCGCAGGCGCCGCTGGGGGGGAGGTCCGGGGTCGTCTTCTTCAGGTGGCCGCCGTTGGGTTGGCAGCCGTTGAGGTGGTTGCTGGCTCCGTTGCTCCCCGCGTCTGGCGGGCGTCGCAGGCGCGTTCCCGTTTCTCGCTCTGCTTTCACCGTGCTGGCACCTCCTGGGGGCCTTCCTCAGGCCCTTCTTCCATTAATTAGGACCCCCGATCCGGCGCTAAGGTTCGCAGAAATCGGCAGCATGGCGCTCCAGCCGTAAGGCAGGTCGGCTCCCCCGGTTCCCCCCTCGCCCACCCCTCGCCCGCCGGGTGCCCGTTCGTGCGGCCCTGTGGTACCCTCGCCGCTTCGCGCCTACTCATCGAGGAGACCTCCATGCGATTCGAGACCCTGGTCGTCCACGCCGCCGCGGGCATGGATCCCCAGACCGGAGCCGTTGCCCCCCCGATCCACCTCTCGACCACGTTCCACCACACCGCCGACGGGCTCCCGCTGGGTGCCCACGTCTATACGCGTGAGTCGAATCCGACGCAGTCGCGCCTGGAGGAAGCGCTGGCGGCGGTCGAGGGAGGGGAATCGGCGCTCGTGTTCGGTTCGGGCGTCGCGGCGGGCGCCGCGCTGCTGCAGGCGCTGGAGCCGGGCTCGCACGTCCTCTTCCACCGCGACATCTATTACACCTTCCGGACGATCGCGCAGGAGTACCTCCCGCGCTGGGGCCTGACGGCGACGTTCGCGGATCTGGGAAACGTCGCGGAAACGTCCGCTGCGCTCCGGCCCGAGACGCGCCTTGTCTGGGCAGAGTCGCCGACCAACCCGATGATGGAAGTCCTCGATCTCTCCGCGTTGGCGACTGTGGCTCATGGCGCGGGCGCCGCGCTCCTCGTGGACGGCACGTTCGCCACGCCGGCGCTCCAGCGTCCGCTCGCGCTCGGCGCCGACGTCGTCCTTCACTCCACCACGAAATATCTCGGCGGGCATAGCGACGTGCAAGGCGGGGCGCTTGTCTTCGCGAAACGGGGCGATCTCCTCGACCGTGTGACGCACGGCCGCCACGTCCTCGGACCCGTTGCGTCGCCCTTCGCGTCGTGGCTCATCCTGCGCGGCCTGCGAACCCTGGCGTGCCGCGTGGAACGCCAGAGCGCGAGCGCACTCGCGGTGGCGCGGGCGCTCACCGCGCATCCCGCCGTCTCGAAGGTCCTCTATCCGGGGCTCGCCTCCCATCCGGGGCACGAGATCGCCGCGCGCCAGATGCGGGCGTTCGGGGGGATGCTTTCATTGCGACTCAAGGGAGGGCGCGCCGCGGCAGTGCAAGCGGCCTCGCGCGTGGAGCTCTTCACGAACGCGACGAGTCTGGGCGGCGTGGAGAGCCTCCTCGAGCATCGCGCCTCGATGGAGGATCCCGCGACGACGACACCCGACGATCTCCTTCGCATCTCGATCGGCCTCGAGCACCCGGATGACCTGATCGCGGACCTGATCGCGGCGCTCGCGTGAGCGACGCGAAGGAGCACGGCGCGCGCGTCCGCCGCTTCCTCTAGCCCGGCGAAGGACGAAGGGCCGCACCCCCGAGCGTATCGATAGAGCATTGCATGGATTCGTGAAGAATTCATGAAGGAGGTCTATGATGCCCGCCATGACGCCCGCGGGTCCGGCTCCCGTCAATCCTCAGAACTATCGGCGCGGCATGCGCTCGAGCGTCATCGGGCTTGCCGTGAACCTCTGCCTGGCCTGCATCAAGCTGACGGCGGGGATCGTCGGCACCTCGTACGCCCTGATCGCCGACGCCATCGAGTCGCTGGGCGATTCGGTGGGTTCGCTCATCGTCTGGCGCGGGCTCCAGATCGCGTCGCGCCCTCCCGATCACAATCACCCCTACGGACATGGCAAGGCGGAGCCGCTGGCGGCCCTCCTCGTCGCCATCCTCCTCTGCGCCGCCGCCATCGGCATCGCGGTGGAGGCCCTCCGCGAGATCGTGATGCCGCACCGCACGCCGGCCCCCTTCACCCTTTTCGTCCTCCTCGGGGTCGTCCTCGTGAAGGAGATCCTTTACCGCTTCGTGACCCGGGTCGGCCAGGAAGTGGGGAGCCAGGTGGTCCACGCCGACGCCTGGCATCATCGGAGCGACGCCATCACGTCGGGCTTCGCGGCGGTCGGGATCACGATCTCCCTGCTCGGAGGTCCGGGGTTCGAGAGCGCCGACGCGTGGGCCGCGCTCCTCGCCAGCTCCATCATCCTGGTCACCGCCTGGCGGATGCTCCGGCCCGCCATCCATGAATTGATGGATCACACCGCGGCCCCTGATCTGGTGGAAGCGGTTCGAATCGTGGCCGAATCCCGCGCGGGGGTCCACCGCGTGGAGAAGTTGATGATGCGAAAGATGGGTCTCTACTACGTGGCCGACATGCACCTCGAGGTGCCGCCCGAAATGTCGGTCCGCGAGAGCCACAAATTGGCGCACGACGTGAAGGAGGACGTGCAGCGGTCACTCCCCCAGGTCGTGGAGGTCCTGATTCACGTGGAACCCGCCTGGCCCGGCGGGCGTCGCCCCTACGCCTGACCGGCCCCAACCCTGCGAGCCGCCCGGCTGTCCCATCGGGCGAAACCTACGGTCCCGGGGGTACGTATGCAGGACGGTGGCGGGCACGCGGACCCGCCCCGCAGGCGCGAGGGCGCGGAATCGCAAGGCGTGGAAGGGGAACCGGCGGCGCCTCCTTGACCATCGGCCCACTCCCTTGTACCATCATCCGGCTCCAGTAATGGGGCTCTTGATGGGGGAGAGGTGGCCGAGTGGCTGAAGGCGGCGGTTTGCTAAACCGTTGTAGGGTTAAAATCCTATCGGAGGTTCGAATCCTCTCCTCTCCGCCATTGTGAAATAATCGCGCGGACGCGCGGGCCCATAGCTCAATTGGATAGAGTATCTGACTACGGATCAGAGGGTTGGGGGTTCAAATCCTCCTGGGCCCGCCACTTCGTCCCCCCCGTCGCGCGAATCGGCCTGACGCCGGAACATCCCCGCAGAGGTTGGCCATGATGAAGACGCAATCGGCCTTTCGTAGGCTTGCCGCCATGGTGCTTTCCACGGCCGTGGTTGGGTGGTTATCGGTCGCGCCCGGTTCCTCGTTCGCCGCGGAGGAAGCGGCGCCGCCGCCGCCGAAGTCGATTCGGGTGGCGATCCTTCCGATCGAGAACGCCTCGCCCGACCTGGGCGCGGCGAAGATCATGGGCGACATCCTTCGCGAGCAGATGAAGCGCGTGCCGCCCAAGATGGCCACGTTCCTCCTGCCGCAGGACAGCGAGCGGATGCTCACCGAACGGAACGAGCTGAACCGGGCGTATCTGCTGAACGAGCGCTGGGCGAAGCACGGGACGCTCGACTCCACGGCCGTCGCGGGGCTCGACTCGCTCCTGACGGTAGACGCGATCCTGTTCGTGAAAGTGAACGAGTGGGAGAACCACCGGGTCCCGGTGGTCGGAGCGGGGCAGTCGCACGCGATCGTCGGGCTGTCGTTCGCCTGCTACGACATCCGCTCGAAGAAGCGCCTTTGGGCGAAGAATCCTCGCGAACAGCGGTTCGGCCAGGAGATCGATCCTTCGAGCGGCAGCGTGAGCTACGACGCGACCGGCTTCATCCAGAACAAGCGCGCGAACGATCCGCCGCGCTACGAGGACGTCGCCTCCGATCTGGTACGCGACGCCTTCAAGAAATTTCCCGCGAAGTGAGCGCGGCCTCCCCGGCATCCGACGACGAGCGTTTCCTGGAAGCCGCGCTGGCCGAGGCTCAGGCCGCGGCCGACGAGGGGGAAGTCCCGGTCGGCGCGGTCGTGGTCTGGGACGGGAGGATCATCGGGCGGGGGCACAACCGCGTGGAAGCGACGCAGGACCCCACCGCGCACGCCGAGATCATCGCCATCGGCGCCGCCTGCCAGACGGTCAAGAGCTGGCGGCTCGACGAGGCGACCCTCTACGCGACCCTGGAGCCGTGCCACATGTGCGCGGGGGCGATCGTCCTCGCGCGGATTCCGCGGCTCGTCTATGGGGCGCGCGATCCGAAGGCCGGCGCCTGCGGATCGCTGGCTCTGGTGCCGCAGGATCTCCGGCTGAACCACCGCGCCGAGATCGTCCCCGGGGTCCTGGCAGCCGAGTGCGGGGCGATCCTCGAGGCCTTCTTCCAGGCCAAGCGTCGCGAGAGGAACCGCCTGGAAAAGTGAGCCGTGATCGCGTATTCTCCTCCGCGGAGAGATGCGAGAGTGGCTGAATCGAGCGGTCTCGAAAACCGCCATACGCGC
>ERZ1292630.1847-Hain-H41-02um-R3-1847-length-20190-cov-5_pt1 | contig 20190 bp, 15 predicted proteins | sample MGYA00564408_ERZ1292630 | MGnify/ENA primary metagenome ERZ1292630 (study PRJEB36523, sample SAMEA6512641) | groundwater metagenome | collected 2019-01-08 | study: AquaDiva: Metagenomics assemblies of 32 groundwater samples
ACCAAACAGTTCCTCAAGCTTTACTTGCAGATCCAACAGATTCTACAACAGCTAATGATTCTACACTTCAATTATTTGCTTACAACACAAATAATGCAGCAGCTAACAATACAACCATTTTAGGTTACAAAGATAAAGCTTCTGGAAACTTCAAAGCTGTTTACTCAATTGCTAGACTTACATCTGGTGATTTACAAGCTGCTGTAACTGCTAAATCTGGTGCTGGTTTAATGACAAAAGGACTTAATGGAACATTTGCTAACAACTTTACACAATACGGTGGTGCTACAAGCCCATTAAAATCTGCTAAAGTTGAAAACAACATGATTACTCTTGAACTTAACCCTCAAGCTTTTGATAAAGATGACAGAGTTATTATTTCTGCTGGTCAAACCGTTGACGGAAGATATGATGACAAAATCAATAGCGTAACTGTTGGAAGTTTAAAAGCTACTTTACCTGCTAATGGTTCTGATTTCTTAAAAATTACTGATCCAGCAGGAAGACCTCTTGATTCTGGTAATTCTTCTACATCAGCTAACATTGACATCAACAATTCACAAAGAGTTGCTACAGCTAACTAATAATTGGTTCTAAAAAATAGTATCCGAAAGGGTGCTATTTTTTTTGTTTTATTAAAATTAGAAGAAAAAATTAACTACTCAATATTTTAGTTAGTACTCCTAATAAAATTGATTAATGTCAATTTAAGAGGTGCTTTAAATCATTATTTTTTTTTACTATTTATCTTAGAATAAAAAATAAATCAATTAATTATTATCTTTAAAGTCATTTTAAAAATTAATTATTTTTCGATTTGTTATTTGAAAAGGTACAAAAAATGGAAAATGTTCTAGGATTACCTCTTTTAGAGCAAAGCTATACAATAGAAAAAAAACTTGCTCAGGGTGGAATGGGAGAGGTTTATCTTGCTAAAGATAATAGGTTAGAAAGGCATGTTGCCATAAAAGTACTAAAAGTTTCAAATGCAGAGAGTATGTCTGATTTCACTGAATTTGTTCAGAGATTTCATCATGAAGCAAAAGCAATAGCAAAATTATCTCATCCTAATATTGTTACTATACATGATTTTGGTGAAGAAAATTCACGTTATTATATGGTTATGGAATATTTGAGTGGAAAAAATCTTTCTGATATTTTAAAAGAGGCTAATCATTCTTTACCTATAGCATTTGTTATAAATATAGGAATACAAATATGTAAAGCACTTGAATATGCTCATGGACAAGGTGTTGTTCATAGAGATATCAAACCTGATAATATTATGTTTTCAAAATCAGGAGTCATAAAATTAACTGATTTTGGTATTGCGAAACATAATGAACAAGAAAATAGTAATTTAACAAAAGCTGGGCAATTACTTGGTAGTATGGTTTATTCTTCTCCAGAACAAATACAAGGTTCTTTAGAAATAAATCATAGAACAGATTTATATTCTTTAGGAGTAACATTATATCAACTTTTAGTTGGCACAATACCTTTTACTTCATCAAGTATGGGTGATTTAATAATAGAAATATTAACTAAAACTCCTAATAAACCTTCTTATTCTTTAGAAAATATACCTAAAAGCTTAGATGATGTAATAATGAAAGCTTTAGCTAAATCTCCTAATGAAAGATTTCAATCAGCCTTAGAAATGGAAGAGTGTCTATGTTCATTAGAATTAAAGTTAGAAAAAGAAAATATTTTAGATTTATTGAATTCAAAAAAAATACAACCTGAAGCTGATACTTTAATTCTAAAAAATGATAACCATAATAAAGTTTTTCAAAATAATTTAAAAAACGAAACTTTTATGAAAACAATTATTTCTCATACATCAATTATCGATAAAACAAAATTAGATAATACCGTAAGTAAAACAAGAACTTCTTTAAACAAAGATATATTGAGTAAAATTAATCCTAACATAAAGAATTTTTTATGGATATCTTCTTTATTAGAAAATTGGAACTCAGAAAAATTTTTAGATGTTGATAGCAAAAAAATAATAAAAAATGTTATAAAAGAAGGTAATTTCACAGGTATTATTATTTTTAATAGAAATTCTTATGTTTTTACTTATAATGGTTATTTAATTGGTGCATTTAGTATAGATCAAAAAGTAGCAGGGAATAATATCATTAAAAGTATTCCAGATATTTCTTCAATAGTTGAGTTAAAAACACCCAAATATAATAGTAAATTTTACCCACTTTTAATTTCTAATATATTAACTTTATCGGCAGATAATATTTTTCATTCAACAAATGAATCATCAAGTGAATTAAGAGATTTAATATCATCTCTTTCAAAGAGTGAAGAAAAATTTACTGGTTTTTTTGTTTTGACAAAAGAAAGTACACAAGATAAATATTACTTTGCTACAGAAGATAGTAAAATTATTTTCTCCATACATCTAGAAGATAGCAATGTTAGAATTATTAATAATAATATTATGGAGTTATTAAATACAATTAATGCAAATATGACTCTTGATATATATAAATGTAGACTTACTCTTTTAGATTATGATATTCCTGATATATTAAGTTGTATTAAAGCTGAAGTAGGATATAAAAATAAAACTAGATCAACTTTAGAATTTATTCTTGATTTAAATAAGAATGAAGAAATATCACAAGAACTTACTAAAAGTATAAAAGAAAATTTGAATATAGAACTAAATTTGTTTAAGAAACCTAGAATTGATGACTATAATGTTGATTTTAATCTTGATGATTTTGTTAATACGAATGTTTATTTAAAATTTTTGAATTGGATGTTAAATACTTATTTTTATATAATAGAAGCTTCATCAAATAAAGAAGCATTAGGACTTATTTTTAATACTATTCCAAAAATTAAAAAAGTAAGTTTTTTTAAAAAATATTCAGAACAAATTAATTATCTTTTTCCATCAATAATGGAAGATGAAAATGAAAAGCCTCTTTTTCTTGTTACTTATGGTGATTGCTCAAAAGAAGCGTTTGAGGAATTTGTTACTAATGTTATCGAAATAAAAAAAATAGCTTCTTCATTACAAGGTGCTTTTTATATCACAACAAATGCCGTTCCATCAGATAGTGAAGAACTATTTAAAAAATACACTAAAGCACCAGCAATAAAATTATTTGACAAAAATGCAAAGTATAAAGCTTTAGTAAGATTAGTAGATAAAAGTTGTTTTCAACTTAATATTATTGAATATAATTCAAAAATATTGGATTTTAACTCTATTTTACCATCATTATTTTAAATCCAAGGAGGATTAAATTATTATGTTCGGAATTTCTAAAAGCATTGGGAAAAAACTAGGAATTAGTATTGGTTTATTATTTTTATTAAATCTAATTACCGTATTAGCTTTTTTCTATATTTTTAATGCACAAAAAGCTTATGGACCTGCTATTAACGAATCAGGTCGATTAAGAATGTTAAGCCAACGAGCTTCAAAAAATGTATTTTCTATTTCAGAAGGACACAATGAAGCAAAAGAAGATCTTATTGTTGTGTCTCAAGATTTTGATACAACATTAGGTATATTAATTTCTGGAAGTAAAGATAGAGGAATGGTAACACCATCAGATTCGATAAACCAACAATTATTAAAAGTAAAAGGTTTATGGGAGGGAATACATAATAATATAACTATTGTTGTTAGTGCTACCGATAAAAATAAAAAATTTGAAGATAGTGTAACTTATGTTAGAGAAAATAATATGGCTTTGCTAAAAGAAGCAAATAATGCTGTAACTATGTATGAAAAAGAGTCATCTACAAAGCAAAATAGCTTAGTATTTCTTATTTCGACTGTTATGTCTATTTTAGGGCTAATTGTACTTATTGTTGTTGTTGGTATTATTAGAAAAATAACAACTTCCCTTTCTGAATTAACAAAAGCAACCAAAACAATATCAAGATTTAGTTTGGCTAGTAATATTAAAGTTGAAAGTGAAGATGAAATAGGTGAATTAGCAAAGAATTTTAATTTAATGGTTGAAAATATGAAAAATTCTATGGAGCAAGTCCAAGAAAAATAAGTTTAAATTTTTATATACAAGAAATATATTTCCCTTTAATACCTAAACTAAGCCTTATTAAAGGGCTTTTTATATTTTAAGAATTTATTTAATTTTAATCATTTTTGTAAAAAATATATGCCTTATCAAAATTTGGTTCTTTTATAAGCTCTTTTTCTAATTCATTATTTTCATCTAAATGAATCATAAGCCATATTGGTAAAGTAGATACAGGTTTGTTATTATTTAATTCAAATACTTTCTCTGTAAATTTATCCCAAACAGGTAAAACCCAATTTTCAACACCTTTTTCTTTTAAAATTGCCATCATTGTATCTGCTGCTGGGCGACATGTAAAAAGTTGAGATTGCCCTTTCACTCTTATAGAAAAATATCCATAAGCTCTGCAAATTGAAGGTCTAACAGGATAAATAGTACAAGAACCTTCAATTAAAAATGGACAATAACCACATTTAAAGTTTGGTTTTTCAGTTTCTATTTCTAGTTTTTTTGTATGAGGTCCTTGAATTCTTTCTTGTTCTTTCATTAGTTCAGGTATTTGAGAACTATGTTTTTCAATTACATTTTTTATAACAGTTTTTTTTATTTCATCAGGCATTTCTTTCTTCATATATTTATAAATAACTTGCCATTCTACAGTTGTAGTTCTTGGTAAACCAAAACTTTCACAACAAAAACTGCATTTATTTTTACATGGTATATCGGGATAATGTTCTTTTACTTGTCTTACTAAATCATCCATTAAAAAATACAAATCTCTTTGGTTACCTGAAATACCCAAATTAGTTGATTTATCTATTAAAGGAGCAAAACTTACAATTATATGTTCAAGAGTCTTTTCCGTTTCCATAAGCTATTTCATCCCTACTAACTATAGTAATTATCGCCATAATGAACCAAAGAAGGATATGTACTTGAGGTCTATACCATACAGTATCTGCCATTCCTTGAATTATTAAACCTATTAATCCTGCTAAAGAACCTAAAAGAAGCATTTTTGTATTATAGCTTGTTTTTCCTACTATTCCCCAAAAAGATCTTAGAATATGTAATCCAATCATTCCGACAAATGATATTAACCCAACTAAACCAGTTTCTACAGCAGTTTCTAAAAAAATATTATATGCGGAAAGAGCTTTGAAACCACTAAACATATATAATGGGTAAATTTTTTCAAAAGTAGTATTTCCAGGCCCTATACCTATTAATAAGTTGTCTTTAAAAATATGCCAACAAGAAATCCAAACATTCATTCTAAAAGAATTTGAAGAGTGTCCTCTTGATGTAAAAATACTAGTAAATCTTTCTAAAGTTGCAGGTGATTTTATTAAAAAACCGATAAAAGCTAAAATTCCTAATATAATACTACCTATAAAAAATAGTTTTACGTTTTTAGATTTTATTATTTTTTCATAATAAATAAAAAAACTTCCTATTGCAAAAGTTCCTAATATACCTAAAACGGCTAACCATCCTCCTCTTGAGTATGTAAAATACAAACAAGGTACTTGAACTGCTAATGAGGCTAAAATTAATAATTTTCTCCAACCAATATTAAGAAAATAAAAAGCAGTGCTAAAAGAAATCGTAGGAATCAAATATCCTGCTAATAAATTAGGATTTTTTAGAAAAGAATAAACTCTAGTTGTTTTAAAAGTCATAGCATTGGGATCATCCCATAAAGCCCCTTGATAAGGTTCAACTTTTATATAAAATTGATAACAACCATAAGCCGAAACAATAGAAGAAGAAAAAACCATAGCCCATAAAACCAATCTTAAATTTTTCATACTTCCTAAATTAACCATAAAAACCATATAGGCCAAAAAATAAATTATTAATTTAGAAAAACCTTTTAGTGAAGCCATTATATAAGGTGAAAAACCTACGGATATAAAATTAATAGCAAAAAATACCACAACACTAAGAAGTAAAATATCTGTTTTTCTTGATATAGTTTCAGGTTTTATAAAATGTTGTAATGAAGTACAAACAACTGATAAAATAATTAGATTTGCATTAAATTCTGTAGAAACAAATGGTGACGCAAATATAAGAAGCATAATAGATGCTAATGTTAATAACTCTGATATTTTAGCTGTAAAACTTTCTTTTGATATAGGGGAAACAAATTTTTCTACTAAACTTATAAAAAAAGCTACACTTTTTATTAATAAGCTATTACTTATTATGTTTTTCCAAAAATCTTCTTTGTTTTTAAGACTAAGTTTATAAAATATATTTTCTAAAGATGGCATTTTTATTATTCAACTTGACCAGGCATTTTTACAGAAATAATTGATCCTGTAAATTTATATTCTAGTGTTTCTAATTCTACAGGAATACCTGCTTTTACTTTATTACCACCCATTACAATACTAGGAGGATCATCTGTGGTTAATTGTGCATCTCCGCTTATAACCATATCAACATCTGTTGCTAACTCATCATCAAAATTAACAAATTTCATTGGTTTTTTTTCTTCAGGAACATAAAAAGTTAGAGGTCTTCTTGAGGCTTTTACGCTAACAATATCAACATTATCAAAAGGTTGATTTCTTATAATAATATAGGCTTTTTTATATTTTTCAAAAACTTTCATATCTTCAACTCTTGCACCTCTGATAGCTATCTTAACAGTAGCTTTCCCTTCTGCTTTTACTTTTTTTGTTAGAGACGAATTACCAGCTTTTACCCAAAAAAAACCACAAATTGTAGAAATTACAACTAATATTATAAATAAATCAATGGCATTTATTTTACCTAAAAAATTACCCTTTTTATCTATCACTGACATATAAATACACCTTTTACTTCTTAACTTTAAAAAATTACAAAATTGGTTTTTATTGTTTTTTTATAGATTGATAAAACCAAAATTAAATCTAATTTTTTAATACAATATAACATTAAAAAGCAGAATTAAAAGTATTTTTGATACATTTATAATTGTATATAATTTAAGAAAAAATTAGTCCAAATCATGTATCTCAAAATAGCTTATTTTATAGCTATCATCTTTTTTTATTAAAATACACCAAAAATCAAACCAACCATCAAAATCAATATATCCTTGTTGTTTTTCTGAAACTAAAAAAGAAATAGAGCCCCAATATAAATAATTATCTTTAGTTATATCTGATGGTATTTTTTCAGAAGATCTAAACAAACTATAATTATCTTTTTCTTCCAAAAAATAATCTAATTTAAGAGATGAATTTCCATCAACTTCAAAATATTCAGGATATTCAAGAGTATTTTCAAGTTCCCATTCATCATTTATTTCTATAATATTTTTTTCTATAACAGATTTAAAATGCTCTAAAGTAATAGAATCTTTTAATCCATCACTAAAAGAATCATAAGCCTTAGAATAGTTTTTTGAAATAATTTCTTCTGCAAAAATAGAAAGAAATTTCTGATATTCTTTTTCCATTTGATAAAACCATTTAAAATAATAATTAGGATCAAAAATTAAATAACTTACTTAACTTACATATAAAGGATTTGATGAATCAAATCCCTGCAATGGATATTTGCGTTTCTATTGAACGGATATTAATTAATTCTAAATCCTTAATTTTTTATTCTAGTCAAAAAATTAGCTTGTCCAACTTTCACCAGGTTTCTTTTTTTCTCTTTTCCAAAACATGGTAAATATCATATTTTGTTGAATCATATTAACTAATTCCCATCCATCTTCACCCATTCTTTTCATGCTTTCTATAGCTTCAAGACTCTTAGGTTTTGTAAGATCAAGAGGTGGTGTTTGAAATTGAACTTGTGTTACTGTATAATCCCATTTTTCATTACTCATATATAAAAACCTCTTAAAAAATAATATTTATATTTTACAATATATTTATGCTAAAGGATAATCATTCTCATACCAAGATAACATTCCGCCAGAAAAACTTGAAACATCAGAAAAACCTTGCTTTAACATTATTTCAGCCCCTCTATTACTTTTTGCACCAGTGTTACAGACAATAATATATTTTTTATTTTTATCTAAATTTTCAATATATTTTGGAAATTCATTCCAAGATATTTTATTTATATTAGGTATTGTTCCTTCTTCTAATTCTTCAGGATCTCTAACATCTATAAAAAAAATACTTTCATTTTTTTTATTAAAAATTTCTAAAATTTCATCGGCTTCTATTTGATTTACTTGAGTCATTTTAATATTCCTTTAATTATTTAGCAGAAAAAACATAAAAATCAGATGATTTTGTTCCACTAAATTTAAAATAATTACCAGAAAGAGCTTTTATATTTTGAGAATCTCTAAAAGGAGATGTGAAATCTAAACTATATTTATATTCATCTGATCCTGAAGAATTTAACAAAATATCTTTTAATCTTATTAACACAGATTTATCATCAAAACTCCAATCAAATTTTATAGAATAATTATTTTTGTTTATTGTGTAATATTTATCATTAATTTTTTGAGATCTAATTCTAAAATAATTTTCAACATCATCTCTTATAACAGGCTCACTAAAATTTAATTCAAGAAGAACATTACTCGCACTTATACCTCTTATGTCTGCACTATAATTTTCTGGCTCAAGATCTGATTTTTTATCTTGATTTGGATTATAATTAGCTGCAATTCCATTTATTTTTAATAACATAACTTCAGGCTCATCTTGTAAATAATAAAAGTTATTTGGATCTGTATTGTCGCCACCTTTTCCAAAATCAAATATATTAGCTTGAGGATCTCCAGTTAAATTAGATTTTAAAACTTCTATTCTTGTTCTTGTTGTCCAATTTTGCTTTTTTGCTAATATTTCAAGTTTTACACCAACAGGAGCATTTCTAAAAACATAAGAACCTGATTGAGTTAGTTGTTCTTGACCTTCCCATTTTACGTTTGGATCAATTGATTTTGCAGATACTTTTATATCATTAAGAGGAAATCCATTTTTATCATAAACTTTTCCATTAAAAGTTGCTAAATCTTTTATATCAGATGTAGTCCCTATCGTTCCTGAAGTATTATTGTTGCTAGAAGGAGATACTGAAGAAGATGGTATAGTTAACGGTGTTGATGATGGTGAAGGAGTTGTTAAAATAATAGGGGCTTTTATCGGTGGTACTAAATCATTTGGTAATGTTGGCAATGAAAACGAAGGCTCAACTGAAGGGGTTACAATTTTAGGAGTTGTGCTAGTTGTGTTTTGACAAGCATATAACGAAAAAGACAACATACAAAGTAATACAGTTTTTTTATAAATTTTCATGTTTTATACCTTCAATCAAAATTTGTTTTTAAAATTTTTTACAAATAAACATTTTATCAGTTTTTTTTATTATTTAGGAAATATTATCTTTTTTTTTATATCATTTAAGTTTAAAATTATAGAATGAGTTTAAAAAATTACGAAATAATAAAACAAGTTGGAAGTGGTGGAATGGGAACGGTGCATCTTGCACGTGATCCAAGGCTTCAACGTATGGTTGCAATAAAAACGGTAAAAATACCTCCAGTTAGTCAAGCTGAAGCTAGAAATGAAGTTAAAACCAGATTTTATAGAGAAGCAAGAGCGTTAGCATTACTAAATCATCCTAATATTGTTTCAGTCTATGATTTAGGCGAAGATGAAACAAGTTGTTTTATGGTTATGGAATATTTAAATGGTAAAGACTTAGAAGCTTTAGTAATAGACAATGGTGTTTTGGCAGAAGATTTTATTGTACCTCTTATGACACAAGTTTGTGATGCTCTTTCATATATTCACGACAGACAAATAATTCATAGAGATATAAAACCAGCAAATATAATATATTGCGATAACACTTCTCTAAAAATAATGGATTTTGGATTAGTAAGAATGGATGATAATCTTCATCTTACAAAAGCTGGAACAATTATGGGAAGTATTTTATATATGTCTCCTGAGCAAATCCAAAATCCTAAAAATGTGGATTATAAAACTGATATATATGCTTTTGGAATCACTCTTTATTATATTTTATCTGGTAATTTTCCTTATTATGGAGAAAATGCCTTTGAAATTATAAGAAGTGTTACCTTAGATGAACCTATAAGAATATCTAAATATTTACCATCTATTTCTCCAAATCTTGAAAAAATTATTATGAAAATAATTTCAAAAGAAAAAGAAGATAGATATCAAGATATGCAAGAAATAAAAAGAGAACTTTTATCTTATAAAAAAGAAAATATTTTAGCTAATTCAATAAATCAAAATATCTCTTTTAATAAAACTATTATAACTAATGATTTATTAAAAAAATCTATTACTGATACTAAAACAGTAATAATAAATACTAGTCCTGAGAAAAAAAACGAAACAGAAAATAATAGTAATGATTCTTTAAAATATTTGTTAATGAATTCTGAGTCAGAGATTAATATACGACCAAATTCTAGTTCTGGAAACAGTTTAAAAAATATTATTTCAAAAAAAAGTAATGATTATTTTAATACTAAAAATTTAATTACTACCCCAAAAGTACCTGAAAAAATACTTAGATCAATAATATCTTCTAAAAATGAAGAGGATATAAAAGAAGTATTATATAAATATCCTAAAAATATTTCTAATTTAGATTCTAATGATATAAGAAGTATAAAAGAATTTGATAATAATAATAAAAATGAAATGAGAGAAATAAATAAAAGTCTTCGTTATCTCGAAAATATAAAAGATACTTTGATTGAAGAAATATCAAAAATAGATAAAGAATTATTTGATTTAAAAAAAAGGAATATTTCCTCTAACTCTGAAACTCAAGATAAAATAGATTCTAGAACAAGTCAAAAGAAGCTAAAAGATTCAGATTTAACCATAATAAAAGAAAAATTTGATATATATACACTTTTAATTGAAGTAAAAAGATTAAAAAGTCAAATAAATTTTAAGTTAGTTGAATATATTTCTAAACCAGAAGCAAATACCTTTTTTGATGAAGATTATAATATTTTTAATATCCCAGAAGAAATTGCTGAAATGTTAAAAGATTTTGTAGAAAAAAAATTATCAAAATTAACTTTTTATACGGATAGTTTTACTAGAATAGAAAAATTAATTATAAGTATGGAAAAAATAGAAGAATTTTTGGTAGATGATTCTTCTCCTCATTTAATTGTTAGTAGTTTTTTACCCAAAACAGGATATATAAAAGCAAATGTTTTAAAAGATACCAATAATAACTCATTAATAGAGATTGATATAAATAATTATCATACTCTTTTTACTTATGCTTATATTACAAGAGATGGGCGTTATGTTCCTAGAGCAAAAAAAACTGATGAAATAATGATAAAATCAGACATATTTAATGATCTTGATTATTCTATAAAAGATAATGCTGAAATATTTTTGTCAAAATTTAAAACGATAAATAAAAAAATAATACAGAAAGAAATTACTAGTTATAAAGAAATACAATCATTAGTTCAAAATATGATAGAGATTTATGAGGATAATATTCTTAGAAGTTTTGAATTTTTAGCTTCTATGTTTGTTGATTTACCAATGAATATAAGTGGTTCTGTTGAATTTAATAAACAACTCATAATATCAAAATATAATAAGATAAAAAAATCATTACTTGATTTGAAAAAAATGTTTGAAAATTCTGATAAACCATTATATATAGAATATTTTAAAAATATAAATACCATAATTTTAGTTTTAAATAGATTTCCTAATTTAATAAGAGATTTTGAAGAAAATATAAAACAGAAAAAAGAACAACGAAAAAGAATTTTTCAAAATATTATTATGCAGATAAATAAAGCTCCACAAGAAACTATTAGAAAAGATCTTGCTATTTTTCAAAAAACAGTTACTTCTATAAATAGTAACATTATTCCTCAATCTATTATAGATTTTTTATCTTTTTATTTATTGTATAAATCTAAATTACCAACTAATATATCAAAAAATCAAATAGTAGAAGAACTTAATAATGATAAAAATAAACTTAATGCATTGGAAATAGATTGTATTTGTAATTTTTTGAATGTTAATTATACAAAAGAAACGGGATTTTATTTAAGATAAAACTAATTTAATCAAAAATGTAACCAAATGTTTATATAGGGGCGTTTTATGAAACGCCCTCTTTTTAGAGAGTTACAAGAACGTTCTAAACAAAATTTTCTAATTAATATGTATGATTCTTACCAATAGCAGCTCTTTCTCTTCCTAGTGTCCAAACAGTATCAAAGTCTGGAGAATCCATAAAATCATCATTAGAAACTATTTGCCAACCATATTTTTCTTTATGAGGTAATACTCTTACTTTTGTTGTCATAGCTAAAATTGATTGATAGCCTAACTCGGTACAATAAAATCTATCGCCAGAATTGAATAAAAATAATGAATCGTAAGGTTTTCCAACTTGTTTATTTGCAAATTCAAGTTCTTTTTTAATATCATCAGATGTTATATTTTTTGCTCTTAGAACAACAAATTTATCTCTTTCACTTCTTCCTAAATAGGTTTTTAAAGATTCTTTTACTACGCCCCAATATTTTGGATCAAGACTAGCTAAAGAGTGTATAATAACTCCATTTCCTTCATAAACAATAGTATGAATAAAAGAATCATCATTTCCACAAAGTATAATATCACCAGCTTTTAAAACACTAAGTAATTGATTTGCTTGAGTATCAGTTATTTTTGCTAAACTATCAGGTGTACCATGTTTACTAAATTCTTTTCTAACAGCATCATCACTTAGAAGATATAAAGATGTTTTATCTATTTCGTTATTATTTAGAGAATTAAAAATAACTTCACCATTAAATGCAGGATTTAGGTTGTCAAAATCATTTTTACTTGTTTTAGGTTTTAAACCATCAGCAAATTTATTTGTAAAAATACCTTTTGCTACTTTTTGAATATTATCTTTATTTTCATTTATAACTTTTTGAGAGACAGTTTTTTTAGTAGAAGCTAATGCTTCAAGGTTTGTATCATTAACTAAATCTGAATTTATATCTGCTTTTGAACAAGCTGAGAATATAGCCGTTGTACTAATAAGTAATGCAAGTAACTTTTTCATGTTTTATACTCCAAGATTTTATCGTTATTAAATTTTATCAAATATTAATTGTTTTTACAAGATGATTTGATTGTAAGAATTATAGGATAAAAATAAACAGATTCAGTAGAGACGTATTTAAATTCGTCTCTACAATATTTAAAAGTTCTTTTATTTTAAAACATTTTTTAATAAATCAACTACTTGACTAGGTGTATCAGCAACTTGAACTCCAACTTTATTGAAAGCTTCAACTTTGCTTTCTGCTGTTCCACTTCCACCAGAAATGATAGCTCCAGCATGTCCCATTCTTTTTCCAGGAGGTGCTGTTCTTCCAGAAATAAATGCTACTACAGGTTTTGTCATTGTTGAAATAAATTCTGCTGCTTTTTCTTCATCATTTCCACCAATTTCACCCATTAATATTACAGCATCTGTATTTGGATCTTTTTCAAAAGCATCTAAAACATCAATAAAACTTGTTCCAATTATTGGATCTCCACCAATTCCAACGCAAGTAGATTGTCCTAAACCTGCTTTGGTAAGACTATAATCAACTTCATAAGTTAATGTTCCACTTCTTGAAACAACACCAATTCTACCTGGAGTATGGATATGTCCTGGGATAATACCAGCTTTAGCTTTTCCTGGTGTTATAAGTCCTGGGCAATTTGGTCCAATTAATCTTACACCTTGTTTTTTTACAAATTGATAAACAGAAAGCATATCTCTTACAGGAACGCCTTCACTGATACAAACAATTAGTTCTACTTTACTCGCAGCAGCTTCCATTATTGCATCAGCAGCAAGCTTTGCAGGTACAAATATTACAGAACAATCAGCTCCTGTTGATTTAACTGCTTCTTCAACAGTATTGAATATTGGAACACCATAAATTTCAGTACCACCTTTTCCAGGTGTAACTCCAGCAACAACTTTTGTACCATAATCAATCATTTGTTTTGTATGAAAAGAACCATCTCTTCCTGTAATCCCTTGAACTATTACTTTTGTATTTTCATCTAAAAATATAGACATTTCATTCCTCTGTGTTTTTTAAATCAACATTGTTTAAATTTACCAAATCAAAAAGGCAATGTCTATTATTTATCCAAAAAAAAGTAATAATTTTCATATATTAGTTTGTTATTTAAAATGATTGTAAACTATATATAATAATGCTTTAAGTTATATATATATATAAACTATTAAAACAATTTTATGTATTCATAGTTGATAAAAATTTCAGTTGAGTTCTATCTGAAACATTTAATGTTTTATAAATATTCTTTATATGTGTTTTAACTGTATTTTCTGAAATACTAAGTATATTTGCAATTTCTTTATTTGTTTTATCTTGTATAAGAATAAAAAATATTTCTTTTTCTCTTTGAGATAAAATATTAAGGATATTTTCTTGTTTAGGTTCTTTAAAATTAAGTTTTTCAATTTTAACTTCAAAAGCCTTTATTATTTTTTCTAAGTACAAAGTATCAATTTCTTTCTTTTTTGATTCATCCATTTTCTTTAAAAGCCTTTTAAATATAGGTAATAAAGTAAAATCATCATCTATCTCGGTAAAAATTCTAATTATATTTTCTTTTTGTGTTGATTTAGTTATTTCTGTCAAAATAAATAAGCAGTGTTCAGAATCAAACTTTTTTAAGTATATAATAGCTTGAAATAACCTTGCTTCAAAAACAAAAACTTTATATTTTTTTTCTTGATTTTCAGATAAAAATTCTAATAAAATTTTTTCAGCTTTATTAAAGTCATTATTTCTTATGAGATATTTTATATGTATAGAATTTAGAGTTAAATTATCTTCATAAAAAACATCACTGTTATTTTTATAAATATAGTCAATTTTTTTCATATCATCTTTAGCTAAAAAATACTTTATTTTTAATTGATTGAATTTTTTCTCAAATACTGTATTTTTAGCTTCTAAAAACTTGTTTTCTAAATAGTTTATATATTTAGTTGCATTTTCAAAATCTAAATAATCTATAGATATCTCTATATAATAAGATAAAAAATTCACTTCAACTGTATTAAATGAAATAGAATTGTCTATTTCTTTGTAATGATCTACTATTTTAAAACATAAATCAGAATAAAACTTAATTTTTTCATAATTATCTAAATAGTAGTAATAATGAAGATAATTAATATAAACTGTTATTATTTGATAATAATCTAAAAGATTTTGTTTTTCAAATCTTTTTAATAGCTCAAAAGATTCATTTTTTGCTTCAGATATTTTTAAATCTCTTAATAATAATAGTATTTTAAAATTAATTCCTCTTGTAATATCTTTAAAATCATCAGAAATAGTTAAAATTTTATTTATAGAGTCAATACATTTAGCTTTATCTGAAAAGAAATTAACAATAGCAATATTTTTATTAGCTTCTATTAAGATATTTTTAGAATTAGGATTAAGAGATATAGCTGTTTCTGCAAATAATTTAGATTCATTAAAATTTAATAGACTATATGATAAACAGCTTTCTAATAAAAATACATAAGATTTTATTTTATCATCTAATTCTGGATATTTATTTTGTAATAAATTTAATATTTCTTTTGATTTATTAAAATTCATATCATTTAAATATAGAATCCAAGCATAATAAAAAGTAACAAAGGGTTTATCTAATATCTTATCAAAATCTATTTTTTTTATTATATATTTTATATCTATATTTAGTTTACTATTATCTATTTTTTCATAAATTTTATTTTCCATTATTTCTAATGTTTTATCTACATCACCAGCTTCAAATCTATATTTTATTTCCATATTAGTATTTTCATTTAAAAAATACCAATTAGCTATTTTTAAATTTAATTCTTTTATTAAATTATTTTTACTTCTTTTTAGTTTATTATAAAGAAAATTTTTGAATAAATCATGATATTTAAATAAATAATCGATATTATCTAAAGATTCTATAAATAAGTTTTGTTTTTGGATTTTTCTTATTATAAGATCTGAATTACTTATATCTAAAATATAGTTAGCAATATCATAACTAAAAGTATCTAATAGAGATGTAGAAAGAAGAAATTTTTGAATACTTTCATCTAAATTAAAGAAAACTTCTTGAAAAAAATAATCGGAAAGAGATGAAATATCACCTGAAAAATCTTTTATTTTTTGATTATTTTTTAAACCTAATAAAATTAGTTTTACTCCCATAATCCATCCATTAGTTTTTTTTAGAATATCCTCAATTTCTTTTTCTTTAAAATTAATATCTTTTTTATAAATATCTAATAAAAGCTCTATATGAGATTGTTTAAAGGATAAATCTTTTATTACATCAATTTTATAAATCTCTATTTCTTTTATATTTAAATTTAAATTATTTTTTCTACTAGATATTATTATTTTTAAATTATCAGGAAGATTTTTAATAATAAAAAAAACTAAATCTAAAGTATCTTGATCATCAATATTATGAAAATCATCCCATATCATAATGTAATTTTTTTTAATTTCAGCTATTTTTTCTATAAAATTATATATTAGATATTTTGTATTGTATTTAGAAATATTTTTCTTTATTTCCATAATTTTTTTACAAATATCCTCTTCTAATTTAGAAAAAGAAAACAAAATATAATCAAAAAAATCAGAATTATTATTTTCATCTTTTTCTAAAGATAACCAACAAAAATTATCAATATATTTTTTACAAAGAGAAGATAAAAGAGTTGTTTTTCCATAACCAGCCGCAGAAGAAATAAATATTACATTATAATTTTTTAGAGAGGTATTTATTTGTTCTAAGATATCAATTCGGTCAATTATAGAATCTCCATAATATGGAGGGTTTATTTTATTTTTTATAAAAACTTTTTCTGAATCTAACATATAAAAATTACTATCTTAATTTTGATTAGTTCAATAAAATTATATTTATAATTTAAAAGTGACACTAATATCATACCATAATCACCCTCGGGTGATATTGTTTTTTTCTTAAGTTCTTATTATTTTTTTATTAACAGCAAAGTAACAAAAAAATGTTTAAATTATTATTAAATTAAGGCTTAATCTAGTTTTATTTTTAAATTTAAAAAAATATTATAAAACAAGAGAATATATTAACAGCTTATAAATAAGTATATGAGCAAAATCAAATATCTATATATATTAGAGAGTCATAATAGGCGTAAAGTACTATCCGTAAAAGGATATAAACGAGTTATATTTAAAAGTATTTTTCTTTTAATTTTATAAAATTAAATTTGCTTATGAATTATAAATTTTTTAAATTGTATTAGTTAAAATATAAAAATTAGAAAATTAAAATTGATATAGATCAATTGATTCGTACAAAAAAATCACCCACAGGTGAAATAGATTTATTATAGGAGAAGAAATATAATTTATATATAGAGTTCTGATTGCGTTTTATAGGAAAAATAAAATGATGATAAGAGAGAAGTGTAAATTGGAGCAGTTTAATAATTCAATAGATGATATTGATAAAAATAATGAATTAGCATCTCATAAAATGATAGATAAAATATCAGAAGACTCTTTAAGTAAAACATTTAGAGTTGTAAAAAAAGATACCCTTGAAGTATTTAGAATTAGAGTTTTTTCTTTTGAAAATTTTAAAAAATTAGAAAATATTTTTAAAACCGAAGTTCTTTCAATGACAGCTATTTCTCATCCTAACATAATGAAATTTTATAAATATGAGTATGGAGAGGTCAAAACAGCTTTAATGCAAAAAGATGCTGAAACTGAATCACTTTCATATTTTTTATCTAAAAATAATTCGGCAAAATCAGAAAACATTGTTATAAAAATAATTTTAGGCTTATGTCAAGCTATTGAGTGTTTACATGAATTAGAAATCGTTCATAAATATATAAACCCTATGAATATTTTTGTTCAAAATGGCGTTGTAAAATTATCAAACTTTTTTGAAGGTTTTCTTTTTGATAAATCATTATCTTCAATTGAACAAATACAATATTTTTCGCCAGAGCAAATAAAAAAAGAAAATTTAGATGAAAGAAGCGATATTTTTTCATTGGGATTGATTTTTTATGAGTTAGCAACAGGTAAAAAACCTTTTAATACAAGTAAACATTTAAAATCATCTGAAATTGAAAGAAATATAGTTGAAGAAAATACTACTATACCAAGTTTGTATAATTTAGATTTATCTTCAGAATTAGAAAAAATGATTCTAAAATGCTTGGAAAAAGATAAAGATGATAGATATCAAACAATTACTATTTTAAAAAATAGTTTAGAATCTTATATATTTAAAAATAAATTATAACTGATTTACTTGTTGAGAAAAAATAGACTTGACTATAGCAAAGTAGTTAAAAAATAAGAAGTCCCTTTGGGGATTTATTTTTTGAATGATATAATTAATCATATAAAAAAATTAGATATTTTTGGTGTTAATTTATGAAATTTGTAAAAAATCAAGTTGAGCAATATGGAAAAACATTATATGGTTATAACTATATAAATGGAGAAGAATGTGAATCTGAAGCAGGAGAAAGATTTGCTTCACATAATCCAAGCGATCTTAGAGATACAGTTGGAACTTTTCCAGCTTCTACAGAAAAAGATGTTGAAAGAGCTTGTCAAGCTGCAAATGATGCTTTTAAAAATTGGAAAAATACTCCAGCACCTCTTAGAGGACAAATTGTTGGTAATATTGGTAAAATTTTAGAACAAAATAAAGAAACCTTGGCAAAAATTGTAACTAGAGAAATAGGTAAAACACCAAAAGAATCATTAGGAAGTGTGCAAGAAGCTATTGATACCGCTCAATTTTTTCAATCTGAAGGAAGAAGACTTTATGGTCAAACAGTTCCATCAGAAATGAGAAACAAAGAATTATATACATACAGAAAACCAGTTGGAGTAACAGGTGTTATTACTGCTGGTAATTTCCCAATTGCAGTTCCATCTTGGAAAATAATTCCTGCTCTTTTATGTGGAAATACTATTGTTTGGAAACCAAGTGAAGATGCTTCAGCAGTTGCTTACCTTTTTGGTAAAGTTTTAGAAGATGCTGGTGTTCCTAAAGGTGTTGTTAATATTGTTTATGGAACTGGTCCAACAGCTGGTAATGATTTATTAAATATGACTGATAAAGGATATTTACAAAAATTCTCTTTTACAGGTTCTACACTAATTGGTAGAAAAGTTGGTGAAATTTGTGGAAGAAATTTAATTGTGCCTTCATTAGAATTAGGTGGAAAAAATCCTCTTATAGTTATGGAAGATGCTGATATTGATCTTGCTGTTTCTGGTGCTTTATGGGCTTCTTTTGGAACTGCTGGTCAAAGATGTACTTCGGCAGGAAATATCATACTTCATAAAGATATAGCACAAGAATTTAAAACCAAATTTTTAGCAGAAACTAAAAAAATTAAAATAGGTAATCCAAATATAGATTCTACAGTTCTTTATGGGCCTATGTTAGCAAAAAGATTTTTAGATACTTTTATGAAACACTATGAAATGGCAAAAGCAGACGGTGCTGAACTTCTTTATGGAAATGGAATAATAACAAAAGATAATAAACCAGAAAACTTTGTAGGAGATCCAGAAGAAGGTCTTTTTGTATGGCCTGTAATTTGGGATAAAGTAAAAATTGATATGAAAATAGCTCAAGAAGAAGTTTTTGGGCCAGTAATAACATTAATTGAAGTTAATGATATTGATGAAGCTATGGCTGTTGCAAATGGAACTATATATGGTCTTTCTTCTGCAATGTACACATATAACCCTCAATATATGTATAAATTCAAAAATGAAATAACAGCTGGAATGAGTAGTATTAACAACTCTACTACTGGAGCCGAAGCACATTTACCATTCGGTGGAAACGGAGCTTCTGGAAATAACACTCGTGAATCTGGTATTTGGGTTATTGATTCTTATACAAAATGGCACGCTGTTAACGTTGATTTAAGTGGCAGATTGCAACTGGCTCAAATGGAAACAGAATATGTAGAAGAAAAAGAAAGTACAGATTATAATTCAATATTTGAGTAATGACAATAAAAAATATTTCTTTTAAATTAGATTCTTTAGATTGGATTGGTTGTGTTTCAG
>ERZ1292630.728-Hain-H41-02um-R3-728-length-33555-cov-6_pt1 | contig 20177 bp, 10 predicted proteins | sample MGYA00564408_ERZ1292630 | MGnify/ENA primary metagenome ERZ1292630 (study PRJEB36523, sample SAMEA6512641) | groundwater metagenome | collected 2019-01-08 | study: AquaDiva: Metagenomics assemblies of 32 groundwater samples
GAGAGAGAAAGAAAGCGAGACAGTGAGATTAAGATAGAGAGACAGAGAGAAAGAGAGCGAGAGAGAAGGTACCGAGATACTAAAATTGAGAGAGGTGTCGAAGAGAGAGAACGACGATCCATTCACAGGTCGTCGTAACGTACGGAATGATGCGGCTCGTGCTCGGAGGTCGTCCCGCGTAACAAGGCCTCCAGCTCGTCGTAGCGTGCCTGCCCCTCGGCGGTGCGCCTCACCGTGCGACCACGGACGGTCGTCATCGCCCTCAACGCAGCGTCCGGATCGGCGTCCGTCCAGTGACCCGGCTCCTGCGGCGACGTTGGCCGGTCCCCCGACACCGCGCCGTCTTCGTCGCTGAGATCATCGAGGATTCGACCCGCGGAGGGCGCAATGGCCACGTGCGTCATAAGAGGCGCGGGATGCACCTGCTTTTCCGTCGCCGCAGCAGCAGGTAGTTCATCAACTGTCGATTTCTCTACGAGCTCCTCGGCAGCACATTGATTCTCCAGCCGGGCGTGATCCTCCGCGGTCAGCAGCGACCCGTCCAGCAGCATGGCTTCGGCGGTGAACATTCGGCTGCCGCCACTAGCGCCATTGGACGTACGTTGCGGTTCCTCTCCTGCTGTCCCACCAGTTGACGATGATGAAGGCGATCGCTCGGTAATGCACCATTTAATGATGCGCTGCGCGAGGCTCAGGGACCCCATGACGCAGCTGATGATGGCGCTCGTGCTGGACAGCGTCGCCGCCCAATCGACGAGACGCGCGACGACCGCGTCCTGTTCCGACATGATCGCCGTGACGAGACACACGGACGCGATGGCCGAGATGGCGGCGGCCACGATGGTAAGGAGGTTCTTCGCGGGGCTCAAAAAAGGCCGCAACATCGCGACTACCAATAGCGACAGCGCGTTGACGACGACCGACGCCACCACCGAGGCCGTGCACGCCCGCAGCGGCAACGCCCCGCTTGCTCCGTCCGCAATGGCGCAAACGAGTAGACAGCCGTAGTCAAACAACGTGTAGCACGGTGACCACTGTTGGCGCAGCGATGAGGGCACATCCGGGGAGGGGCCGGCAACGTTAGCGGCCGGGCCGTGATACTTTTCAAACATGGCCCCGAACCCAACCAGCCAGCGCTCATCACCCACGTGCTGTTCCGTCGGGCTGCTGTTTTCGTCGTTGTCCGGGAGTCCTCGGCTGCCTCGAAGGGTCGTCCAGCGATGGCTCATTCCGAGGAGGCGTCTCGCGATCCGAACCGCAAGTTGCGTCGCGCTCAACGACAACGAGGCAGCCTCATCCGTCGTAGCCGCTTCCGTCACCACGATGGCGTGGCGCAGCGCCCATCGGGCGACCACCGTCATGGCGCCGAGCGCGGTGAGGGCCACGGTGGCGGCCACGCACGCAAGTACGGCGTCCAGCGCGACGTACCCGCCTTCGGTGCCCGGGGTGCCCGCAGTCATCAGGAGGAAGATGCCGGAGCTCAACGTCCCTTGGGTAACGATGCCCACGGGTAGCAGCAGGACGCCGGGCCAGCGCACGAGCTGCAAGCCCGTCGCGAACGTCGCGTGGCGGAGCAGAATGCCCCGAATAGCTGCGACGGAAACAATGCCGACGACAATGGCGATGGCAGCGACGGCGTTGCCGATCATGACGGCTCGGTGGGCGGACCACAACGCCACGGCGCCGATGCGGCCCACCATCGGTAAGAGCGCCGTGGGGAACGTGGGCGCATCGCCGGATGCGGCGGCCTCGTCGTCCGAGGAGGGGACCGCCGTCGCATTCGAGGACACGCTGCGCGGCGCTCCTGAGGCTACGAACTTCGCTGTGTCACGACAGCGTTTCGCGAGCGATATTAACAACGAGGCCCTCGCCGCTTGCTGCGCGGCCGCCGGATTCGACGCCAAAAGAGAGACGATCGTCGACGACGTGCTTCCGGCGGCGCCCACTTCTGCGGCTGCCTGAACTACCGATATGGACGTCTCGACAACATGAACGGTAAATGAAGGGCTACCTTGATAAGTCGCCGTCACTGCTTCTGAAAGGCTACGCGAAACTCCGTTCGTGGCCGTCTGCACTGCGGTGTCAGACGCCGTGTCGGACCGCGAACGCGTCACATTTGCGCTGTCAGAGAGCAGCAAACTCGCTGTCAGCGACGGAGATGGCGAGGGATGGGTTAGTGTGAAAGACGATGCGTTGGCGGAGGACGAGAGCGAGGGTGATCGCGGCGAGGATGTGGAAGAAAGGGTCGCTGATCGGCGGGTGACCGACCGAGATCGCGAAGGGGTCCAAGTGCCCGACGCTGTGGGAGACGAAGACGGACCCGAAAACGTCCGTGAGCGACGCGACCGTGACGAATCCGAGGACATCGTCATTGTTCCTGACGACGAAGCCTGACTGGAGAGCGTTGCCGATCGCGTCGGCAGTTGATACGACAAATCGACTCGCAGCATCCGATGATTAGTGTTGTCGGCGATGAACAGCGCAGTGGGTCCTACAAACGTCATGGCATAACAAATGCCGACTGCGGCCGACAATCCGATGCCGTCCCCCGTCGACCCGTGTCCGAGGAAGGGCCTCGCGTACTCGCCGTAGATGGCGACGACGGAGGGAATCGACATGTCGACCGCGTTCGATACATCTTGCGAAAAGTAGACCACGGAGGTGGCCGTGGGGTGCACGGCGACGGCGAGGAGCGGCATGCACAGGATCGAATTCCGGTGCCCGTAACTGTCGGATGCTGACGAAGGCACGGCGGCACCGCCACGACAAGCAAAGGTGGAAAGAACGAAATTCGGGGAGATCCACGTCGCGGCACGCAGGACACTGCCGCCTACTTCGGCCACGTAGAATGCACTGTCCAACACGGACCACGCCATCCCCGCGGGATACTGCAGCCGTGCCGCGTTGCCCACCCCATCCAACGTCTCGCAGATGATCATCGGCGGAGGGCTCCCGAGGATCGTGCTGCACGATGGAGTATCATCAAAACGGTACTGTCGAATCGCACAGTTACCGGAATCCGCAATGTACAGAACGCTCTCGTTCCGTGACAAGAGCAAGCCGCGGACGTTACGCACCATCCAGGAGTTACCGTCGCTGTAGCCGTCGGTGGCCGCATCGATCGGCGTGAAGCTCGCGCCGGGGAGCAAGCTCGACGTGAGCACGCGCATGGAGGCGCCGCCCATGACGACGGTGTTGGTCGCTGGACGATACACCACCGCGGCGAGGGAATAAATCATGCCGCCGTCGCTGCACATGCCCAGCGCTGGACGGGCATACCCCCCTGGAGAGATCCATTGCAAACAGGCGGTTTGGCCGAGGAGGAAAGATCCGCCGGGTATCGGGATGAGCGCGGTGGGACTACTGAGGGACGAAGTGGCTCCACCATAACCTGAGGAAAAGCCAGGATCCCCGTTCCCCGTGAAGGTCGTGGTCACATACGTTCGCGGTGGTCGAAGGAATAGATTTGCGTTCGACGCCACGAATGTCATTACGCGGACCACGTTGAGCGCTTTTTCCGTTATGAATAGCCTCAACGGATGGTAGAGGTCGAAGGCCGATGTGTCCGCCACGGTGCGTTCGGGAAAAAAGGCCAGTCCCTGCAAACAAGCTTGTAGAGCGCCCCCGCCCACTTCCACGACGTATCCCATTTCTAGCTTACGTAGAGGCGTGCCGCTGCAAGTCGAAAAGAACACAACGATCGTGTCCGTCGCCGTGGTTGTCGACCCCCCTTTTGGTAGCGGCATCAGCTGAACCGCGTAAGGGCTGCGAATGTCCACAGCCGACGCTACACCCGTTTGTTGACCGTTCGCGCCAACCACGCCAGTTCCGGCTAGTGTCGTGGTCATTTTTGTTCGGTCGAGGGAGGCAAGGCGAAGCACGTTGTTGATACTGTCGGCAACAATGAGGTCATACGCCTCGGACAAGGCGATGCCTTTCGGGGTGTGAAATTCCGATAGCGCCAGCGTGGCATCCTTATAACCCGATTTCGTCGTTGAACCCGCAATGGTCACCACAATGGAAGTGGCGGTCGAGAACCGCCGAATCACGTGCCCGTCACTGTCCGATAGGAACAAGTTTTTGAAGGCGGCGTCGAAGGCCATGCCAGCAACGTCACCTTGGAACACTGCGTTGTCGGTGTTACCGTCTGCCGTCGGACCGCAGCTGTTGCTGGGAAACACGGATGTGACAGCTTGAACCAGGACGTTGTAGACGGTGAATCCGCACCTGTGGCCAAGGAACAGACGACTGGGCGTCGGCCGATACGCGATGCTCAGCGGAGACGTTGGCAACACGATCGGCGATGTGGCCACGCTCGTGGAGTTCACGGATCGCAGCGTCACCCCATCCGTGACGTAGAGCACCGGCGAACCCGAGACATTGATCGTGGCGATGCCGGCTGGTGTTGCGAAGCGCGCAGCCGTCAAGCGCGGGCCGTTTGTGCTCCCCGTAACGCTCGGTGCACCGGCGTAGACGTCGGCTTGTTTGGTGCTATCGTTGTAGAATGTCTGCAGCGACACGAAGAAATGTCGCTTTCCGTCATCCTTGGCGCTTGCAACGCGGCAGAGGCAAGCCGCGAATGCAAGAGATACGACTAACAGCCATGGAACTGTCCCGCTGCCCTGCCACCAGCGGCGTTGCGACATGGGTGCGCGAACCACCAGGGGTAAACAGCGGTCCATCTTCCCGTTTTTACAGTTCAACGGGCGTGGGAAGAAACGTCGCGACGCCTTGTCATGCGAAGGGAGCGAGAGAAACCGTTAAAAAGGCCCTGTGGACGAATGGAGGGACGATCCACAAACGTACGGTGGTGGGCACTCCGGAATCGCGCGGGCCGAAGCGGAGAGGAAAGGCGAGCGACACGACAAAACTCATTGAGCGAAGCAAACGGGAGGAGAAATGTGAGAGACGGAGGCCCAGAGCTGGCAAAGGAAGGAGGGTGGGAGATGGCGGGAGAGAAAGGAATGGGGAGGGATGAAAAAGCGTTCTTCGGACCGGGACGTGTGCGCGCCAAAGAAAATGACGGTTACGAGAGATGGACGAGAGAGAGAAGAATCGCGACGTTCCATCCCATTCCTGGGTCAGCATTCCGATGATGCTCTCTTCATTACACTTCAATTTTGTGCGTCACCAAGGGGTGGATGGATGCCTCTCCCCATCGACGTTCTGTTCCCACGGATGTCGGAAGGAGAGCGGTCACTTTTGCGACTTTGGCACTTGCGAAATAATGCGCCGATTTCGTGGAGACAAGAGAGACTTCAGAGACGAATCCAAGCCGGCGGGAGATGGTGTTTGTGACGGTGCGGAGCACATAGAGCCGCTTCCGGACTTCACCGACCGATCCATCATACCCGAGGCATCCAAGCTGTCACGGTCGATCGGATTCGTCGTCGTCGCTCCTCCTCCTCCGCCGGCGAATGCCGACGGGGTCCCGCCGCTTCCACTGCCACCCTTGGGTGATCCGACGAGCCTCGAGGAAGATGAAGGGGACGAACCCCCGTGAAATAAGGCAGGGCGCCCGGAGGACGATGCCTGCGACTCGGTCGTTTCCACGACGTCGTCGCTCGACCCGCAGCAGCACCACGATCCCCGGCTGCCCTGTGTCTTCTTCTGCTGCATTTGCCGTTTTCGGTCGTTCAGCGTCTGCTTCCAGGCCGGGAGCGGCGCCGGCGCCGCCATTGTGTGTGTGGAAGGAAGGGAAGGGAAACTCCGCTTGCCGATGTCGCGACAAACCAAGCGGGGACAAAAAAGGCGGAACTGGTTGGTCAACGTTACAGGCTTCAACAAAAAGCGGAGCTTTTATTGTGCGGTGGTGTACGTTGGGAATGTCCCTCTCTGGAACTGCAGCAACATCACGGCTCACAAGCGACGGATGCCTCGCATGGTCTTTACAAGGGGCAGAGCGACATTGTGGAGGGGAGGAGGATATCAGTACACGGGGAGAAACCAGATCGAAGAAATAGCTGGAGGAGTGCTGAAAACAAACATGGGAGAGGTCAGCGTCGTAGGTGGGCCTTAGTAATAGGAACCCACGTTGGGACGGCCCGTTTCGACGTAGCGTGACCCCTCAGTCGCCACCGCGGCGCGGCGACTCATCATCGGAAGGGGTCCGCCCAACTGACTGGTTGCGGCTGTGCTTGTAGTAGGATTCAACGACAGCAAATCATTGACCGCGGTGCGATCGGCTGCCGCGTCAGGGACGCGCATGACGGGGCGACCATGCTCGTCGTACAATAGCTGCGCCTCCTTGGCGGACACTCGCTTGACGACTTCGAAGCCCGTGACGAGTGGGACGAAGCTGCCCGGCACCGCGGAAGCTAGGAGCGCCAAGGTGGCTTGCTCTCGTTGCTGTTGCGCGGCGAGGGCATTTTGCGCCGCAGCGGCAGCGGCAGCGGCGGCCGCCTTCCCCGTCAACGCTTTCGACGTAGGCGACGCGACATCGGCGACGGAAGTTCCTGCAGCGGCAGTAGCTTCGTTGTCATTGCCGAGTTCAGGGATATCCGGGTTCGGCGATCCCGCAGCCGCTCCTAACGCGGCTGCCTCGGCGATGACGCGTTGAATGTCGTGCAGCGTGCGTTCGGTCGCCTGGCTGAGGTGACCGTGGCCCCCAAGGCCACCTGCAGTAGGAGTTGCTAAGGCCGCGTCGGTGGGCACCTCAGCCCCGTCGGCAGCATTGTGTTGACCGGCGGCGTCGTTGGCCACAGACTTGTGCCCTTTGCTGGGTCCGCCGCTGGCTGCGACGGCGGCCGCCGGCGCAACAATGGCGGTCGAACGGGCGATAACGGCCGCCAGCCTTCCGGGGCCGACACCAAACAGGGCCTCCGCGAGCGCAACGGTTACGGCGGACTTGGGATTAGGAAGCCACGCGGCGCTCACCATGGGAGCAACCGCTCCCGTCGGCGGTTCACTCGACGTGTGACCAGGAGACACACGATCTACTTTCACAACCCCTTGCGGTGACAGTACGTCGGCCCCGGCAGCCGCAAACAAATTCGCGTGAGCGTCCGCGTATTGCAGTTTAGGATCGTCGTTGTACATCACCCACAAGTCCACGAGGCCAGGGTAGACGACCACCGTGCCTTCGTAGCACGCAGTGACGCGATTCCAGACCAGAAACGTCATGTCCACCCGGTCGATGGCCGGCGATGTCCCGGTGACGTTCGTCGCGGCTGCGGCGTTGTTCGGAGCGGCACCGTCCCGCGGCGATGCCGCGTTCGATGCTGGCAACGTCACCGCCTTTCCCGAGGCGGCCGGTTTGACTGACGTTGCCGGCGTTCTGCGAGGCCCCGTGGCCTTCGCGGCGGCATCGTCGCCGGTGCTCGCTTCCGACTCGTACGACCGGGCGCTCAGGTTGGCTTGGACCACCGACGACGCGTTCGCGGCTCCTCGGGGCAGCTGTACTTTAAACACACGGTTCACCACCGCAACAGCACGAACGCGCCCCGACGACGGGGCCACCCTAAAACTATTGGCACCCACCGCAATTTTGCAAGCGTCCGGGCTGACCACCTTGGCGACGACAGGGGACTCCACTTGCGCGGGAAAGATCGGCTCGTTACATGGCACGAAGGCGACCGTCGTCTGATAGTGGCACACCGTGATGAAGTAGGGAATGAGCGGCTTGCCTGTCACCGGGGACATCGGCCGGGCGCCAAGGCAGAGCGTGTACATCCCGACATCGGGAACGGTGACACAAAAGGTGACGCGCTTGGACCGCTCCTCCCGCGAGGTGTAAATGAACTTACTGTCCACGAGGGACAGCGCGGGGCTGTTTGGCGGTAGCGGCGCCGCTCCTCCTGCGAGAAGATTCGGCAACGTCGCAGCGCTCGTCATGCCTGACAGCATCCCCGAGGTTGCGGCGGACGGACCGCCGCCGGAGCCAATAGCAGTTCCTTGCCAGGAGACGGGAGCGGCGTACCCGTTCAACGCGGCTAGCGTGGCGGCCGGGTCCGAGGCCACGATGTTCACCGCCGAGTTGGACGATGGGGACAGCAAGGCCTGCGCGGCACATCGGTATACGAAGAGCTTCAACTCAACGCTCTGCGGATCGTCGACGAGAAACGACACAAAGATGGGAGTGGCCTTGCTCGTGAAAAACGCCCGGCGACAGTGTGAGTCTAAGGACAGGCCGAAGCGGAAGAACTCCGGCGCCAGCCGCGGGTAAATCTCCCACTGTGACTTCGTCAAGAACGCCGGTCGGTGATGGTGCGCCTTGCGAGGGGAAGTTTCTCCGCCACCGCTGCCTCCCGCGGAGGTGATGTGTTGTCGGCTGGCTCCATTGCCGGCGGCACCCACGGCGGCACCGCCCATTCGAAACAACAAGTGCGTTTGGTCGTCGGGGTAGTGCAACGCGGCGAAGGTGTGCGGATCACTGAAGAAGAAGCCGGCGACGAAGGTCGGGGTCAGCTCGGCAGCCGTTTGGCCGAGCAACAGAGGGCTGGCTTGAAATGCCGTCACCCCGGTGGCATACGTCGTGGCTGGGGGTTTCAGCGCCCCTTGCGCAGCTACGGGTCCAACGGGTAGACCGGTGAACGCCGACTGCCAAGGCGTCATGGCCGCCATGGACGTAAAGGTGGCCCCAAGGAAGTCCCCAGCATCACCGGATGCCGACTTGGAGGCGGTCGCGGCCGATGGCGCCGAGGAAGCGGCGGCACCGGCACTGGTCGCATTCGCCGTTAATTTCGCTGAGCTTTTCGCGGCCTTACCGCCCCCACCGGTTCCTTCGGCCGGCGATGCGGCAGAGGTCGCCAGTAGCTGTTGCTCGGCGATGGTCAAGCCAAGCCGGTGGGTGATGACCGCCATCGACATTGCGAGGTCCACGACAAAGCGGCGGCCATCGGGCAGGACGACGATGTTCCAACACCAAGGGAGGAAGCCGATGGTCTTGCCGAGGCGGTCCAGGAGGCCCTTGAGTGTCCCAGGCACGACAAGGAACGTCGGTCGAATGGAGGGCACCGTCGGCAAATGATCAGGCGGGGCCACGATGCGGCGTTGAAACGAATGGCGGCTCGACGGCGATGACGGCGGCATCCCATTGCCGGCCGTACCGTTTCTACTAACCGCTTTTTTTGGTTGCAGATGACCGGAAAGGGCCTTCGCGGCGCTACCGTTGTCCGTTGCCTCGTGTCGCACACTGGGGAGGTCATTCGTGTCGTGGGCCGCGACGTCGACATGGCCGTCCAAGCTGCCAGTACTCATAGCCGCGATGGGGTGGCGGCACATGTACGCGAAGAGCAACGCGACTTGGTGGGGATCGGCGGTGCGCGTTGCCCACACGTTAGCCACCGTGTCGGGTGCAGCGAGCCCCAAACCCGCAATCGATAGCTCATCGGCTAGTACCGTTCCGGCCTCGCTCACGTCCGGAGGCGCAGCCGTGACCGTAATCACCGACGTGGCTGCAGTGGTCGCGACGACGGTGTGGTGCTCCTTTCCCCCGGGCGGGGGCGTCACCGATGCTTTCGGAGCGGCCGCCGTTGTCCCGTGGGGTGTCCGTGCGATCAGGTTCGCGCCTAAAGTCGGGGCTGTCGCGGCGGGTGCGGTGAGACTGATGAAGCGGGTAATCCAGCGATAAATTGCCCGGACGCGCCAATGGCAGGTGTCCGTGGCGGTCGGATGCCGCCACGTGCGCAGCAAGTAAGGCTGAACGAGTTGATAGAGCACCTCCTCAAGGGACAGCCCAACGGCCGGTCCGACGACACTGAGAGCATGCCGATCGACGGCCGAGTAGTCGGTCGTCTCGGCCAATCCGACCCCGGCGTCGGCGCTGAGCGGGCACGAACGGAGCGGGTCGTATGAGTCGCTCTTGTCACGCCGGCGGTTGCCGTCGGCAGCTGGGGACACACTCTGTCGACCCGGCGAAGGAGACCGACGCGGCGACGATGTGGTGACATGATGGTGAGCCTTATTGGTGGTGCTACCGCCAAGGCACGAGGACGGGGGTGCCGTGGTGGCCTGTAGGGCACGGCGATGCTCCGTTTCACGCTCCACCGAGACGCCGAAGTGGCGGGCCCAGTCGTAGTACTGGGCAGGATTAAATGGCGACGTGACCGCACCGGCGGCGGGAGGGGCCGGTGGAGGAGCCACAACCGCCGTTGTCGTGGCATCGACGAGGCCGTTCGTCGCGGTACTACCGGCCATTTTCAAAAGGCCATCCTTAGCCACGGCGGGCTGGCGAATCGGGGGCACGATCGCCGGCAGCTTTGGAGCGGGTGCCGCGGATGTGGGCGGCGCCAAAGGATCTACCGCCATCGCGACGAGGGGCGGCGTGCTACCCCCGGCGTGCGACAGTGGCTGCGATGCCGGTCGCTTGCGCTTTGCGTCTTGCAGTAAGGCGACGTACGTGTGTGTCAGCTTCTCGCACACGGCGTTAGGGGATTCCTTGGCAGCAGCGGGTGGCTGTTGCTTGCTATTTCGCTGAAGTTCAGCGGCGGCGGCGGCAGCCGCGTCCGACGGTTTCTTTGGCGGCATGCACCTGCAACGACGGTCAACAAAGGAAGGAAGATTTTGGGGGAACCAATCTAACGTCGCGTTGTGGGTTGGGTATGCAAAACGACAACGTGAACGACCCAACTGTCCAATCGTTGGGGGGCACCCATAAGGTCGCGTTTGTCAATGCGTGAACATCCCAGTCACGGAAAAAATATGTGCGACTGCTTCCGGAAAGACCCGTGTCCCCATCACGATTCTGGTTCGTTCGCGCGATGAGGAACGGAAATCACTACATGAAAGGCCGGAGGACGTGCCGCTTGCTGGCGCTGTTCCCACGTTGTATTAAGCGACTAGTGGTACTTGAGCTTCCAGAGTTTGATTTTGCTGTCGGATCCGCAGGACATCACGACGTCACGCATCTGGTTGTAGCTGACGCGAAACACGTTGAACCCCTCGTGGGCCAGGACACGCAGCTCTCTCATGCCACTGGCACCACCGCTCGGCGGCAAGAGCCCGACAATGGACGACTGCGAGACGGCAGCGGCATCCGCCGTGCCATCGTCCGCGGCCGCCGACACGCCGCCGTCCACTTCCGCGACTACGTTCAGCGGCCGGACGGGCGGGAGCAGCGATGACCCCCCGATAGAGGACGCACGCTGCTCGACGGCGGCGTTCCAAATGCGCCACGTGCCGTCCCGCGCGGCGCTCAAGAGCCTCCCGCCATCGGGCATGAACTCCACCGCGTGCACGGAGGCGGCGTGCTGACCGCCGAGGAGGGGCTGATTCGGCGACCGCATATCCCACAGCAGCACGCGGCCATCCATGCCGCTACTCGCAATCATTAACTCGTCGAATCGCACGTCCACGGTCCAAATGGTTTTGGTATGGCCTTTAAGGGTATGAACAATGCTCCCGCCTTGTCGCAGGTCGTAGCGCACCGCTTGATTGTCGTCGCCGCCGGACACGACCATAAAGGGGGAGAATGGCGACGCGCAGACGGCAAAAACGCTCGCGGTGTGCCCGCGCAACACGTTGGTGCACTGCAGCGTGTTGGCGTCCGTCACCCGCAAGGTATGATCCATGGACCCCGACACGACGTGCTTGTCATTCGACGTGAAGGACAAGCCGTAGACTTTGCCAGTGTGGCCGCCTACCACAATGGGCGGGACGCGGTTCTCAGAGGACTCCCTCGTGCGACAGATGCGAAACAAGCAATCGTCGGACCCCACCGCGAAAGTCTTCGGCGAGGCCCGTTGGAACGCGCAGGAGAGCACCATTCCTTGGATGGGCGGCATGGCGGCCACGACGTACCCCGTGTCGACCTCCCAGACTTTCGCCGATCCATCGCGACTCCCCGTGATGAGGCAGGTACCGTCGGTGGAAAAGGCCGCGCAGTAAATCAGGTTGTCGTGCGCCTCGGCGGTGGCGGTTAGCTGCGCGCTGGTGGGGATTCCGGGCGCGGACGCGACGAATTCGTTGCGGCTCGTCGATCCCGTGCCCATGTGCAGGGATGCTTCGGCAGCCTGAGGATCGAACGACGTTGTGACTTGGTTCGTCCTCCCCGTGGCATGCGACGGTTGGACCGGACCCATTCCACTGGAGGTACCTCCAACGTCCTCAATTGGGGCCGGCAACCCTCCAGGTAGCCTCAAGGGCGTGGCGCCTTCGGTCAATCTGCGGCGAAGGCACAAGCAAGCAGCCGAGGCGCCTCCGCCGCCTTGCCGTGTAGCGATCAGCGTCGTCAGATCCACGTGATAGATGCGTTTGTTGATGGCTATGTTAAGAGGAGAGGGGCCCTCGGGGGAGGAGGGTGAAGAGGAAGCCGCCGCGAACGAGGGGGCCGCCTTGTATCCTCCCGTAGAGGATTCCGTTTGATCGGAGGGGTCATGCCGTCGAGTCTGACTGCGGGCGGTCACGTATGCGTCTTCCAACCGATCCGCCGTCGCCTTGGGCAACGACGTCCACCGTCGGAGCATGTCAGGGCCATCGACGGTCGCCGACTCATCGACTTCCCACATGACGGTGGTTGTGAGCGGAGAGGACCACGCGGACGGCGAATGCTGCGCCACCCTATCGTCGCTGGCCCGGCGACCGACCAACGCGGCGGCGGCGGCCGTGGGTGTGGTGGAGGGGCTGATAGAGGCGTCTTGCGCAGGCGATGGGATTGCCGGCCGGCGCCGTGGAACACCGTCAGCCGCGATGGGAGATGGGCAAGCGCCGCCCGTGTTGGTCGCAAGCTGCGGAGCTGGAGATGAAGGTGGGGGTCCGATCCATGGCAAGGCCCCCGTCGAGCCCGTCGTTGCTCCCACCAACCCCGGTGAGGATTGTGTCTGGGTGGGCGATTGAACGACAGCGGCCGCGATCCGCACGCTGCGCTCCGAGGCTCCACTCGCGTTTGACACGCCCGTTCCCATATAATAATGTCTCCACCTTTCACGACTGGATTTAGCTGTCGGTGTTTTTTTCTGCACAAATCGATGGTGGGAAGGAACAAAGGAAGGAATGTGGACATCACAGAACGGGGAAGGAGCATCGGTCATCAGCACACGGCACAGTGTGAACGAAATGGTAAGTACGGCAAGTCACGAATTGTAAGAGAGCGAACGGTATCCGACAAGCCCCCTCCCATGCACGACGATGTTACACCGCGAAAGGGGTGACTGGAGGGGCGTGCCGCCCGAAAACCTCCTTCAGCCAGAAGGCTTCGGCATCGGCGGACGAGCGACGCGTCGAAGTCATCGCACGACCCGATGGGCCGAGGGAGATCATTAGTGAAGGTGACGGAGGCGAAAACGACGAAGGGCCATGATCGTCGCTGCCAACCCGAGCGGCCTCGACGTCACCGGCGGAGGCGACGATGTTGGGCGTCGTCGCTGCGGCTTCCCGGGCAATGTCCACCATCGTGGAAGGAGACGTCCTATCCGCTTCGGCGGCCACCATCGCGTCAGGCCCCAGGTGCGTGGGGGACATAGGGGGGCCGTCTGCCAGGCGCCTCGTCGACGCGTCTCCAGCCGCGACTGTGATCGGCGGCAGTTTCGTCGGTGCAACACTGACATCGCCGCCGCTGTTGTTGCCTTGCTGGTGGTGCTCGTCGCGCCATCGCTGTAGGATAGGCGCCACCAAGCGGTCGTTGAGGACCTGCGCGATGCGTAGCTGCCGCGCCCGGCCGTCACAAAGCCCCGTCACCCCCTTGAAGCGCCTCGCCGCCAAGCCGGCAAAGATGCGCTTGAGGGTGGGAACTCGCACGTTATAACACAAGCCGTTCACCCATCCAATGTAGCTGTTGAACTCCTCTCGCCAGCAAGGGCCGGATATCCTCACGAGTCTGGGGACCGAAGGAACTTTTCCGTTTGCAGCCCGGCGGCTATTGGTCCCAAAGAAGCACTCATATCCACTGCGCGACAAGACGTCAAAGACCGCCGTGTAGTTCTCGGCGCGGTACATTTCAAACTGGTAAACGCCCACGCGGCCCGTCAACAAATAGTCGCGAGCCCCTCGGGCGACCGACTGATCGAATCCTTCGGCGTCGGTAGACAGCACGTGAATAAACGGCGGCGGTGGGGTCGACATCCATCCCTGAAGCGAGGAGGCGGATGATAGTGCTGCTGCGAGTCGCGGATTCGTTACCATCATATGCGTTGTGTTGACGGGAGGCGGCGTCGCGATCGTCGCGATGTGTGTGGTGCGGTTGCCCAAGTCAAGGTTGGGGCTCGCAGGATGAACATCGTCGTGATTCCCTCCCGCGACGACGGCCATTTCCGATGCCGACGGGGAGGGTGGTGCCCCTTGTGCGTGCCGGCCCGGAAGGTGAAGCAGACCGAAGTAGTCGCGCAGCGACACAACTTGCACGGGAACATATCCAGGCAGCGGCTCTGTCACCACCTTCCCGATTTCCTTGCCCAGCTCCACATCGGGAAAATACATGGTACTCGACAAGTCGGACACCGCGGCATTGACAATCTTAACGAGCGACTGATTCCAAAAGAATTTCCGCAGCCACCGTGCGTTGGCGGGGCCCGGCTCGAAGCCCACGATCAACGGGAGTCGCGGACGGCGGTTGTGTGGAATGCGCGGAGGCGTCGTGGCGCACTCACAGCAGCCGCCACAGAGACTCGCCCACTGTCCCGTCGACGTGTAGCCAGGCAGCATCTGCTTCGCCACGTACAGTCCGACGGCTAAGTTGCGCGAGCTGAACGGATTCTCTGCGCCGAGTAGCGTGTCCAGCCATCCTGCGATGACATAGCCTTTGTTCGCCCCTACGTCGATCATCACGAAGTCATGCGGAGCTTCGTCTTCTTGCCTCGCTAGCTTTTTGCCGTTCGCTGCTGCGGCCGTCGACGTGTTTCTCGCAAGGTCGTTATCAGCACCCACCTGCAAGCCATCGAGGTCTCGCCACCGGCCCGATGTCATCCACGGCACGAGCCAGTCGTCGTCCTCCGCGCACTTGGCCGGCCGCCATCGTTTCAAGTCACCCGCGTTACACGGCCCCGAGGTGACGACCCCCCCTTCGGCTGACGACAACGGCGCGTTGAATGGCAGTGCCGGCATAGCCACCGCTGATGTCGACCGAGACGTAAGCGACGTGGGCGAGGAGGACGACGAATCGGAAGACGCGGCTGCCGCCCACGACGGCGATGTGGAACTTGGCGCTGCTATCAACCCGGACAGTGTTGTGCCCCGTCTTGCCCACTCGGTCGAGACGTCAGCGCCATCCCCGGAGGCCGTGGGCCGCGTCTCAGGATCGCTAAACTGAACGGTGGACAACAGCAACGTGACCGCGCCGAGGCCGAGACACATCAGCGCCTTCGCTGGTCGGGACGGCATTGGACCCAGCGGCGGGAAGAGAGCCCCCCGATGGAGCGAACAGCGAGTGGTGGGTCACTCTGTGACGTGGCACGAGAAAAGGGTTAAGGGTCCAAAAACATGACTGAGGGCGTCTCGTCGAGTCGCGGACGAGTCCAAAGGAGCGGTCCGATGCGAAATAAACGGGAACGGTACGCTTCGAAACGCGCTAGGGCCCGCGTGCGTCACTAGCGACTTGAATCAAGTCCTGTGCAAAAAAGAGTTCGGCGGTGTTAGACGGACGTGCATGGCAAGACAAGCCAGGGTACTTGGCTATGCCATCGACATGCCTCCCCTCAGCGGCTCACGAAGGGCGTCTCGGCACGAGGGCCCAATGTGACGATGTAGACGTCCTGCACAGTGGCGGGCGCAACCTCCCCCGTGACGTTTGGAAAGCTGGGTCCACCTTGAGCGGAAGTGGACGCCGCGGATGTTCCCACTCGCGGTGACTGTTCGGCGAGAGGGGGCAGTCGTGATACGGTCGGTGCGACGAGGCACGGCAACGCGCCACCTCCGGGTGACGTGAACGTCGTGCTCCCGGAAGGACCCCCCCGAGCGACGTGATGTCCGTTGGGGGTCGACGCATTGCACGACGGCTCGGTCGTCCGTTTGCGCCACAATGCCACTGCCATCGCCGATCTTGGAGGTAACACGACGCCGCCAGTGAGGGAATACCCTTCGGCCGCAGCCTCTCGCAGCTGCTCCTGATTACAGGCGTCGAACGTGACCCCATATGCCGTGCATACCTGCTCCGCGAGATCGGCGTCGGCGGTAATGTCGGGCGAGGGCGCGACAATCTTGAAGGACACGTTGGGAACGGTGCGGCTGGGCAGTCCCGCTTGGAACGCCGGCAACGCTGCAAAATCGGCACTCATCGCTCGTGACCGGGAGCCGCCGCCACCGTCGGAACCGGCGCTCTCCGAGGAAAGAGCCGGTAACCCCATTTGCGAAGCCGACGCGGCGTCGGCCGCCAGGCCCGTCGCATCCACCGCGGCAACGGCTGTCGTAGTCGTGGGGGTCACATCGTCGAACCGTTCGGCGAGTCGGCAAGTTTTGACGAAAATAGACAGCGCGGCCGCCGTGGCTCGCTCGTGACAAATCACGGTGATTCGGACACGTGACCGCTCTTGCGGCGCGCCACCACGGCGGGATGGCGGCGCGGAGGCGGCGGCTCGGGCGACGAGTTCGCAGGCGGTTCCGAGGATGACGTCGGCCACGTGTGCGGCGCGTCGGGCCAAGCCGTCGAGCGACATCGACGTGGGACTGTCAGTTACCGGACGGACCGACGGCTGCCGAGTGGGAGAACGGCGCAAGTCGTTGGCGATAAAAGCTGCTCCAACCTTCTGCTGGGGAATGGCGGCATGAGTCGTGGCGACAACACTGCCACGAATGGTGCCGCTGTCACTTTTGCTCCTCAGAGGGCCCGTCGAGGTGGGCGTCGACGCCGAGGATGGCTTCTGCGGCCGGCCAGGTCGAGCATGCGGGGGCAACACCGCCGAATTCGTCGTAGCCGCCATTGTGTCGGATCCGAGTTCCACGAAGGCGACTGGCGCTGCATCCGCGCTGTCCGTGGTGGTTGATAATCGCACGGCCACCACTCGAGGTCGCATCAAGGCGCTGCTGAGATGGCCCATGCCGCTGCCACACGTCGACACCAAGCACGCTCCTCCATGTTCCGGCTGGAGTAAGCGACGCAGCGTGCTTTCAAATTTGGCGTGTTCCATGACGGATAAGAACTCCCTTTCGAACGCTTCGGACCTCATGGTATCCAATCCGGCGGCGGCCATCGCGACGGGAGGCGACGTGGTCGCTGTCGCAACCGTGGCTCTCGCAGCGACGGACGACGTGTTGGCGAGAAGGTTGAAACGCGGTGTGTCGACCAAGGCGGACGGAATGCAACCCAATCCTGGAGACACTCGGAACGAGGAGGCGGCGGCGTCCGACACCCCGGGAAGCGTGGTCGGTGGAATCACACCACCTACCAGAGTTGGAAGAAATGGCTGCGGCGGTGCATTCCCACCCTGCATTCCGCCCAGTCCTGTCAAATCGGGCAACGACGCGAGTGAAATCATGGGCGGCAACAACGCGGCGGTCTTAAATCCAAAGCCGAAGGCAGCCGTGTGGGTCATCGTCGTCGTCGTCGGCGCTCCAGGAACACTCCCAGCGGTCGCCGCCGTGGTGACGGCCTCTTCCCCCAAGACGAAGACTCGCTTGACGCCGCAAGGCCAGCAATCGGAGCGGACCTGCGTCTTGCCGCGCAAATGATCGCCCGAGAGCTCTTTGACTTTTCCGCAGCGGCAACACCGCCACACGAGAAGCATGAGAGTCGTCGTGGAAGGCGCCGGCGTCGCGTTCGGGACCGCCGGGGGTACGCCGCAGGCAGATACCGACACGAGCGGGGGCGGCTGCGCGTGGTTCACGGATCGACTTGCACCATCGTCTGCCATGACGCGATGGATTTCTTGTCGCGGTTGGGTTGCGGTTGGTGCGGGATGATGGGAGGGAACACGACAGGCAAGCAACGCGATTACGGTGGGGGGAAGCAAACGGGAAGAGCAGGTTGAGTAGAAATCCTTTGGAGTTGTTCTTCTTCACAAGAAGCATGGGGCGTTTCGCTTCGAATTTTGTCAAGCAGTCCAGCCGCCCCATTCCTCGCGATCGTCGCTGTCTGCACCACTGGGAGCGGAAGTTAGGCACCAAGTTACTTCTGCGGCACCCCTACCTGGGGGTCACCTACGGTCTGTGTGTGGTCGACCCAACGAGGAAAAGTTCGCAATTCGTCGCGCACAAGTTACATTTGGCAAAACAAAAGAGGGAAGGCCGTCGCCTCAGCGCCTGAACAAATGCAACGAGGTTTTGAGTGACAACCGGCCGAGTTGACCTCATCAATGCGAGCTATTATCTCCTTTGCGGTGCGCTGCGAAGAGAAACCTGGACCACGGATGCCACGATAGGACCTTCATGTGCCGTGACAGGAAGTCGACGATCCACGTTGCTGACGATCAACACGCGGTGCTCCGCAAATGGCAAAATTTGAGCAGTTCCCTTTGCAGGCCGGTGAAAATTTGCAACGCCTTTTCCCGCAGGTGGTGGGGGCCAGTGAGTTCTGGTTCGGGGGGAATTACGTCGGCTGCAGCGGGGGGTGCTTCGTCGTGTTGTCAAGGAGCTTGGCCTCGGCGAACCGTACGGTGAAACAGGTGAGCGAGCGACGCACGACGAGAATGTAATCCAACGGGGCGTTCGAAAACAAAAGTGGCTTGATCGCGCTCGCCACTTCGTTGCTGAGCGGTCCAGCAACCACGTCGACCAAATCGCCGGTTTTTTCTAAGCGGGTGCGCGTGCGAGTGTGAGTGACCCACAACACCGTATTTGACATGAGCTGAAACTTGAACGGCGGCAGACCTGCCTCCCCCCAATACAATCCAAAAGCGACTTGACGCATATGGATAGTGCCCAGCAGCCAGGAACGCGACGCCGCGGCGATCCAACTTCTTGTCCGTTACGCGACCCGAAGCCCGTTCAACGGCAGTGGCCGCTGTTGAAGCGCTGGGCGCTTCATGCGCCACATCGCGGTAACGTTTGCCGCCCACGATGGCTTCCGTCCAAGTCTAACCCCGGGATTGAAAGTTCTCTGTGGTTCCTTGGCGGCGGGGTATCAGCATGGCCTTTCCATCGCCATCACACAGACGCTTTGGGCGAAGACATGGTTGTTGTGCTTTAGATTAGCCTAATAAACAACGAGTTGCGCACATCAGCACCGGTCTCAGCTTTGAGGCAACATGACACCATCCATCGTTGCTTTGCGAGTCACTAAAAAAGGGCGACCGGAAGACAGTCGGGTCGTGTAGCGAGTGAGTCGAGTCGCAACGCGGCGACTTCTGAGTATCCCTTGATTCTGACGCGAACGACTGCGGCGGGACGAAAAGCCTACGACTCTGTGCAGCGTGGATGTCTAGGAGAGGTGTGGGTAGACGGTCTCGGCACTGAGGGTTGGTCCCGCGAGCCTCGCTGATAGGTGGGTCGCAGCCGCACCCTGTGTCGCGTCGAGCAGCAAATGTGATGGAAAGGGAACAACCAGCAAAAGAAAAACTCAGTGAGGCAGCGTTGGACTCAAGCGCTCGAAGGAGCAAGCGTGGGGAGGAGCGCACCGACGATGGCGCCCCGCGATACGGACACCAGCTCGAACGGGCCACTGACTTTCGGCCGCGTCGACACGCCACCGACCTGGCTGCGGCTACGTCCTGGACCGCCTCCACCGAGTTGGACGCACCCTTGCAACGCGGCTGCCACAGGAAAAACGGCGGGGACTCGGAATCCCCAAACGAGGTGAACGGCCAACAAGTGCTTACACAGGGTGTGCTCCGCCTTGTGGCCCAGCACCGTGTAGCGAAACGCCGAGCAGGTACACGTGAACGCCGTGTCCGTTCCGCCGACGCAAAACTGACCGCCTACGCGGTAAACGGAGGCATAACGTGGCGGGTCGGATGCTGGCGATGACGCTGAGGGCGCTGGTGTCCCGGGTGATGTTTGCGAAATCAAACTCCACCTGGAACACGGCAACACTCTTGATTGACGAGCGGCACGACAGTACCAAACCTGCAACGCCGACGGGCCAGCTGCAATAATTGCTAGAGCCGCACCAAAAACACGGCCGAAGAAGGCGTTCAAGAGTTGCATCGACAAGCGCGGTCGATCAAATTCCCCAGACACGAGGAGCCCATGACGAGCGGTGGCGCCAGCCTCCTCTCCCTCATCGCCAAATGCTCGCGTGGTGGAAGATGTTCCATCGGTGGCCGGTGCAGGTGGGTGGTCCGGGGCATTGCGCAACAAGTTCCAAAGTGATTCCCTCTCCGCTTGCTCGATCTGTTGGAAGTCGGTGAATGTGAGCAGCACCTCCCCCGCAGCCG
>ERZ1292630.1854-Hain-H41-02um-R3-1854-length-20143-cov-6_pt1 | contig 20143 bp, 11 predicted proteins | sample MGYA00564408_ERZ1292630 | MGnify/ENA primary metagenome ERZ1292630 (study PRJEB36523, sample SAMEA6512641) | groundwater metagenome | collected 2019-01-08 | study: AquaDiva: Metagenomics assemblies of 32 groundwater samples
CCCCCCCCCCCCCCCCCAAGGGGGAAGGGCCCAGTAGGTGGGAAGTGTGAGAGAGAGAGAAGGAATACTCGGTAGCCGCGCGAGTTGTGCGGAGAAGTCATCTTGTCGAAGCAAAGCCGTAGAAAAGGAAACAACCCACGTCGGAGGTAGAGAGAGAGAGCGAGAGAGAGAAAGCGGGTGTCATTGCATCCGCGGAACGAACTCTATTCGTCACCAAAAACAAGTCCCCGAGTACAGAAACTGTGAAATGTTTTTTGTTGTTTCTCGTCGAGATTTGGGAGGGAAAGAACGAAGAGGAGGAGGGGGAGAGGTGTCCCTGTTGACGAGCAGATTAACAGAGACTGGATGTGAGGAGAGGCAATTGGAACCCAGGAGAGAGACAACAAGCGCGCAGAACGGGAAAAAAGTCAAGGGCGGGTTTGTCGCGGGCACACACACGCATAATGAAGTTGGATGTAGTTGACTTGACCGTCGCCCCCTGTGTCACGGTGATGAGAGCGCGCGTTAGTGAAAATCACACAGCGCGACACCGCCTTCAGCAGGGGCCACGTCGGTTGCATCACGGGGTTCGATGGTGGTCCTCGTGACACCCATATTACGAGTCGAACCGGAGGACGCACTCGCCACTGCAGCTGCCGTGAGCAACACAGGCGTTCTGCGAGCAATGCGGACCGCGATCGGGCAATTGCCCAGGATGTAGCCGTTCAGACCTAAGACGGCTGCCTGGGCATCTGCTTCGAGCGCGAACAGGACGAAGCCGAAATGACGCGAGTCGATGGTGGCCGCAGAGTTGGGTGGTGTTGGAAAGACGACGATCGAGCTGATGTCGCGAGGATTAGTCGTCGGGACGAGTAACGACGGCAGCGATGCTGACGATGTCACGGATAACGACGACGACGAGGGTGGTAGCTGAGATGGTGGCTGCACTGCAAGTGGCCGCCGCTTGTGGGGCGGTGCATCATTGACGCCAGACGTCGCCGTCGCATTCGTAAAAAACGCACCCGTCACCGAGGAGGAACTCGTCGACGCCACTATGGCCGCATCCGCCACCTGGATGGATAGGATGGACACGGAGAATTCATCCGTCGTGGGCGGCGGTTGCGGTGCGTCGGTAGGTGATTCGTTGTCGGTACGTCGGTATCGATGGTTGTCGGAGTGGACCCCGCTGTCTAGTTGAGGGGGCAGCCTTAATGGCGGCGCAGCATCATCATCCTGTTCCTCCTGCTTTCCATCTCGCGGGTTGTTGGTCGACCCATCGGTGGTCGGAATGTGGGCGCTGCGGTGGGCGCTGAGGAGTTCCAAGGGAGTGGCCACCGTCGCGGCGTCCAAGCACGACGCCCCATCTTGGAGGTCTTGCGTGAGAGGGGTGCCATCGTTCGTTGTCGTCGTTGACGCCCCTAGGGGGGCACCACCACTACCGCTGCGGTTGGGATCGACCACGATGGCCGCCGATCGATGGGGCAGGTGCGAGGGATATTGTCCGAGCACCGGGCCGATGACCGGGGAATCGCTGGATCCCATCGTCGACCGTGAGAGGTCGTCGCTGCCTCCAGGGCCTGGGTGAGTACTGTCCAGTGGTTGGGGCGTGCCGCTGGCATCGGCGCTGTCGTTGCGATGCGGTTTCAGATGCGACTTCATGTAGGAGCGAGGTGGGTACACCTTACACGATAAGACGTTGCCAAACTTCGCGAAGAGCTCGCGCAAATCGGCGGAGCGGCAATCTTCCGGGAGGGACTCGACGTACACGTTTCGACTCGCGATGTCGTCGTCGGCGGCGGCGTCGGCCCCCGTCGCCGTTTCCCTCGACGCGAGAGCCGGTCCTCCTGCTGCAGCTACGCCAACGTCAGCTGTCGGAAGGTTGTTGCCGGAGTCGATGGCGCCATCCAATGCCGTCGTGTTACTGTCTTGACACTTTTTGGACTTCTTCTTCTTCTTCTTCACGGGGACGACGGCCGCCTCCAGCGCGGCTGAGGACACGCCAGGTGCGGATGATGATGGTTGAGGTGGATATTGGAGGACTCCCAGACCCGCAGCCGCGGCGTCCATCGCCTGTGGCGTGGTTGCAATCTCTCCTGGAAGCACGATGGTCCCGATGCCACCGTGCGATTGAGGGGCGAACGAACCAAAGGGGGGGGCCACCACGGCGACCATGTGATGACCGCCGACGAAGGTGACGCGGGGCGGCGCTGAGGCCACGTCCGACAGGAGGGTCGCTTCCCCCCTCGCCTGTGACGCGGCCGCCATGACCTCCAAGTACAGTGGCGGGGGCGGATTCGAAGCCGAAGCGGCGTAATACGGGGGGGCATATTGTTGGGCCGGCAGGCTCCCGCGTTCTTGGTGATGATGGTAGTGGTCGAACGGGGGCGCCGAGGAGGAGGAGGAGGCGCCCAACCACGACGGCGGCGAGACCATTGAGGCTGGCCACCATGGAACGCCGTGATCGCGGCGCTCATCAACCATCACAACATGAGGAGGACCACCCTGCCCGATGAAGGTGGTGGTGGTGGTCGTCGTCCTTTCAACGTACTGCGCCTGTGACGGGGTATCATTTTCTTGTGGGTGAACATAGACCCAATGGCCGCCCCCATAGCCTCCTCCTGTCGTATTGCTGCCGCCGCCATATGGATGTTGCGGTAGGTGCACAGCGGTGGAGGAGGACGGATCTGTGACGGCGACGAGCTCGTGACCTCCCGGGCCGGGGCGATAGACGTGGCCGGGCGGTGGAGGAGGGACGTATCGCTGGCTTCGGTGTGGGACGTGACCGACGGCATATTCCGGCGGTGGTGTTGGCATCATCCCGTGCGCCTCGACGGCGGTGAGGTGTCTGTTGTCAGGAAGCCGATGGTTCGCCGTTGTCGACGACGTCCCATATCCGTGAGAAGGAAAAAGTGTTGCTTCTTGACTGACGACCCCCCCTCCTCCCCTGCGTGGATATGGACGACGGTCGTCGTGGCCTGGCATGTACATGACCACCATGGGGCCCGCCGTGGCTGGGGACGATGACAACGGGATGGAAGGGGACGACGATGGCGGTAGGTGTGACGGATAGACATCCGATGATGGTCGCTGCCGTGAGGGGTGGTGGCCGATGATGCCGGCCGTGTCACGCGGTGGCCAGCGAGAAGGAGATGAAACCGTCAGTGGATTTTGGGGCGTAAGCGGTGGATTCATTCTCCTGTCTTTTTGCTTCGAATGGATGGCAACGAACGGATGTGACGTCACACACACTCCCTCTCTCCTCCGATGTCACGATTTGTATTTGTAGCTCCTCCTTTGTTTTCCAACGTGAGATGACGAACGTTTCAACAATGTAGTTTTATCGCATTTTTCACCGTCATTGCTCGCAACCGGGCACACGAAATCGATTTGGGGACCTCGCCGTCACAACGGGTTCGTGATGCGCGATATTCCGGCGCTCGGGGGGAAGGAAGGGAGGGGGGGAGGAGGTCAAAAAACCCCCGTCCGATTGTTACTGAATGTCAAGCACCTTTCCTGCCACGACCCGGAAATTGGAGAGGGTGCATGTGTGTGAGAGGGAGACAAGACAGCGGCTGTGAACGGAAGCATGCCCAAAGAGCAAAAAGAAGGTGAAAGGTTCAGATATCGACCTTCTGCCGCGACGGATTCAAAAGCCATGAACCTACGAAAAAGAGGCTACGACTGCGTCGTCTGTGTCTGCGCTGTGCATTATCTGCTGTGCTGTATCACTCATCATTTGCCACTCGTTTCACTTCTCCACGAGCCACGAAATTCTCCGCGAGGTCACGGATGGTCCCCGTCACCGCATCCGCGATAGCATCATTCCAGCTGAGATGCACCCCATGACGTGTCGTCACTTCGTGACTGCGGTAGTGTACGTCCGCGAGAGCGGCGACGTTGTGGTAATGCCGGTTGTTATTCGGCCGATCGCCGCCAAAAAGTTCAATGACGGCGGCGTGGCGGGGCAGGAAGGCAGACCACATCAACGCCGCCCCATGCGCGGAAACGAAGATGTCACTGCTCTCCGTGACCTTAATGGACTCGGTCGCGTTCATCGCCGCAAAATCGACATCAACGAATTCGTAGTCAAACGGGTCCAACCTGCGACGCAACGCGTTGACCCAACCGCGGTCATCGTTCATCATGCGCCCCACTCCACCGCGACGCGAGCTCCAGAGCACTCGGAACACTGGAGGTAGCAGCCGCGGGGGAGGTATCGGCGGCGACACGGTGGAGGTGACCGTTGGGGGCGGTGCCACTGGCGCTGCGGGAAGCGAAACGTCCCTCACATTCAACCCAGGCATGCGCAACGTGGGTTTGGGAGGGGGAAGAGATGATGCCGCCATTGGCATGGTGGCAGCTGCAGTTACCGCCGAGCGGTTGCACCACTGCGCTATGGCTTGCGAACCACCGCGACGACAGAGTCCATCACGCGTCGCCTTCCGCCATGCGACCCGGATCTCAGCCGACGGCGGCGGGGCCTCTGGGAGGCGTCCGGGACCCTCGATGAACGTCATGTATAGGCTTCTCCGCATCCAACGCAAAGCGGCGCGGAACCAGGGCGACTTGCAATGGTGACTGACACTCTTCCCCGTCAACGCGCCACGATTGGTAGTCAGCATGGACTGCCCCGCGCTGGGAGGCTGCACCATGGTGCGAATCCGGTGCAACGTGGTCGCCGCCTCGGCCACCGGCATACTCTCGGCGAGTATTATTGCTGCTGATTGCGGACGTCGTGTCGTCTGAATGACCGAAGCAGTCGACGACGAAGCGATGGGCGATGAGAACGTGCCGGAGGAGGAGGAGGTATGATTGGTGATACCTCCTGCTGCTGCTGTTAAATGGAAACGACTGACGCGGCGAGCTAACTCGGCGGCCGCCGCCTTCGCCGCATCCGCCGCCAACTCGCGACGGCGGCGAAGGATAAATTCCTCCCACATCGTCCGATACAGCACCGGAAACCGCCCATGGTTGAAGGAGCTCCAGAACATGTGATCCACCGTGTCCACCTTACCGTGCGTGTCCGTGAACACGTACTGCACCTGCAGCGGATCGAGGCGAAGCACGGCCAACATACTAAACGTGTTGAGGTACGCGTGAAACGCCTCGTAGACGTTGGTAACGTCGAAACGGCGGTGCCGTATGATCACGCGGTCTGAATACAGCACCGCATCATGGGCCGCAGAGGCCGCCGAGGACATTAGTTCCGCGACAGTTCGCGTGTTGCTAGCCCAATTCGGCGTAAACATTTCCCCGTGTTCCCCTGAGAATTTCAACTTGTCCTTGTCAACTCGGTGCGAGCAATCCAAGTTGACGATCGGTCCGAACAGGCCATCCACCGGCACGTTGTGGTGCACTCGGATCTGTGGATTGTAGAAGTAGCCGTGCAAGACGTATTCCTCGACCCAATGAAGCATCGACGCGGCAGGTAGTGAGAGGACCGCACCACCAAGAGGAGTGGATTCCATCGCGGAGCGGGCGATCTGAATCATGGTGGTCGTGGTGGTCGCCTCCGTCGCAGTCGTTGTTTTGTGGTTGTGATCCTTAGTGTTTTCAGGCACGTTGACAGCGACGGTCGTCGCCGCTTCCTCCTCCTCCTCTCTCGTTCCGGAACATCGGAACTCGCGCCGGTTGTCTCGCCAGGTCGCGACCACGCGTCCGGTTGTCAACGCGTCACACCCAGCGTCTTCGTTGACGTCAGGGTGGTCGAACGCAGCTTGCCGCTGCGGTGTGACGGTGCGACGCCCCTTCGGCTCGTCGCCCACGGGCGAACGGCGCATGACCCACGATCGACCGGCAGCGTCGACATCAGGCACGATGGCAAAGTCCCCTTCGACATCAGCATCGCGCGGCGGCGGTGGCATGCTAGCAAGTGCCGTCGAGGCTTCTGGCCGTTGCGGGACGACGGGCGTGTTGGACATCGTTGTCGTCGCGCTTGTGCTCATCATTGTAGTCGACGGCAGACTTCGTTCCGCAGAAGGCAACGTCGAAGATTGTCTGCCGCGTGCGCTGGCGGAAAAAAGGCCAACCAAAATCGGCCAGGTGCTCGACGGCGCAGGGGGCGCCGGCGTTGGTAGCCCGTCGAGGTACGTTGTTGTTGCAATCATCCTGTTCGCATCGTGACCGCGACGAACTACGACCCCCTCCTCGTCGGACGACGAAGACGTTGCGGTGCTATTGCGGTCCACCCGGTGCGGGGTGCGGTCATCGTTTCGGCGCTGCTCGAGTTGACTGCCGACGTCCGTACCGCCCATCAGCAGCAGCGAGGATAGTAGCAGCAGCCCAGCTACGGCGACGACGATGACAACACGGCGACCAACGGTGCGTCCAAGTCGCGAGCGACCAGCCATTATTGGTAGCGGTGCTTCCATATGAACCTTTATGAACCGCAGCCGTTGAAAGTCGGAAGTATAGACGGCTCCTCAATCGCTGGTAGCGGCTGTTGTCCCATCAAAAGGGCAATTATTTTTTCTACAACCACAACCCAAAAAAACCCGGAAACTTAGCGGCGTCAAAGCGGCTAAGGAACTCGCCCATTTTGTTTGCAGAACGCGAACTCATGCTTCAGCCCTCGGCGTTGTTTTTTCTTCGACATTTTGTTCGCATTGATTTCTTTCCAACATTTTGTCGTCCCTTCCCGTAATTTCAGCGTCGAGATGGCCCCCCGTATCCGCGTGTCACGCAAAAACGTTGTACCTCTGGATCACGGCCCGGGGGGCTGGTTGAATGCTACACGTGTCCTTTGCTGCTATTCCGCTCACCGCAAAAGACATGAGAGCAAAATTTCTTCATCCTCTCACATTTTTTCCTCTCAACAAAAAAATCACCACTCCAGCCGAACGGGGGCGCCGAGTTTGACCGTGGCTGATTCCCACAGCGCCTCGACCAACTTGGCGCTACCAGAGGAAAAATTCTCCGAAACGGTGAGCGCGGCTTGAAGCTGTTGCACGGCCAAATTGAGTGGACGACGAACACTTCGGAAGTCGTCGGATGCGGACAATGATAATGCGCGAGGATTCTGTTGTTGTGGTTGTAAACGCTTCAACACCAAGGCTGCCGCGGACAACTCATCAAATTCCAATTGGTAGAGGTACGTGGCGTGACGCGCCGGGTCCGCCGCGGCGGCGAGGTCTGCGAGAAAAGCAACATCTTCGCCGCGACCTTCGTTGCTCGCCTTGTCGCCGTTGGTGGTCGCGTCATCATCACGGCTCCCATCCTTGCCACTACACTGCAACACCTCTCTTGCCGCTCGAAATAGGCGTTGGCGATGAGGCGGTAGCTCCGTGCATCGCCCCTCCCACGTCGATGTTTCCGTGATGGGCCCTATTGACACCGACGCCCAGGAGGGGTTGCTGGCTCGTTGCGCGATCGTACCTTCCGTAGTATTGACCACGAGGTCGATGACGTCGCCTTTGACCGGATCGGGCTTGTACGGATTTCGCAGCGTGATGCTCCCTTCGGTGCCCGTGATCGTCATGGACATGGCATAAGGACCTACGAAGCCCACGTGAAATTGCATCACACACCCATTGGGAAACCCGAGCGAACCGGAGAAGCACTCGTCGACGGCGGCGAGGGGATGAGCCGCCTTCTCAACGTCTTCGTCGCTGACACCACGGCGGCTGTCGCTCGGACCCAGGAAATGCCCGGACACCCAGCAAGGTTCGCCTCCCACTGGGCTGTGAGTCGGTCCCTCGGCACAGCTGAGAACCCATCGTGCCACGGAGATCGGGTAGACACCAACGTCCCAGAGAGACCCCCCACCGTCACGAAATTCGCTCAGTCGGTGGCCCCCTCGATTGAAGGTGAAGGTGAAATTCGCTTGCACGCTGACGATTCTCCCGAGGCCGCGCCACTTTCTGGGGTTCGGAAGCCGCTGTTCCTCCGCCGCTGGCCTGTCGGTCCGGAGACGATCCGGACTTTCCGATGGGGGCGGTGGTACGACGCGAAGCGCATCCCTAACGTAGTCCAGCGATGCACTGTGAAGACACATGAGACCTTCCATGAGGAGACAGTTGTTGGCCTTCGCCGCAGCGAATAATTCCGCCACGTCGCGCTCGCGCATCGCCATTGGCTTTTCACAGAGGACGTGTTTCCCCGAACGCAAGGAGGCAAGCACGGCATCCTTGTGTTGGCCGTTGGGAAGGGAAATGTACACAATGTCAATGTCATTTCGCCGATTGAGCTCCTCGTAGGACCCAAGCGCTATCGGCCGGGCCTGTCGAAGGTCGGGAGCAGCGGTTGAGTTTTTTCCTTTGACATCCTCCCCTGAGACTGCCGAAGACGCCGTGACCGACGAGAAAGACGGCTCGGCATCAATGTACGCTTGAGCCTTATCGAGCGACCGGCTGGCCACGGCGGCAATGCCACCCACGAGGCTGCCGAGTGCGGAGGCAACCATGTGGCGGTTGACGCGGGCAGTGGATAGGAGGCCCCAACGGGCCTTTTGGAGCGGTGGGCCACCGCCAACTTGGTCGAAGACAGAAGGGGCGATTGAAGACATTTGAAGGAGGGAGGAAACCACCGACTATTTGCTCGCGTTTTATGTATTTTACCCCAATAAATTCAAGTCATTGCCGAGGCCAAAGAGACTCCTGTCGCGCCACCGCTGCGTCCGTGCGGGACTGGGCTTTACGACGCCAAAGCTCATCTTGGCGTTGAATTATTTGGAGTCCCAAAACTAAAGCAAAAAAGTTCTGGTTTTCTAATATTATTCTTGCGTTTGTGTCTTGCTTGAAACACTTTGTAGTCGATCGTTGTCATGGGGGCAATCGAACGGACGATGGCGACGTTGGAGCAGCGGTGGTCGATCCGCCTCTCCCCTCTCCCCTTCCCAGGGTTGTACCCATTCGGGTCCCTAGCCAGAGTTTGTTTGTAAGGGACTTACGAAGGGATCATAACCGCCGGCGAAGAGTTCATAACCCGCAAAGGGTGCGCCTCCGTGTTCAACACCCATTCTTCGAGATCCAACAAGTCATCCTCGGAAAAGAGTAGCAGCGCATATTTTAATGTCTCTGCGACCCAGAAGCTTTCCATATGGTCAATTCGCGATGCGGCGGTGGACTCCACGGACGAGATGCCAACGTAGCCACCTGTGTCGACCCGTAAAAGGGTCTCAATGGTGACGAGAAGGTCTAAACCCCACTGCCTATACTTGGGATCTCTCGTGGTGCGCCACAGGTAGAAATAGGTCTCCATCGTCTCGGGCCGCAATATATACTTCGCATCTGTCGCTTCCAGCTGACCGTCGTCCAAGAACCGCACAACGTCTCCTGACAATTGGGTCGCCGTGCTGTTGTACATCGCGTGACACGTTTCCGCAATGGCGGCTGCAGTTTGAAGCCGCTCGTTTGGGCGAACGACGCGGCGGACGCGAGGAGGAGGCGCTGTGGCGGTGAGCTCGTCGACGTCTGAGGGCGGGACGACTCCTTCTCCTACGAGGAGAGACGTCGGCCCCTCCCCCCTCCCTCGACCTCCTGGCGTGGCATTATGGCGCGTGGATATCGCGCGATGCGGCTGCTGTTCCGCTCTTCGCACGACGAGAGATTTCCCCACGATGATCGCCGCCTTCGTCGTATGCATCATCGTGGTGGTGGTGCGGTCTTGGCCGCCACATTTTGAGTTCGGCGGCAGCTTATCACGATGGAATACTGCCGACGGTCGAACACCGTCACTCATCCTCAGGTGACTCAAGGCGAACAATCCACCAGAGTAACATGCGAGGTGCTCCATCGTATTGAGCGTTTCAACGCCGTTGGGAATGAAATAGCGACCGCCCCCAACATTTCCGCGACTCGTACTCACGATGTGCTCCTCCGCGCGTTGCCACATGTCCAAGTACATGTCGTCGGTCCGATTCGTCAACAGCCACATCTTCAGCAAGTACTCGTAGAAGCTGTCCCCGAAGCTTCCCAAACCGACGGTGCCGCCGTTTGGCGTGCAACCCTCGTAGAACCGCGGACAAAACCCCTCTACGCACGAAGGACGAATGATCTCGATGGCTCGTCGAGAAACGACGGCAAACACCGAGCGGTTCGTCAGCGCCGCCAAGGTGGCGAATTCCATTTGTAGAGACCCGGCTTCAGCCAAAATGACTCGGTAGCCGTTCCACGCGGCACGGTGGTGTTCGTGTGGGGCGACCAAGCCGATATAATTGTCCGGAAGGCCGGATTCGGTGTCAAACGCGTGAGCGAGTCTCTCACCAAGGTCGAACGCCAACGCCAGCAACCTCGGTCGACGAACGCCGTGTTGCACGAGCAGCTGATGGGCGGACAACAGTCCACCGAGCACACGAATCGTCGTTTCGAACAAGGATACCTCGGTGGCTTGTTCAAATGAAAGTTCCGTCTCGATCCACTGAAGCGCCTCGATCGCTTCGGCTTCGAGACCGGCCAGCATCAGCGTGTCGAGTGCGTCCACGATGGTCACGCCGATGCCGCGACCTCCGCCCCAGTTTGACCCAACGCCCGAAATAGGGAAGAATTCATCAAATCCAAAAGCGGCCGATCTTCGGTATCCGAGCCAACTGTGACGGATCGCGCGGCGCGTGAGCCGTAAACCTTCTGCGTGAAACGACGCTCCCTCTTCTCCGCGCCGGCGGTAGGAGGCGACGACGCGGCGCACATCATCATAGGATTCCTCGCCGCGCGCACTTTTTCCTGGAATGCGGTGGTGGTCGATGAGGGACGACCCGTTGACACCGCGGCTGCCGGTGGTCGTGGTCTGAGCGCGTGAAAATGGTTGGTGGTTTCCACCCGACCGGCTGCGTCTGCGCGTGGGGGATTCCACTGTCGCCGTCGACGATGCGCTTCTTGTTGTTGCCTCTTCTAGTGACAAGTGTCGGCTTCCAACGGTCATCAGCACGAGCCCTGTGACGCAGAGAATGATGCCAGTGAACAGCACCCGTCGAGCACCCGGGCCACGACGAGGAACCCCCAATAACGTCCTCGGCGTCGAAGGCAAAGGCGGGATGATCGTTCCGCTTATGGGCGAACCAATATTTCCAGCCACACCAGTTGCGACCGTTGTACGTTTCATATTCCAATCACTCGACAAGAAGACGGCGTGTGTGATCGATACCACTCACGGTTTTTTGTCCAAAGAATGGGTGACGGGAGGAACTTATTTTTTTTAAAAAAATCTCTGAGTATCGGGGAGATGAGCGATCCCCCAATGCACTGCACGTGCGAAAACGACCCTAATGAACCAAGACTGACTTTTCCCAAAGTCACGCCGACAGAAAATTTGCAAAATCTTTGCTTTGTGAAGGTTTTTTTTGAATCTCTCTGTGAAGGGTGGTTGCGGTGGTCTTGTTGCGCTTTCTCTTGATGAAAAGTGTGTGTGTCCATCGCTTCAAATCCCAAAGCCGACCCTCCGTTCCCCCCGCCGGTTTCTCCGTTCGAGAAAAGGTCCGCCGGATTTCCCCTCTTTCTGTCTCTCTCTCCGCTTCGCGCCCTCAGTTGTGCCACCGATGGCGGGCTACGTAACGAAACACGACGACCGCCGCGAGGGCCAAGGCCGCCCCCGCCGCGACGGCCACGACCACGTCGGACCCAGACGCCGACTTCGTCCCCTGAACCATGCGATGCACATCGCAGTCGGAGAGGATGAGCTTTTGCCGCAGCGACTCGCGTGACAGTCGGTCACCATGGCCGCACAAGAAGTGCTCCACCGACGCGGCGGTGGGCTCCCCTCCCTGAAGCACTTTCAGCATGCGCGCGGTCTCGTGCCGGTCCAACACGCCATCGTCGTTCTCGTCAAACAGGGCCATGAGAAACTCGGTCAGGAAAACGGCGTTGGTGTGCGGGTTCTCCAGCGCCACGAAAAACGCGATTAGTTCAGCCGCATTGAACGCCCCGGCACGATCCACATCGAGCCTCGTGAAGAAAAACTCCGCGAAGGCGTCGCGGAACGCTTCATTTTGATGGACCAACAGATCCGTTTGCGGCCACCGCTGGGGCCTGACGCTCAGGTAGCGCCGAAATTCCTGCATCGTCACCTTCCCGTCTTCATCGACGTCCATTTCGACGAACATGCCTTTGATGGCAGCAATGTGCTCTGCGCGGAGCAGCGCGTCATTAGCCGGCGAGGAGGGCATCCGGATGAGTCGTGTTTTTACTGTCCTAGGGGGACTGCAAAAAAAAATAGTCTGGGAGAGAGAATAATTCCACCAAGATTAGAAGCGAACGACTCTCAAGTAAAAGAAAAGACGCGGTGAGAAACGGAACGAGGAGGTCGACAATTCCGTCCGTCGTATGTACTCATTTGCCGGTATCGTTTTTCTTGGCTATTTTGTGCCAAGTCCCTCACAGATGAACATAAAGATCAAAAGGAAACAAAAGTTGAAACATGAAACCGATCGATGCGAATCTCCAAAGTGGTGACTGTCACAAACGGGTTGTTTCAAACTGCACCGGTCGCACGAACCCCGCGCGCAAGAAAATGTAAGTCGTCGCGAAAGTGGCATCATCCGCAGCGTTGGTGGCGACGACGAATGACCTCATGGGATGCGGGGACGAAATTCGGAGAGACATACTTCTTCTCACGCCAGGAGTGATAAGTAGTATTTATCCATTCGACAGACGAACAAAAACTAGCAGCCGAACACCACTACCTCATGGCCATATTGTTGTTGTTGCTGTTCGCGAAGAGCCTCCTAGCCGTGGCGTCTCCGAGCGATGCGCCTAGCGCGGCCAATCTCAGTGCGAGCCCCCGGTGCCGAATGGCCGCGATATCGACCGCCCGCATGCCCGATCCGTCCCGTGCGTCGATGAGCGGAGGGGCCGCAGGATCATGCGGTTCCTCTTCTTGGGCGAAAGCATCGCGTGTCCCGCTATCCCCTAGCCACGACCCGTCATCTCGTCGCGTGGCCGCGTCATCTCTCATGGTGCTCCCCGATGTGGTCGTCGTCGTCGGTTGTAGGCTCTCGATGTGCTGCCGGTGATGCCAGCGGCGGTTGGCCTCCACGAGAAATGTCGCGACTGCAGTGCGCCCCTCGCGGCACGCAATGTGCAGTGGCGTTTGACCTTGCAGATCGACCTCTTCAAATGAGGCCCCCGCAGCCTCCAATAATCGTAGCAGGGCGAGCGTCGACGAGGAGGAGGAGGAGTCATCCTCATCACCGCCGCCATCACTTTCGTGTTCGACCGCGGCGAAGGGATAATACTGTTGAGAAGACAATGGCGTGGGGGAGACGTAGCTCGCGACCGCTGCGGTTGCTGGGGCGACGGCGGCCAAATGCTGGATAGTCCAGCCGGCCGTCGTTTTGACGGACAGCAGCGTGTCCCTCCAGCATTGGCGCAGGGCCACCGATCCAATGAGCCCACCACCGGAAACGTCCTGGTGTGACGACGAAGACGCTGGTGATCGTCGTCTCTCACGAGAGTCGACCCGACGACGACCATGATGATCTGCGCAGTCGTCGAGGAGGAGGGCACCGGGATGCTCCCAGCCCGGTGGCGGCATGTATTCGTCAAACAGATACGCCAGCGCTTCCACCCGGCGGTGAAAGGCCGCGAAGTGAACGGGGGCCCAACCATGCTCATCCTGCGCCAGGACATCGTGGCACACGGCCACGATCTCATTACCGGCACCGTTTTCCAGAGCATCAGCCCCTTCTGCCATCCTCTTTGCCTTCGATACTTCTGTTGTCGTCATCCCTTTTCGTGTCTCCCCAGGCGGCAGCGTTTGCAACACGGAAGCGGCGCCGCCAACGCCTGCGACAAGAAACGCCACCGTTGCGGGATCCCCGCCGATGCACGCGGCATGGAGCACTGAAAACGACGACGACGACGACGACGAAGAAGAAGGCGCTCCCCCCGACGAAGACCGGTACGACGAATACCGAACGCCGCCGCCGTCCTCAGCGCACGTTGCGGGCAGCACCACCTCGCCGCCTCTTCGGAGCACCGCGAGAATGGGAGGAACGTTGACCGTGTCGTTGTCGACACTCCCTGTGCTGACAAAGTCCGCGAACATCCGAAGAACTCCCGACGGTCGCTGTTGGGATCCGGCCATCAAACAGTTGATAGCCATAGGACCAACTGCAAAGTGACCAGGTAGGACGGCCGTCGAAGTAGCACGGCCGTCGCGCCGCGTCGTCAGTTGCCTTTCCGGCGGCGGTCCCTCGTCGCCAACACTCACCGAACGACGCGAAAGAATCGTCGGGCCACGCGACAATGCCGGCGGACCATCGGGTAAACCGGAGGCCGCTCCACTCTTCGATGCTACGCCAACAACGCCCATCTTCATATCCATCTCCCCCTCATCCATCGATATTTCTTCGCGCATCGCGCAAGCCAATCGGATGCGAAACTGGAAGTATTCACGCAAGGCCGCAACGTTGCCGATCAGCGCTGCCGTAAACGGTAAGGACGGGACGCGGATTCGCTGACGATGCAGGTAGCGGCACACGCGCCAATCGTCAAGAAGGGCAACGCCACAACCACAGCCAGTACCGTTGCCCGGAAGAGGACCAGGACACCAGGAGTAGGCGGCGAGAAGAGGGTGGCGGCGAAGGACGGCACCACCACCGCCAGCAGCAGCAGCAGCAGTCGCGTCGGTATCGTCTTGGTGCTCTCGTTCGTCCACTGAATCATCATCGCCGTCCGCTTCTTCCGGTTGCTGGCTCACTGGGCGGGACGGGTCAAACCCTGCGGCTGGCGCCGCCCCTAAGCGAGGAGGGAAACAACGGCGATGAGGATGAGGAACCACCGTCGTACGATACATCGCGAGTTGAACGTGAAGCCGGTGAATCGACGAGTGGCATCTCCTCGTCGCCAAATCGAGGGGACGAGCTGCGACGGGACCGTCATTGCCGTCGTCGGCATCGTTATTGTCGTTATGGTCGTTATGGCTGTGATTGTTGGATGGCGTCCCGCGTTGTGGCCCTTGTGGCATCTCGTCGCCGACCCACGTCGCACGGAGGCAAGGAAGCGAAGCGTACGCAGCGGAGCCGCCCTTAATGGCGTGGCGACCTCCACCTAACAACGGCGGCAGTGCAACTCTTGGGAGGGTCATCCCAACGCAATGTTGCAGAACTCGAAGACCATGGCCCACGGAACGGGCAAAAACATCGCCCGGCGACGACGAGGAGGAGGAGTTGGAGACCAGTCCGTTTGCGGCGCCATGCGCTGCATCGGGCTCGCTGCCCAGCCGACAACCGCCTCCGTGTAGACCGGGCGAACATACCGCAAAACGACCCAACGCAATGTTCCGCAACACAATTCGGTGCAACGCGGTCACCGTGTCGTTCTCACTCACCATCATCGACCTTGCCGTCAAGGCACCGCTCACCTTCACGTCACCAGAACGTCGGCAACAACCGCAACATGGCAAGGACTCCGTCACGACGGCCTCTTCCTCGCCATTCTTCTCGAACACGACGGCAGAAACGACGTCCAGCGCATTTTCGTGCCTTCGCCTGCCGGTGGTTCCCTCCAAATGCGCTGCGGTGGTCATTCGTATTCTTCTTCGCATTGTTGCCGCCTCCACCAACTGCCCTCCTCCTCCTCCCCGCGTCGCGGTCGTCCGCATGAGCGCATACGATAGCAGCGCCAGGGCGGTCAATTCAGCCTGCGATTCCAGTGGTAGGAGGACGACGGCAGCGTGTCGGCGACGTCGTGGATGAGGGTCGGGATGATAATGATAATGGTTGCGGCTGCTTTGCATCGGTCGCGGCCGCGCCATCGGCTGCTTCGGCGAGGGGGACGCGCCACACAACCGGACGAATCGTCACAAATGACAGTAGTAGTAGTAGTCGTCGAGAGAGAACCCCTCTCCCCCTTTCTCTGGAAAGTAATGATCCCCTTGCTTTTTGATGGCTCAATTCAAAAAACGTTGACCACAAAAAAAACTCACCTCCAATAGGGAACAACGTTTTCTTGCTCATGAAGGGTGAAGCACCGAGAAACGGTTCCACACGTGCAGCGACGATGTTGTTTCGTAGAGGAACTTCTCTGGCTCCCTGACGCAGCGAGGGAAACAAAAATTCGGCATTGTGGGGCGCACCTATGAAAAAACCGATACACGCAAAAGGAGCTGAACGCGTCTCTCTCCCTGGATGAAACGTAAACAAAAATTGGGTCGACGGAGGATGATGGGTGTCGCACTTCGCAACAAGAAAAGGGAGGAGGTGGCGGCAAAACGGTTTCGAAACCATCCCACTGATAGCTCAATTCCGCGAAAAAGGAAAGACGAAAAGCGGCCCCCCCACATCCCACTACTTTTTTGTCCCCTTGTTTGTAGTACGTGTGTTTGTAAAAGGGACAGCGAAGAATAAAACGAAACGAAAGATGACTGCGACTAGACGGAGAGAATGGATGAAAAGAGGAAGGATGTGTGCTCCCCCCGGTTTTGGTCACACTTACGCTTCAGCTTGGGCCACTTGGGAACAGAGGAAAAGGCGAGACAGATAATGACCGGACAGGGTGACATAATCATGACGTTTTTGAATGCGCGCGGATCATGTGCAGCTCGCACGGATCATCTCCCTGACTGTGGGGAGAGGGGGGACGCAACCGTTCCGCGGGCGGCGTGGTTTTGCCCGGAGATTGACGGGGCGAAAGAGGAGGAAGAGTCGCGGACTCGAAAAGGAGGCAAAAGAAACAATCATGAAAGCTTTGAGCAGTGTGGCTTTGCGGAGTCATGTAAGAGACGGAGAGGAGCAAGAAGAGAGTGTGTGAAGAAAGATAGAGAGAGAAAAATCGGCCGTCGGACCGAAATAAGAGGGGGGCGGCGATTGAAGCCCCTCCACTTTAGTTCTTTCCACGCGTGCGGTGGGGTTCGACGTGGAGGAGGAGTCGTTGGGACATCGTCATGCTTTTTTGGTCATGCTTTTTTGGGTGGGCCGTTTTTACGGGGCACAACTTTCCAGCTGCTGCAGAGACATCAGGAAAAAAGCGTTGGGGTCCGCTCCCGGTCGATACTGCCGCACCCAAGTCAGGGCGTCACTGCACGAGAAACCGAACGTGGTCATGAAAAACCGGATGACGACCGATACGCTGCGACTTCGGCCCTGTTGACAATAGACCACGACATCGCGCCCTTGCCGCAGCTGTTCGCGCAGCCAAGGGACGGCCGCATTCGTGACCGCGGGGAGATCGGCAGACGGGCCGTCTGCGAAAGGCACGCGGAGGAACCGCGTCACCGACGACGACGACGCGGCTGTCAACAGCTCAGCCGCGTTTGCTGACGCCACATCGTTATGATTCGTATTTTCATCATCGCGGTCATCCACTTCCGAACTGAGACGATTGAAGAGGTCCTCGGCGTCTTGACGCAGTGGGTCGGACCCGCAAAAAGGGGAAGAAGCACCCGGATCGCACGATGGTGAGGGTGGTCGTCGTGGGGATACATCGAGCACAACGAGGTGTCGTCCCTCGGGGCTGTACCAACGAGGATCCGGCGCTTCCATCCGCGGTGCGCAACACAACAGCGACACCGGACGCTTCCTGTCGCCGCCCGGATCCGCGGTGGGTGCTTGAGGGGAATTCCACATGCGTGATGTGGCCGCGGTGTGGGGCAAGGCAGACGCCGCGTCGAGGCGGCCTCCTGGGCGACGAGGCGGCGATGGTGCGGCTGTGCCGCTGTCCCCGGAGGCGATGATACCTCCGGCTGGCCCCCGTTGCGGCGCCCCTGCTTCTTCCTCTGCCGCCTCCTCGTCGTCGTCTTCATCGTCGTTGTCATCGGTATGAGTGACAGTCGTCGTCGTTGTTGTCGTTGTCGTTGTCTGGCTCGCCGCGAGACTCGCCATGTGGCTTCCACTGCTCGCAATCTCAAGCTTCCAAAAGCCGCCCTTCACGACCGGACTAGCGTCGATCTTGTCCAGGCCTCCGATAAGAGAGCCAAGCCCTGTGGCTGCATTCGGTGACGGAAGCATTAGACTCCCTTCACCTGAACCCGGGGTGGTGGTGGTGGTGGGTTGATGTTGCTGTTGATGGTGGTGTGGGCTCCCCCCAATACCACTTAGAGGAGGCACCACCGTCGTGCTGCCGATGAAGCTGATCGATGCGTCATCGTTCGCACTCGTAATACATTGAAGGAGTTGTCCATCATCGTCCACTGCAGCCGAGACGCCAGTAACGGACGACGACGAGGGCCAAAGGAGGGGACCTCCATTCGTGGTAATGGATCTTAACCGGTCAAACGACATGAGCGTCGTGGTGGACATGATGTGTGAAACAACGGGCAGTGCTGGAAGAAAGCCGGCGCAGGCGGCGGCTGCGTCGCCTGGCGGTCGTGGATAGTCTGGGCGGGCGATGTTGACGCCGGTTGGTACCGTCGCGGAAGAGGCGCCTTCCCACCCCCCCTGATGTGAGAAGGGGCCACCTTCCACAGGTCGGTGCGTCACCGTCGCCGCGGCTGTCGCCGTCGTGGTTGTCGTCGTTGAAAGACCACCTTCTTGCTGGAAGAGGTTTCCGATCGACGCAAATGTTGGAAGCGGCAGCGCAGTGGTTCGCGCCGCTGCGGGGGCCGGTGCTGGACTCCCGGGCTGCTGATGGATGGGTTGCCAGCATGGTAACGTCGCTGCCGTCGGCACGACTTCGACGGAGCCCAGCGACGACGGGTCGCCCCCACCTTGTGACGGCTGCCGCGCCGCAGGATCCGTGGAGTATGATCGTGAGAAGCCTCGCAGCGCCATCTCGTGTGACCCGGAAGCAGCGGGGTTCGACGTCCCAACGACCGTCGCGGCGCGGCCGCACTCGGTGCCTGGTGACGGGAAAAAACTTCCTTGTGGCACCGCGCCGCCGTCCCCCTCGGCGCTCAGATTCCTCGAAAAGCTCAGCCGTTGTGTGCACCCTCCGTCGGTATATGGCGTATGGCCCAAGGACATTTCCACGGGAACGACCGATGGAAGATCCCTACGACACTTTATGGTGGCATTGGGACGACGGCCAGCATCATCCGTCGGGTGGGCGGCCGCAACACCGCCACTGCCTCGATGATCGTCGTCCAAGGGAGACGTCGTGACGACACGTTCGACGACGACATGACGCGGCGATTGCGCGAAGATTGCAGTGTGCCCGTTGTCCTCCGTCGTCGTCAACATCGTCGTGTGGGTGCCACCTCCACCGCTGCGACGGCGATCGATATCACCGACAGCGGCGGGGGCGGCACGAGAGAGAGGAGGAGCTGATGAATGCCCCTCCACACCGCTAGATGGACACACTCGGTGCGCGGGGGCAAGCGGCACGAGGTCCATGGCACTCAAGCCGCTGCTGGCGGCGGCGTGACTTGTCGTCTGCATCTTGCGCTCCTCCACGAGCCAGCGCTGGACGGCCTGGTTGGATGCCAAGAAAAGTCTGCCGGTAAACACCGGTGAACGCTTCCTCTGGCCATTGGCGTCGCCGAACGACGCGTCGTCACCAGCAAAAAGGCCGCCGTGCGGCGCATTCGGCAGCGGAATGTAGGAAAGACCCGTGGTCGTTCGTGGCATGATGTGGCTGCTCGTCGATGCGGTGTCGGGTTGAATATTTGTGTTTATTCCACCCCCTCTCTGTCAAATACTTGAAAGTAGAGCAGTGGGGAACTCACCAACAAACATCTGGGGGGAGAGAAAAAAGAACACCGTTTTACATCCGGGGCCGTCTCCAGCAGTAGGGGGCGCGCCCATCCCACCGGAGGGTGATCACCACCCCATCAGAAACGATGGGTTCCATTTGATATGTGAAGAGGCAGCGTTCTAACGTTTTCTGCTCACCCGCGGCGGGAGGAGACGTGGTGGCTGTCCGTAAATGTCAATGAAAACGGCGAATCAGCAGTCGTCCACTTCCGCGAAACCAGTGCCCATCGTCGTCGTCGTCGTCGTGTTGCTTCGTTGGGGGGGCATTGACGGCGGCGTCACGTTGCCGCAGATGTAGCTGCAAGGCTTCCATCGCTGACACGTTCACGCTTCGCGCAGATTGAAGGGTTGCCTGGGCAATGCTGTTTTGGGCACGCCGATGAGAGTCCTCACCGACGCGACACAGGGGTTGTTGTTGCTGTTGTTCGCCGTCGTGATTCGGATCTCTTGGATCGTTACACGTGCCCTTTGACACTGGCTGAGGTGGGGAGCCGGTCGCACTCACGTGATGATGACGGCCAGCATTGCCACCGATGACAGCAAAATGTGCCAAATCGACGAGTGTCGTCACCACAGTATTGAGGGGCAAGTTCCGGAGGGGTA
>ERZ1292630.1856-Hain-H41-02um-R3-1856-length-20139-cov-6_pt1 | contig 20139 bp, 17 predicted proteins | sample MGYA00564408_ERZ1292630 | MGnify/ENA primary metagenome ERZ1292630 (study PRJEB36523, sample SAMEA6512641) | groundwater metagenome | collected 2019-01-08 | study: AquaDiva: Metagenomics assemblies of 32 groundwater samples
TACTGCTTAATAAATAAGCAAATACCCACAAAAAAAAGACAATATTGTCCGCTTTGACTTTTTCGGACGCCTTTGTCCTTCTTCTTAATTACCACTACACTAACCTATTGTCAAGAAATTTTTCCAAGCGCCAACTCTTTAGCGGCAAGCACTACTGCATCCAACTGCTCAAGGTTTATCGGCTTAAAAATATAAGTAAATGCTCCAATATCGCAAGAAGCCTGTATTTTCTCTTTTTCCGCTACCCGGGTAACCATAATGCAATATGTATCACTACTTACTTCTTTTATTCTTTTTAAGGTTTCTATCCCGTTTATTTCTGAAAGAGGCATATGGATATCAATAAGGCTGACATGGGGTTTCTCTTTTTTACATATTTCTACTGCCGTAATCCCGTCTAATGCCCCAAAGGTAGTAAATCCTTTTCGATTATAATTTTTCTGGATAAAATCTACTATTCCTGGTTCATCATCTACAACCAGAAGCTTAAATTTAATATCTTGATCGTCCATTTTAGGCTCCTTTCTATAATAAATAAACTACTCTTTAAAAACAGGCAGCTCAATAAAAAAACTCGCGCCCTTGCCAACTCCATCTGATTCTGCCCAAATTTTCCCTTTATGCCGCTCAACTATTCTTTTAGCATTATACAACCCCATACCTGTGCCTTCTTGAGTTGATTTAGTTGTAACAAAGGGAGCAAAAATTATAGAAAGTTTTTCTTTAGGTATGCCAGAACCAGTATCCTTAAATTCAATAACCAAGTTATCCGGATTAGATTGCATAACCTTAACAACTATCTCTTTGACCTGGGACTCCTTAAGCGCAAATAAAGCATTGTTAGCTAAAATCACTAACACCTGCATTAATAAGGTTTTTTCTCCGCGGATCTGTCCAATACCTTCATTAACAACCTGAGTAAATTTTACAGCGTGTGCTTTAAATTGCGGCATATAAAGCCTCGAAAAGGTATCCACTACTTCTTTAATTGCTAGCGGATTTAATTCATCTGAAGCAGGCTGGCCAAAATCCCGGATTGCCTTTACCATACCGGAAACCCTCCAGGCTGATTCAAGAATATACTCTAAAGAAGCAGTTATCTCCTGGCGCAGATTTTCTGATAAATTCTGTTCTTCAAAAATCGCCTTATTTATGAACTGGGCCTGCCCGATAATTATATACATGGGATTATCTATTTCATGAGCCAAAGAATACGAATAAGTATCCATTTCTTGGAGCCTTGCTTTTCTCTGGAGATCTTCCATCCCCTGCCAAAAACGGCAGTTTTCAATCGCCAAAGACAACGAATAAGAAAAGTTTTCAAAAAATAGCCTATCATCGTCATTATATAATTGCTTTTTAGGCTTTTGCCCCATTACCAAAAATCCTGCAAGTTTATCTTCGATAAAAAAAGAGATAACTAGACCCGCTTTTAAAATCACCTGTTCTGATAAATTTACTTGATCAGAAATTAACGGGCGTTTATACGTTTGCAGTGACTTAACAAAAAAAGAATCAACTGGTATATCCGCGGGTAATTTTTTTCGGCTCTCTTCAGGGTAACTTTCTTTTAATTGATATGTGTTGTTTTCTTCTTTTATATAAACAGCGGTAAATTCGTTTTTTACACTTATTGCTACCCCCAGAACAATCGCTTCAAGCAACTTATCCAAGTCTCTTACCAGGGTCATCTTCTTCCCTAACTCTTTTAACGCGCTCTGATATCTACGCTGATCCCTAAGTATAATATCCTCTGCTCTTCTGCGGAAAAAATTAAAGGCAAACGGACTTAAGCTGGCAAATACTACTGAATATATTGTAGTGATAACCCAGGATTTAGTGGCATAGCCCAGCCAAAAAGAACTACTCAGCACAAAGAAATAAATTATGGTAAATATACCAAACCGGGTAAATGCAATATTAATATCCATCAGGCGATATTTAACCATAGCATAACTAAAGATTACGGTATAGATAGAAACGCAATATGTCCCGTAGGGATTGAAGGGGAAAAGATTTATACCATAACCTAAAATAAATCCTGGGGAGCCGCCGCTAAAACCAATTAATGTAGAAAAAAATACATATTTTAACTGATTACGTTTAGCCCCTATTTCTTTTTTATACCCACGATAAAGCTTATATAAAGCATAGGTGCTAAATATAGAAAAATATCCCATCAAAACCGGATAAAGTGTCCCGGATTGAAAAATTGCCTTGAATCCTAATCTCGGGATAGGATTTTTTGCTAATAAATCGGTGAAAACATTGATTATTTCCAAAATAAAAGCGAATAAATAAATGTACCTTATTCTTTTCATCCGCTTTTTTAACAGGTTATAAACTAAGTGCAAAAAAAACACCGGGATGAAAACAGCACCGCTCAGGATAATTTTGATTGCCAGCATCTCATTTGCTGACGTCTGCGCTTTTGCCTGCAGAAAAAATCCCAACCCATATGCAGCGACAGAGAGAGAAAAAAATAGGAAATACCGGCTTACTTTTTGGGCAGGATTTTTGAAATAAACAAAAAATCCCAAAACAAAACTGGTAAGAAAAATTAAAAACCCTGACAAAACAAAATGAAACATCTTACTTACTTACTCCTTGCCCCTGGTAATAATCAATATTCCTGCAGATTAAAGGATAGCCTGTTTCCCTTAAGGTAGAATCTTTACAGCCACAAGTATTAAACTTGATCCCTTGCGCAAGGCATAATTCGTTCATCTTTTCGTATGTCTTTTTTTTATGCTCTAGCGGGACAGAATACGCTGCTCCCCCCATCGGGTAGGTTTTTTCTTTTATCATCGCCATTGAAGCTTTAAGCATCGGAATCCTGCCGAGGTCTCTTAGGCGTTTGCCGTAAGTAAAAAGATAGGTTCCGGTAACATGCCCCACTCCAGCAGATGCTAATGCTTTTATTGTCCTTCTTAAGTTTTCTTCAGTATCATCTACTAAAGGAAAAAGTGGGTCCATCCTTGAACCGATAAAACAGCCGATTTCTTTAAGCTGCTTAATATGCTCAAGCCGTTCTCCTGCAGCAGGACAACCTTTTTCTAATATAGCATTTCTTTTATCATCAAGATTAGTAAGCCCCATAGCAATACCTTCTATTTGACGATGATAACGCTTAAATAGTTTAATTGTTCTGTCGGGAATAATATTTTTAGTAGAAACAGTAAAAATTACCCCCTTGGGTAGTAAGAATTCTAACAGCTCATGAGTTAAATTTCTTGCCTTAGGCGCAAAGGCATCGCTTGAAGGGCTTAAATAAACTACTGTTTCAGGAAATTTTTTCATTTTATAAAGCGGGGATAGATCCACGGCAATTGGAAAATCCTTACAATTTGGATATTTTTTTTGCCAAAAATCCTGTTGCAGCATAGAAAAATGGCAATACTTGCATTCATTTTCGCAACCAATTGTCAGATCTACCGCATACATATTACATGAATGCGGCTCGCGGATAATTTCAACCTCGGGCTTTGTCGCATCACATACTTTAGTTTTAGCCTTCTCGACCTCATAGGCGATAATCCCTTTTAAAAGATCGGCATCTTTTTGCCTAATATCTGCAAAACGTAAACCAGAAAATACTTTTCCCCTTTTACTTTCAACAGACCAGGCAACACGCAACTTTGTTTTGATTCCTATAGCTAAACGCGGGTCTTCAGAATAACACGGAGGAAGATTAATATTTGCTTTTACCAGTGACGGAAGTTTATATCTGCTTACCAGGCGCAGACCACCTTCGCTAATATCTATGGTTTCATTTTTGTTTTCTGAAGAGTTTCCAAGTGCGGAGTCAGTTTCTAAATCTACAGGAAAAATTACTTTCACCCGTTCATGAGCTCTTTTTTCCAACTTTTCCCTCCTTTTATTAAAAAAGAATGCAGGCTATTTTAGAACTTTTATTTTCTAAACTGAAACCACATAGGAGAGAAAACAGAGGATCACTTAAGACTTTTTTTCTTTAATTCCCATTGCAAGAATTACCGCTTCTGCTACTTCGCGCATTGACTTACGGCTATCCATACTTTGTTTCTGGATCAACCGGTATGCTTCAGACGGCAGGATATTGGCATCCTGGGCGAGCAGCTCTTTTGCGCGTTCAATAAGTTTGCGGGTAACCAATGCCTCTTCGGCAGTGCGGGCTCTAACATCTAGCTCTGCGTTTTCAATTGCCACTGCTGCCTGGTTAGACAAAACAGCCAGGACATCAATTTCAGGCTTGGTAAATTTATGCTTCTTTGAGGTATAACAATTTAATACTCCGATAACCCTACCCTTTACAACAAGCGGGACACTTGCTAAAGAACAAAGCCCTTCTTTTTTAGCAATATCCTGGTTTAAGTAACGAGAATCTTTTTTTACGTCTAAAACATAAACCGCCTTATTCTCTTTAGCGACTACACCGGCAATCCCTTCACCAGGTTTTAAATTCAACTTCTTATTATAAGCCTCTGAGATAGATTGCGTAGCCCTGACAACTAGTTCGTTTTTATTCTGATCCAGCAACATCAGCGAACAAATCTTAGAGCTCATCACCTCGGCAGTCACATTCACAACTAAGCGTAAAAGCTCCTCAAGATACAAACCTGAAGTAATCAGGTTTGCCACCTTTGAAATCGCTTCTATCTGTTTTAAATAAACCTGATAATGATCTTTTGATTTTGGTTTAGGCATAGCTAAAGCTAAAAAATTTTTAAAGAATAGGCAGGTATTTATTTATTTCATACTGGGTCACCTGCATCTTATACTCATCCCATTCCATTTTTTTGTTACGGATAAAATATTCAAAAACTTTTTCACCTAATGCTTCTTTTATGAGCTTGCTCTGCTCGGTAATACGGATTGCCTCAAGCAAATCCTCAGGAAGAGATTTAATTCCTGCGCGGCTACGTTCATTCTCGCCCATATGGTAGATATTATCGTTAGCCGGTTCTCCTAATTTATATCTCTTCTCGATCCCTTCAAGGCCGGCAGCCAACATAACAGAAAAAGCTAAGTATGGATTGCAAGAAGGATCCGGAGACCGGTATTCTATACGAGTAGCATTCTCTTTACCCGGCTTATACATAGGTATACGAATAAGGGCAGAACGATTCATCTGCGCCCAGCAGATATAAACCGGAGCCTCGTATCCCGGGACCAGGCGTTTATAAGAGTTTACCCATTGGCTGGTAATCGCAGTAATCTCCTCTGAATGTTTTAAAAGCCCCGCAGTATAAGACCTGCAGATATCGGAAAGATGATATTTTTCTTTTTTATCAAAAAATGCATTCCTATTCCCCTTAAAAAGTGACTGGTGCACATGCATACCTGAACCGTTGATGCCCAATATTGGCTTAGGCATAAAGGTAGCATAAACTCCGTGTCGACGAGCCACCTCTTTGACTACCATCCGGTATAACATTACATTATCTGCCATAGATAACGCTTCATTATATCTTAAATCAATTTCGTGCTGGCTTGGAGCGACTTCATGATGGCTATATTCAACGGCAATACCTAAAGATTGTAAGTTTAGTATTGTATCCCGGCGCAAATCCTGCGCTACATCTAGAGGCACCTGGTCAAAATAACCTCCTTGATCAAGCGGCTGCGGGCTCTGGCTGTCTTTAAAATAAAAATACTCAAGCTCAGGCCCTACATAATAAGTAAAGCCCAATTCTTTTGCGCGAGCCATATTGCGCTTTAAAACATAACGCGGGTCTCCGGTAAAAGGCTTTCCACTAGGTTCATAAATATCGCAAAACATTTTAGCAACCATAAAATTTTCTGTGGAGCGCCAGGGAAGTATGGCAAAAGTATCCGGATCAGGCCTTGCGATCATATCTGATTCTTCAATACGGGCAAAACCCTCAATCGAGGAACCATCAAAACCCATCCCCTCCTCGAGTGCGCCTTCAAGCTCATTTACGGTAATGGCAAACCCCTTTAAAAAACCTAAAACATCAGTAAATAAAAGCCGTATAAAACGCACATTGCGTTCTTTTACAATTTTCATTATTTCGGATTTAGTTTTTTTAGGCATATGGTTATCCCTTTCTTCGCCTTTTGTTCCTGGCTAAAAATCTCTCCATACGTATCAAAGCTTCTTTGATCTGCTCAAAACCAGAAGCGTAGGAAATACGTATATAGTCATTAAAATTTTCACCAAAAGCAGTTCCTGGCACCACTGCAACTTTTTCTTCTTTTAAAAGCAGCTGGGCAAAATCTAATGACTTCATCCCGGTTAGAGAGATATCAGCAAATACATAAAAAGCGCCTTGCGGCAGCTGAACCTTAATACCCATGCGGTTTAATCCTGCGCACACAAACTGACGCCTACGGTTGTATTCTTTTTTCATCTCTTCTACTGATGGATACCCTACAGCCAAAGCTTCAGCTGCAGCCATTTGGCTGGTAATAGAAACGCACATAATCGTGTACTGATGGATTTTTGTCATTGCTGCGATTATATCTTTCGGCCCGCAAGCATAACCTACGCGCCATCCGGTCATGGCAAAACTTTTTGAAAATCCGTTTAAATATACGGTAAGCGGTTTTGCATGGGCAAGCGAAGAAAAACAAGTATGCTTAAAATCATAAGTAAGATCTCCGTAAACTTCATCAGAAAAACAAATAATCCCATGGGAAACAATAATTTTCTTTAAAGCCTCAAGCTCTTTTCTGGTATAGGAAACCCCTGTAGGATTATTCGGATAATTTAAAATTATTGCCTTTACTTTTTTATCAATATGCCGTGATAAATTTTTCGGGGTAAGCTTAAAACCATCTTTTTTGGTATCAATATAAACAGGTATTCCCCCGGCAAGTTCAGTAACCGGCCCGTAAGATACAAATGCCGGTATCGGGATCAATACCTTATCTTGCGGTTCAAGCACTGCGCGTAATCCTAAATCTATTGCTTCGCTCACTCCGACAGTAATTAAAATTTCTTCGTCTGGGCAATATTCCACACCGTAATGCTGTTTAATAAAACGGCTCAAAGACAGCCTTAGTTTATAAAGCCCTTTATTCGAAGTGTAGCTGGTAAACCCCTGTTCAAGAGAATAAATCCCTGCCTCTCTTATCTGCCAGGGAGTAACAAAATCCGGCTCTCCTACGCCTAAAGAAACCACGTCTTTCATCCCTAATACCAGGTCGAAGAAAGCGCGAATTCCGGAAGGTTTAAGCTGCTGCACTAATTTAGAAACTTTGCTTTTCATGTTTTTATAAAAAATTTAGTATGATATGGCGATGCGCTTATTTTCTTCTTTCTGCTTTAAAATCACTCCGTCTTCTTTGTATTTTTTTAAAAGAAAATGTGTTACTACTCCCTTGACATTCTCCATAGGAGAAAGTTTTTCTGAAATAAAACGCGCTACAGTCTGTATATCTTTTCCTTCCACGATTAAAAGCAGGTCATAGGTCCCGGAAACCAGGAAGCATGAAGAAACCTCGTTAAATGAATAAATACGTTCTGCTATACGTTCAAAACCTACGTCTTTTTGCGGGGTAATATTAACTTCGATAAGGGCCCTGACGCTTGTATCGGCATCTTTTACCAATTCCTTATTAATTACCGCCTTGTATTTTAATATTACTCCCTGTTTTTCATATCTTGCAACCGAATCCTTAACTATCTGGATTTTTTTCTTGGTCATCCTGGCGATATCTTCTACTGTTGCCCGGCCGTTATTTTCTAAAATTTCAAGTATCTCATCCATTTCTTACCTCCTCAAAAAGTCCTTCATCAATCTCAAGCACGCGCAAAAAAGAATCTACTATTTGCGGATCAAACTGGGTACCGCTATTTTGTTTTAATTCTTCCATTGCCTGGTCTTTTGTTAAGGCTTTTTTATACGGTCTTTCGGTCGTCATAGCATCAAAAGAATCTGCTACTGCCATAATCCTTGCGCCTAACTCAATATTTTCTCCGCTTAAGCTGTGCGGATAGCCTTTTCCGTCGAATCGCTCGTGATGTTGTTCAACTAAAGTAATAATACCGTTTAAAAATGATAACGGCCTTAAAATCGCAGCGCTCTTAGAAGAATGCAGTTTCATCTGCTCCCATTCTTCAGGCGTCAATTTTTCTGTTTTTGTCAATATAGAATCGGGGATCCCGATTTTTCCCAGATCATGCAGCTGACAGGCAATACGTATATGTTCTACTTCGCCCTTTGCAAGCCGCATTTCTTTAGCAATCGCAACAGCATATTTACTGACGTGTTCGGAATGCGTCTGCGTATAACGATCTTTAGCATGAATCGCTGAGGTAAGCGCCATCACTGTGTGTAAATAAGTATCCTGAAGCGATGTATAAAGTTGAGCATTATCAATACTAATTGCTACCTCTGCTGCAACTCCTTTTAGGAAACGCAGGTCATCTTTGGCAAAAGGCTGATGCGTGCGTTTATTATTTACATTGATTACTCCGATTGCTTCGTTCTTCACAATAAGCGGGACACTGATCAAAGAATGGGTATAATATTTTTCCTGGCTTAGTTTAGAGAAACGCTCATCTTTTTCAATATCTTCAACAAGCAGCGCTTCGCGGTGTTCGAGGACCCATCCGGAAATCCTCTCTCCTATTTTAAAACGTTCTCTTTTCATAATTGACTGCTCAAGGCCCGATGATGCCTTTATGGAGAGTTCTTTTGTTTCTTTATCATAAAGCAGGATAGAACAAATTTCTACGTCAAGAATACGGATTATGCTTTCAATTATCGCCTGCAATACTTCATCAAGGTTAAGGGAAGAAGAAATTTCCCGGTTAATCTTGTAAAGCAAAGTCAGCTCTTTAGTCCGCTCCTTAACCTTCTCTTCTAATTTTATATTCTGCTCTTCTACCTCCTGCATCAGCCGCTTTATAGTAACCCTTATATTATGCCAATCAAAAGCGCGCTTAATAACAAAAGAAACCTCTTCCAGGTTAAAAGGCTTAGTCAGGTAATCATAGGCTCCACGCCTTATCGCTTGTTGAGCAGTTTCAAAAGAAGGATAACCGGTAATAACTATGACCAATGCTTCGCTGTTAATTTTTTTTATCTCTTCAAGCACCTTAATCCCGTCTAAATCCGGCATACGCAGATCTACCATCACCAATTCATAAGTGGGATTATTACGAAAATTATCTAGTCCCGCTCCCCCGGTAGAAGCAAGCTCTACAGTATAACCGCGGTCAATAAAGAGATCGCGTAAAAAATCACACATTACCTGCTCATTGTCAATTACCAAAACTTTTTTCAAGCTCAATTTCTTCCTGCTTTCTGTATATTATTAAAACAAACTAGCGGGCCAATGCGTTTATGTGCCGATGCCTTATACATCATTTTAATCTTTTTAACTTTCCCGGGTAGTGCAAATTGCTTTGCGCCTTTTTCCATGCGCTCTAGGATTTCATCAAGCTCTTCATAAAGAAGGCCCATTTCAGACTCATCAGTCTGCCCCGGCCATAAACCGGCAGTAGGAGGTTTAGTAATAATTCTTTCAGGGATATTTAACTCTCTTGCTAAATTACGCACATCTTTTTTATAAAGTGAGCCGATAGGAAGCAGGTCAACAGCTCCGTCTCCATATTTAGTAAAATACCCGACCATCAGCTCTGATTTATTTCCTGTGCCGCAAACAAGATAATTAAGATTATTGGCAAAATAATACAGGGTGAGCATGCGCAGCCTGGGTTTAAGATTTGCCTGCGCAAGTTTATTAGCCTTAGGTAATATTTTAATCAGGCAATCATAGGCCCCGGAGAGATCGATAATCTTTAGTTTTATTTTTAATACTTTAGCCACAAGCTTTGCATCAGCTAGGTCCTGAGGTTGGCTATGGATAGGCATAGCTAAAGCCAAAACTTTTCTTGGGCCGGCTGCTTCTTTACTTACGGCGGCAATTACACTTGAATCAATGCCTCCGCTCAACCCGAATATAAGCCCTTTGGCCTTGCTTTCAGCTACTTGTTTTTTAAGCCAGGAAACGATTTTACGCTTCATTGATTATAAGATCTCTCTTACTCTTTTCTTTATTACCTGAAAAAATAAAGCTGCGGATAAAACTTTTATAAAATCACCGGCGATAAAAGGCACAAACCCCAAAATAAAGGCTTTCTCTAAAGATAGCCCTGTGTAAGCCTTAAGCCAGATGCTGCCCAGGCTAAGTATGATTACTTCGGCAAACGCCATAGAAATAAGTATCTTTCTAAAAGCCGGTACTGGCTCATTAAGTAATTGGCTAAGGAATAAAGCCGCAACTATAAAACCGATTAGGTACCCGCCGGTAGGGCCAAAAAAATAAGCTGTTCCGCTGCCGGAATTGGCAAATAACGGAATCCCTGCCAAGCCAAGCGTTATATAAATTAATTGCACACTTGGGCCCCATTTATTTTTTAAGACTGCTGCGGATAATAACACAAAAAATGTCTGCAAAGTCAAAGGCACCGGGGTAAAACCAAGCGGTATGCGAACATATGCCCCAAACGCCATAGCAAAAACAAATGCCGTTATTAAAACAACTCTCGTAATATTCTTACTCGTTGTAACCTCTCTTGTTAAAATCAATTCCATTGCTTACTCCTATCTTTTAGGGACACTTGCCTAGTTAAGGCACACCGACACATATTCCGATTGTGGCGGGTGTAGACACAATTAAAAATCTATCTAAAAGTGTCTCTATATTATATCTAAAATCCAACAATAGTAAAGTGTTACGATAAAAAAGAAACAGGCTGGTAACCGTTTAAACAGTTACCAGCCCTTCCTATTTAGATCAATAAACCTGATTATTCTTTAGCAATAGCCAAAGTTATAACGCCTGCTAAAAGTAAAAACGGGCCGATACAACCTTTTACAACTATTAAAAGATTACCGCTCCATCTTAAAATAGTCAGCACGCCCAAAACCAAAAATGCTAAACCTAAAACAACTTTTAGAATGGTGGAAAACGTCTGTTTACCTTCGCACCCACACTTTTTCTCTTCCTGTTTTACTTCATCTGCCATTTTACGCCTCACTTTCTTTTTGTTTACTCTTCCATCTCCTGTGAATCCAACTCCACTGCGCAGGATAGCGCCGGATATAAGATTCTATAATTGCTGTCAGCACCTGCACTTTCTGCTTAATCGCATCCTGCGTATTCGGCACTCCTTCCATAAATAACGGCGGCTCAAATGAAATAACGTGGCTATTATCAAGCTGTCGAATAATAAAACAAGGTAGTAACGCTGCCTGAGTACGCTGCGCGAGCACAACCGGCCCAACTGCCGTAGCGGCAAGTTTACCAAAAAAATCTACGAATACCCCTCCTGCCTGGCCGAAATTTTGGTCAAGCGGAATAAAAATTATTTTATTATTACGCAAAAAACGCAACGTATTTCCCACGCATTCCTTGCGTGGATGGGTAAAAATAGTTTCAACTCCTAACTGATCGCGCCTTTTAATAAAAAATCGCTCTGTCCGCTTATCCCTTAATGTCCGCATAATCGCGTAAGTCTTATAACCTTCCAGGTTCATCCGAACCACCATTAACGGAAAATTCCCAAAATGAGCGCTAACCAGAATAACACCTTTACCGCGTTTAAGAGCAGACTCCAGATGTTCTTGGCCGCGAAAAGTTATATACTTCTTGATTAACGCAGGGCGCTCAGATAGATAAACTATCTCTATCGCTGACTTTACCATATCAATAAAGCATTCCCTGGCAATGCTCCATATCTGGCAAGGGCTCTTTTCTTTGTCAAAAGCAATGTTAAGGCTCTCAAGCGCAATGCGGCGGTGCCTTCCTATGAATAAAAACCCTAATAAAGCTATGGCTTTAGCAAAAGAATAAAGCAGCCTAAGCGGTAAAAATTTAGCTATCAAAGAGCAAAATACAAGCAACAGCCAGGCAAAAAATCGTCCGATATATTTAGAATATTTTTTAAAATTCATGATTATCTAGCTAAAAAATTATAGCAAACCTGCCTTAAAATGCAAGGAACATTCTATTATTCTTAATCTGTGTCAAAACAATACCCAATGCAACAAAAATTAAGTTTAAAAAAATAAACCAATCTCCAAAGCGGCTGTAGAAAGTTAAACCGGTAGTAAAATTTAGTTCTACTTGCCGTGTAAGTAACCCCGGAGTAAATGTTTCTCTGCCTTTTTTATCCGCTACTACTCCGGTAATTTTACCTGTAGGACTAATAAAACCTGACACCCCTGTATTAGCTGAGCGCACCAATGATAAACGGTTTTCTACGGCACGAAAGACAGAGGCAGAAAAATGTTGGTAAGGCGCCTGGGTCCTGCCAAACCAGCCATCATTTGTAATATTAACAAGTAAATCTGCTCCTTTCAAGCGGAATTGACGGGCAAGTTCTGGAAAGATATCTTCAAAGCAGATGAGAACACCGGCGCTTATACGGGTCTCGGGTCTCGGGTCTCGGGTCTCGAATGTTACCGGAAGAGGAATAAGCGAATATTCTTTTCCGGGAGAAAAATCACCGATAGGCACAACGGTATCCAAAAATGGAAACATTTTCCGCAATGGAATATACTCTCCAAAAGGCACTAAGTGCAGTTTGTCATACCTTGTAATTAATTTACCCTCTTTAGAAAATAAAAGCGCTCCGTTATGATAATTATTTTCGTTTTTAGTCACTGCCCCGACAAGAAGGGGTATCTTTTCTTCGCGGGTAAACTCCTTAAGCAAAACAAAACTATCATCATTTTCATCTTCAAGATACGGCCAGGAAGCTTCCGGCCAAATAAGGATATCTGTTTTATCTAAGAGTGCTTTTTCGCTAAGATTAAGATAAGTAACAACGATTGACTGCGCTGCCTGCGCATCCCATTTGAGGTCTTGGGGGATGTTGCCTTGGATGACAGAAATCTTGATCAGGTTACTGGTTACAGGGGATAGGGGACAGGATAATTTATAAAAACCATAGCTCATTACAACAACGGCTAAAAGTATCGGAAATAAAAGGCTCGATATCCTTTTTCTGACCCCTGACCCCTGACACCTGACACCTGAATATATAGCTACATTTATAAACATCACCAGCCACGATACCCCCCACACCCCTGTTATATCAGCAATCTGTATCATTGGAAGATTTTGGTATTGCGAATACCCCAAAAGCGCCCAGGGGAAACCGCCGAGGATGAGATGCGATCTTGTGTATTCAAGTAAAATCCATACGGAGGGAATAAATAACAACTGGACTATAGACGATAGACTATAGACTATAGACCAAGATAGGGCAAATATACCAAAGTAAAATGCCATATACAAAGACAGCACAATCATACCTGGCAGGCTCACGTAAGCAAGCCAGGAGATAGTAAACAGCCAAAATATGAAACCGGAAAAAGTTCCCCAAAAAAATACCTGTTTTTTATTTTTATTGTTTAGTAAGAAGAAAAACGGTACAAACCCAACCCATGCCAAAAACCACAAATTAAAACGGGAAAATGAAAGCGAAAGAAGTATTGCAGAGCATAGAGATAATAAAATATTTCTAACTAAACCCCGCAACATTTTTTATATTTTTTCCCGGAACCACACGGACAAGGGTCATTTCTCCCTGCTTTCGCAGCATTTGTCGAATTTACTTGCGGGCTTGGTGATTGCAAAGAAGCCTGGGGAGTTACTTCCTGGTTAGGGGGAGAAAATCCAACAACTTCAGGATGAGATAAATTCTGGGAGATAGAACTAAATACCCCGCGCATACGATCCGGCTTTACCGGCTGTAACTTAAAAAGAATTTCTGCTGCTTCTTCTTCGATAGTAGAGATCATCTGGCTGAACATTTCAAAAGCCTCGCGTTTATACTCTACCAAGGGATCGCGCTGGCCGTAAGCACGCAGGCCTATCCCCTCACGCAAATAATCCATCGCATAAAGATGTTCTTTCCATTTCCCGTCGATAACTTGCAGAAAAACCATACGCTCTAAGTAACTACATAAATCACTGCCCATACCTAAACACTTCTGCTCATAAGCTTTAATTATTTCATCAATGAAGCTTTTTCGCAGTAATTCTATAGGGCCTTGTTTTAATATTTCCGGAGAAATTTCTATTCCCATACGCAATTTAGCTTCTTCGATAAGGCCCAGTATATCCCATTCTTTTTCTCCTAACTGAGCGGATATATGCGCATCAAAAATACCATCGCCGATTTTTTCACATACGCTATTTACCGTATCCCTTAAAGAAGTTCCGCTTAAAATCTGACGGCGTTGGCCATAAATTATCTCCCGCTGCTTATTCATTACATTATCATATTCTAAAAGCTGTTTGCGGATCTCAAAATTATGAGTTTCAACACGGCGCTGAGCGATCTCGATTGATTTACTGATCCAAGGATGCTCAATCAACTCTCCTTCAGGAAGCCCGAGCTTTTCCATTATTCCAATAAGCCGGTCAGAGCCAAAAAGCCGCATTAAGTCATCTTCAAGGGATACATAAAATCGTGATGATCCCGGATCCCCCTGCCGTCCGCAACGTCCGCGCAGCTGATTATCTATACGCCTTGCCTCATGGCGCTCTGTGCCCAAAACATGTAAACCGCCTACCTCAACCACAAGGTCATGCTCTTTGCGCGTATGAGCTTTAAATTGTTCTATTACCTTTTGGTATTCTGCCTGATAATCGCTTTCTCCGTCCTTAGACTTTTGCAACGCAAGGCTCTTAGCCATATACTCTGAATTACCTCCTAAGAGTATATCTGTACCACGGCCAGCCATATTCGTAGCAATAGTTACTCCTTTAAAACGCCCGGCCTGCGCCACAATCTGGGCTTCCATCTCATGATATTTGGCATTAAGCACCTGGTGTGTAACCCCTTTTCGCTTAAGCATCTCCGAAAGAAGCTCTGATCTTTTAATTGAAATAGTCCCCACTAAAACAGGCTGTCCTTTTTTATATAGCTCTTCGATCTCTAGAACTACAGCATTAAATTTTTCCCGCTCGCTTTTATAAATACGATCTGCGTTATTTAAGCGCACTAAAGGCTGGTTTGTGGGAATAGTCACAACGTCGAGTTTATAAATACTTTTAAACTCATTGGCTTCAGTTAAGGCGGTACCCGTCATACCGGCAAGCTTCTCATACATGCGGAAATAATTCTGAAATGTGACCGTAGCTAAAGTTTGATTTTCGCGTTCAATCTTAAGGCCTTCTTTTGCCTCTACGGCCTGGTGCAAACCGTCAGACCAGCGCCTTCCCGGCATTAGACGGCCGGTAAATTCATCTACAATCAAAACCTGGCCTTCTTTAATTACATAATCAACATCATTTTTATAGAGATTGTGTGCGCGCAAAGCCTGATTAACATGATGGCGCCAATCCATTGTTTCCATGCTGTGCATATCTTGAATTCCCAGATGCTTACAAACCTTCGCCTCTCCATCTTCTGTAAGATGCGCGGTATGTGCTTTTTCATCTACAATATAATCATAACCGGCTGAAAGATCTTCATTCCTGAATTTAGCTTCTATCTCTTCTTTTTCCAGAATCATTCTTCCTTTAAGCTTAGGGATAATCCGATCAATAGTGTAATATTTTTCTGTAGATTCTTCTGCGGGGCCTGATATAATCAGCGGCGTGCGAGCTTCATCAATAAGAATAGAATCAACTTCGTCAACAATAGCGTAATAAAAAGGACGCTGCACTAAATCTTCTAGGCTATACTTCATATTGTCGCGCAGATAATCAAAACCGAATTCGTTATTTGTGCCATAGGTAATATCGCAACGATAAGCGCGCTGACGGTCTTCATCAGACATATCATGCTGCACCACGCCCACGCTTAATCCGAGAAATTCATAGATTGGGCCCATCCATTCCCGGTCGCGGCGGGCAAGATAGTCGTTAACGGTAATAATGTGCACGCCCTTACCAAGTAGGGCATTTAAATATGTAGGCAAAGTCGCTACCAGGGTTTTACCTTCACCGGTTGCCATTTCAGCAATTCTACCTTCGTGCAAAATAATCCCTCCTGCAATCTGCACGTCAAAATGCCTCAAGCCAGTACTTCGCTTCGATGCTTCCCGCACTACCGCGAAAGCTTCAGGTAAAATTTGCTGGAATACGCGGTTACGGGAAATTTTTAATTTCTCTTTTAACCGCTCTTTTTCCTCAGGAATAGCAACAGTTGAAAGCGATTCTTCAATTGCCAAAAATTGCGCAGATAACTCCTGGGATTTTTTTGCAATATGCTCCCGGAATTCGAAAGTTTTTGCTTTAAGTTCAGTATCACTAAGCTTTGAAATCTTATCTTCATAGGCAACAACTTGAGAAACAAGGCTAGCCACTTCAACCATTTTACTTATTGAAGGACCAACCATATCTTGATGTAAAGTTATCTGCACCCCAGGATAACGACGGCTAAGATAAGCCTGTTTATTTTTAAGAAGCTGTTTTTTTATTAGTCTAAGCATATTAGGATTTTTCTTTCTGGCTGCGTAAATAAGCCTCAATAAACGGATCGATCCCACCATCCATAACTTTATTTACATCTCCGGTTTCGTAATCGCTTCTATGATCTTTTACCATAGTATAAGGATGCATTACATAGGAGCGGATCTGGCTACCCCACTCGATCTTCTTCTTTTCTGTCCCGTGCTTAGCAAGTTCTGCTTCTTTTTTCTGCTGCTCTAATACGTATAATCTGGCTTTTATGATTTTCAGCACATTTTGTTTATTCTGATGTTGAGAACGCTCATTCTGGCACTGAGCTACGATGCCAGTAGGAATATGGGTAATTCTCACCGCAGAGTCTGTCTTTTGCATGTGCTGTCCACCGGGCCCTGAAGAACGATAGGTTTCAATCAATAGATCTTTATTGTTTAAGACAATTTCTGCTGCATCTTCAATTTCGGGGATCACATCTACCGAAACAAAAGAAGTATGCCGGCGTTTATTTGCATCAAAAGGAGATATACGCACCAACCTATGCACACCACGCTCTGTTTTTAGATACCCAAAAACATAATCTCCTTCTATCATTAACGTAACATTTTTTATCCCTGCTTCTTCACCATACAGGACATCGATCAACTTAACCGCATATCCGCGATTCTCCGCCCAACGGGTATACATTCTTAAAAGCATATCCGCCCAATCGCAAGATTCAGTCCCGCCTGCGCCGGAATTAATACTTAAGATGGCGCTGTTAGCGTCGAATTCCTGATCAAGCAGAGTACTAAATTCAAGAGTACCTACATCCTTAGTAAGCACAACAAGATTATTTTTTAATTCCGCGGCAAACTCTATATCGTCTGATCTTAAAATCTCTGATAGTTCCTTGAGTTCATGAAAACGCGCAAAGGCTTTCTGCCAAGGTTCAGATGCATTTTTAAGTTGTTTTAATTGTTTAACTATGCGATTTGATTCTTCCTGATTATCCCAGAAACCTTGCTGGGCCATCCGGTGGGAAAGTTCGTCTATCTTATTTAGGATATTTCCGATTTCAAAGATACCCCCGTAGTTGATTAAGCTTAGCTTCAATACTTGAAAGTCCTGATTTTATTTCTTCTAACATGTGAATTCTCCTATTTTAAAAATAACGATACGCTGACAGATTATCTACATTTTCTTTATCCCACGAAGGGCAAGAGAAAACTCATCTTTATTATCGCAAAAAATAAACGCCTGCTCTTCGGAAATCTTTTCTTCTTGCACAAGTTTAACTAAAGATTGGTTAAAAGAACACATTCCGAAAATTGAACCCTCGTCAATAAATTGCGGTATCTCCCAAATTTTACCTTCTCTGATCAGTCTGCTGATCGTGGGAGTCAAAAGCATGATCTCATAAGCCGGGACTCGCCCTGTTCCATCTTTCAGCGGCACAAGCCGCAAAGATATAACTCCTTTTAATAACGAAGACAATAAACTGCATACCTGCTTATGCTGATGCGGAGGGAAAAAATTAATACAGCGCTCAAGAGTCTGCGCGGCATTTACCGTATGAAGCGTGCTCATTACTAAAACACCGGTTTCCGCTGCAGTAATTGCAGCAGACATGGTTTCATTATCGCGGATATTTCCGATATAAATAACATCCGGGCTCTGTAAAGTAAATGCCCGCAAAGCTGTTTCGTAAGTAGCAACATCCAGCCCGAGCTCACGCTGATTAATAATAGAATTTTTATCAGTAAAGGTAAACTCTATTGGCTCTTCTACAGTAAGAACATGTTTGTAGCTGTTTACATTAATATATTCAATCATACTTGAAATGGTAGTAGACTTACCACTTCCAGCGCTTCCAGTTAAAAGGATCATCCCTCTTTTTTCCATTGCTAAATTCTTAATGGTTTCTTCGGGTAACCCTAGTTGCGCAAAGCTTTGAGTGTCTGAACGAATACTCCTGATGACAAACGCCGGCCAATTCCGTTGCATAAATATACTTACACGAAACCTCCTGCCCACCTCAGGAAGAAAAATACCGAAATCCACATCCAGCTGTTTTTGAAAATGTGTACGTAATTCGCTGGATACTAAATCCTTAAACGCCTCATTCATCTCATCAAGCGTAATCACTTTATCATCTACCGGTAGAACCTGGCCGTCAATACGCATACGCACATTCGTGCCGGCACGACAAAACATATCCGAAGCGTTTTTTTCCACCATAATTCTTAAATATTTTTTAATATCCATTTGAGCCTTTCTTTTTAATATTATACCATTATTTTCTTACTTTTTCTCTCCAAATCTAAAGATACAATTTTTTTCTTCTAAGCAAGTGATGGTATTTTAACGCAAAACGGTGCGCCTCATCGCGTATTCTCCAGATCAAACGCTGGGCTTCAGAATTTCGAGTAAGAGATAATTTGTTTACTCTGCCTGAAAAATAGATATTATCTTTTTCCTTGGCAATACTTATTATTGGCAGATTGAGCCCGAGTTTATCCAGTTCTTCTTTGGCAACTGCCAAATGCCCTTTTCCTCCGTCGATAAGCAAAAGGTCCGGTAAGGTGAGTTTTTCTTCTACTACGCGGCGGTAACGCCGGGCAACTACCTCCCGGAGCATTAGATAATCATCAATTTTATTTACGCCTTTAATTTTAAAACGCCGGTAGTTATTTTTGTCAGGGGTTCCGTTTACAAAAGTTATCATAGAGCCACATGCATCTTTACCTGAAATATTTGAAATATCAAACGCCTCAATTCTTACCGGAATATGTTTTAAACCTAAAATATCTTTTAAACTCAAAAGGCCATCTTGGCTAGAAGCCTTACCTTCTCCCAAACTACCTAAAGCCACAATTTTGTCTCTTAATTCTGCAGCCGCTTCAAAATTATGTGCTTTTACATCTTGCTCCATTTGTTTAGACAACTTGCTAATTAATTCACCCGCTCTTCCTTCAAAGATCAAGCAGATATTATCTATAGATTTAGCATATACATCTTTAGTGATTTTTCCAATACAAGGAGCTGGACAAAGTCCAATCCGGTAGTACATGCACGATGTTTTCGGCAATTTCCGACAAGAACAAAAGGAGATAGACCTACGAATGATCTTTAACGCCTGTCTAAGTAAACCCGCGTCAATATAGGGGCCAAAATACCTGGCGCCATCAAGCTCTTTTTTCCGGGTGATAAACACTGCAGGAAATTCTTCATTTGTTACTTTTACTAACGGAAAACTTTTGTCGTCTCTTAAGAGAACATTATATTTAGGCTTATACTTATGCACCAGCTCTGCTTCAAGTAATAAGCTTATCGTTTCATTCTGACAAATTTTATATTCGATATCCGCAACATTAGAAAGCAAGGCTAGTGTTTTATTTGAGAGCCCCTGTCTTAAATAACTCTGCAGCCGTTTTTTAAGCGACTTCGCCTTGCCAATATAAAGGATATTTGCGTCTTTATCCTTCATCAGGTAAACGCCAGCGACCTCAGGCATCCGTGCTACAATTTCTTTGAGCTTATTTAGATTGTCCATATTATTTTACTTAGCAGTCTGTCTTGCCGATACTTAGGGACACTTCTAAACTCAATCGGAAACCTGTCCCTTTATTTAATCTCCCGTCAATTCTGCTCGCTCAAGTAGATTTTATAGGTCAACGTGTGCCTGGACAATTTTGCTCGGGATCGCTCGCTTTTTCCCAGCGTGAAAAAGCTTCGCTCGGGGTAGGCTGCGTCGCTCTCCTATATAAGTAAAAC
>ERZ1292630.1857-Hain-H41-02um-R3-1857-length-20139-cov-6_pt1 | contig 20139 bp, 20 predicted proteins | sample MGYA00564408_ERZ1292630 | MGnify/ENA primary metagenome ERZ1292630 (study PRJEB36523, sample SAMEA6512641) | groundwater metagenome | collected 2019-01-08 | study: AquaDiva: Metagenomics assemblies of 32 groundwater samples
GCCGGTGCATGGCGCGGTGATGCGACTGACCGCGCGTCACGTTGCGCGAGGCGACGAGCCGTTCAGCGCCACGGCCCGCGAGGAAGGCGACCACTACGTGGCCACCCTGCCGATGGCTCGTCGCGGCCTCTGGGACGTGGACGTCGAGATCGTGCGCGGCACCGACCGGTTCGTCACCGAGCAGCGGCTCGACCTTCCGGCGACCGACTGATGTTCGCGCTCGCCGCCACCGTCTTCGTCGCCAGCCTCCTCGGCTCGGCGCACTGCGCGGGCATGTGCGGCCCATTCGTCTGCTTCTACGCCGGCGCCGACGTTCGCAGCAGTTGGTGGGGACACCTCGCCTACAACGGTGGCCGCCTGGTGTCGTACCTCGTGCTCGGCGCCATCGCCGGTGCGCTCGGCTCGGGCGTCGAGCAGGTGGGCACGGGCGTCGGCGTCACCCGCGCCGCGGCCATCGTCGCCGGCGTCCTGATGATCACGTGGGGCGTCGTCACGTTGCTCGCGCTGCGTGGCGTGTCGCTGCCAACGCTGGCGCCACTCGCCGGCGCGCAACGCTGGATGGCCGCGCGACTGCGCGACGTGCGTGACTTCCCACCGACCGCGCGCGCTCTCACGGTTGGACTGCTCACGACATTGCTGCCGTGCGGCTGGCTGTATGCATTCGTGCTCACGGCGGCCGGCACCGGCACGGTGCGCGGCGCACTCACGCTCATGGTGGTCTTCTGGGCGGGCACGTTGCCCATGATGCTCGCGCTCGGCGTCGGCGTGCGACGCCTGGCCGGTCCGCTGCGCGCGAAGCTGCCAGCCATCAGCGCCATCGCCATCGTCGCCGTTGGCGTGATGTCGCTCACCGGCCGCGTGCGTCTCGACCCGGCCAAGGTGACAATGCGCGCGCGCCACATGCAGCCGGTCTCGGCACCGTCGACCAGGCCCGACTCGGCATCGATGCCGATGCATAGACCAACGCCCGACTCCATCGCCGCACCCGCTCAGCCTCCTCGATGAGTACTACCCCCGACATCGTAGCCAGCTCGTCCACCCCCGCACCCCGCACTCCACCCTGCGATCACTGCGGCCTCGACGTTCCCGAGGGTCTCGTGGAGAGCGGCACCGAACGACAGTTCTGCTGCATGGGGTGCCGCACGGCGTACGCCATCCTGCACGAGCACGGGCTCGACCAGTACTACGCCTTCGGCGAGAAGCGCGACGCCCCGGTGCGTCCCACGGGCAAGCGCTACGAAGAGTTCGACCACGAGGCCTTCAACTCGCTGTACGTGAAGCCGCTGCGCGGCGGGCTCTGTTCCGTGGAACTCTACCTCGAGGGCGTGCACTGCTCGTCGTGCGTCTGGCTGGTGGAGCGCGTGCCGCTGCTGCTCACCGGCGTGGTGCGCGCCGAGCTCGACATTCGCCGCGCGCGCGCCCACGTTGAGTGGGACCCCGCGGTGGTGACGCTGTCGGCCATCGCGCAGCAACTCGACGTGCTCGGCTACCCGCCGCATCCGTTCCGCGGCGTTGCCGCCGAGACGATGCGCCGCAAGGAAGACCGCGCGATGCTCATGCGCATCGGCATTGCCGGAGCGCTGGCCGCCAACATCATGCTGCTGGCGCTGGCAATGTACAGCGGATGGTTCACCGGCATGGAGGCCGAGTACGAGCGTTACTTCCGCCTCGTCTCGCTGCTGCTCACGGTGCCGGCGCTGTTCGGGCCCGGCTGGCTGTTCTTCCAGGGGGCGCTGGCGTCGCTGCGCACGCGCCGTCTGCACATCGACCTCCCCATCGCCATTGCGCTGTCGGCCGGGTTCACCCGCGGCGCCGTGAACACGATCACCGGCACGGGACCCATCTACTTCGATGCGGTCGGCCTGCTCGTCTTCCTGCTGCTCAGCGGGCGCTTCCTGCAGAATCGCGGTCAGCGTGCCGCCGCCGACGCCGCCGAGCTGCTCGGCTCGCTGGCCCCCAACGCGGCGCGCGTCGTCGACGAGACCGGTGAACGCGAGTTGCCGGTGGAGGCGCTGCTCCCCGGCATGGTGATGGCGGTGCGCGCCGGCGACACCTTCGCCGCCGACGGCGACGTGACCGAGGGACGCTCGGCCACCGACTGCTCCCTGCTGACCGGCGAGACGCGTCCCGAGAGTGTCGACGTTGGCTCGCGCGTCTATGCCGGCACGGTGAACCTCACCGGCCCGTTGAAGGTGAAGGTGACCCAGGCCGGCGAGATGAGCCGCCTTGGCGCCCTGCTGCGACGCATGGAGGAGAGCGCGCGCCGCCGCGCGCCGGTGGTGCAACTGGCCAACTCCATTGCCGGCTGGTTCGTGGCCGTCGTGCTCGTCGTTGCGGTCATTGCATATGTGTACGGACTCACGCACGACCCGCTGCACGCGCTCGACAATGCAATTGCACTGCTGGTGGTCACCTGCCCGTGCGCGCTTGGGCTGGCCACGCCGCTGGCCATCACCGTCGGCATCGGACGCGCGGCCAAGGGCGGCATCCTCATCAAGGGGGGCGATGCCATAGAGTCGCTCAACCGTCCGGGACTGATTCTGCTCGACAAGACCGGCACGGTCACCGAGGGGCGCGTGCGCCTGGTGCGGTGGGAAGGCGCCGAGCACGTGAAGCCGCTGGTGGCTGCGCTCGAGCGCGGCAGCAACCACCCCATAGCCATCGCCATCCAGCAGGCGTGGTCCGTCATCCCAGTGCTCGACGCCGCCAACGTGCAGCAGACGGTCGGCGGCGGCATCGAAGGTGACATCGATGGCCAGCACCTGATCGTCGGATCGCCGGTGTTCGTCGCCCGGCGCATCGGTGCCGAGGATCACGCCCCCGACGTGCGCATCGAGGCGTTCGCCGAGGAAGGGCTGACGCCCGTATGGATTGCCGTCAACGGCGCGGTGGTGGCGCGCGCCGGTTTTGGCGACCCCGTGCGCGGCGACGCCCGCGCGTCGATCGACCGGCTGCGCGCGCTCGGGTGGCGCGTGGCGCTGCTCAGCGGCGATCACCCCGCGGTGGTTCGCGGCACGGCGCAACTGCTCGGCATCGACCTCGCCGACGCCACCGGTGGCGCGTCGCCCGAGGACAAGCTGCTCCGCGTGGAGGACGCGCGCACGCGCGGCACGGTGGTGATGGTCGGCGACGGCGTGAACGACGCGGCGGCCATTGCCGCGGCGACGGTCGGTGTGGGCGTGCACGGCGGTGCCGAAGCATCGATGAGCGCGGCCGACGTGTACCTGGCGCGCCCGGGTCTTGCTCCGCTGGTGGAGCTGGTGGAAGGGTCGCGGCGCACGATGCTGGTGATCCGCAACAACATCCTCTTTTCCATCGCCTACAACGTGCTGGGTGCCACGCTGGCGCTGCTGGGCATGCTCGACCCGCTCATTGCCGCGGTGCTGATGCCCATGAGCTCGCTGAGCGTGGTGCTGACGAGCTGGCGCGGGCATACGTTTAATGCAGTGGCTGCGGCGCGATGTCCTGCCGTGGCACGAACCGACTTCCCCGTGGCCGAGGCCGCCCCGTGAGCGTGCTGTTCCTGATCCTTCCGCTGGCGCTGCTGATCGTCTTCGCGGCGGTGGCAGCGTTCGTCTGGGCGGCGCGGAAGGGACAGTTCGACGACCTCGAGACACCGGCGATGCGGGCGCTGCATGATGACCCGGGCGAGGGGAAGGCGCCGCCGAAGGGCTGACACCGCGCCAGGATGCCACTCTTATACTGCCTGCGTGTTTTGCTCAGTCAGGATGCTTCGACGCAGCGACGGCACTCGGCAGCACCATTCCCACGATGATCAGGAGCAGTGGAACGGAAAGCGACAGTAGCATGCCGAAGAAGAACTGAGCCTCGCTCAGCTCGAGCTGCGTCAGTTTCCACAAACTGGCAACGAGCATCACCATGCTGCCGGCAAAGCAGACACCTTGTCCGAGCTTCGCGTCAAACGCTTCGCTGCTCACTGTGCGGCCGAAGAATCGAGTCACATTACCAGTCATGATCTACTCCTCTTCTGTTGGCTGTGGGATGGACGGTGGTTGAGGGGCACGAAGGGTTCGGTGGTTCTCGGCACTCACGATGGCCCGTGGCAGGTCACGGGCGAGTGACTCAGCACACACGGACTCGTCGAGTCGGGATCAGCCGAGGGCACGATATCCTTGGTATTGATTGCCGCAGCGTGCAGAAGCATGACCGGCAGCAAGCTGCCACGCGTATTGGAGTACAGCCCCGCTGGCGACGTGAGGCTCGACGCGAGCCACAGAATCCACGAGATGGCACGTGAGGACAATGTACGCGATCATTCAGTCCTCCATTGTTGCCACCTGACGCTCAGGATGACCTGCGGGCTGCGAAGTGGGCCGGCAGGTTCATCCTGTCGTTGGACGGCGATCCTGCGAATCCAGCACCTCCCGCACCTTCCGCCTCAGCTCCACCACCGTGTACGGCTTGCCGAGGAAGTGCGTGCCCTCGTCGAGTACGCCGTGGTGCACGATGACATCGTCGGTGTAACCCGACGTATAGACGACTTTCATTCCCGGATGGCTGGTTGAGACCTGCTGTGCCAGATTCCGCACGCTCATTCCCGGCATGACGACGTCGGTGAGCATGAGGTGCACCGGTCCGTCGTGGCGCTCGAGCAATAGCAGGGCCTCCTCACCGCTTGCCGCGGCCAGCACCGTGTAACCGGCCGGCTCGAGAAAGCGAATGGCGAGACGGCGAAGCGCGTCATCGTCCTCGACGACGAGAATCGTCTCCGAGCCTCCGGTCGCCGCCACCTCTGGAACCTCGCCGCTCGTTTGCACAGATCCTTCGGCCAGTGGCAGGTAGATTTTGAAAACACTTCCCCGGCCGACTTCGCTATAGACCCAGATGCTGCCGCCACTCTGCTTGACGATGCCGTACACCGTGGACAAGCCGAGTCCCGTGCCTTTCCCCGGATCTTTGGTGGTGAAGAACGGTTCGAAGATCTGCAGGCGGGTCGCCTCGTCCATCCCGATACCGGTGTCGCTGACCGCCAGCATCACGTGCGGCCCTGGTTGCGCGGACGGGTGCTCCGCAGCGTAGGCCTCGTCGAGCACAACACCCTGTGTTTCGATGGTCAGCGTGCCGCCGGTGGGCATCGCATCGCGGGCATTGACGGCCAGGTTCAAGACCACCTGCTCGATCTGCCCGGGATCTGCCTTGACAGGGCCCACGTCTTTCCCCGGCACGAACGCTACCGTGACGTCCTCGCCGAGCAGCCGATGGAGCATGCCGAGCATGTCCTGCAGAACCGTGTTCAGGTTCAAGATACTGGGCTGCAGAACCTGCTTGCGGCTGAAGGCCAGGAGCTGCCGCGTCAGTCCGGCCGCCCGTTTTCCGGCTTCGCGCACCTCCTGCAATTCCGCGTACAGCGGGTCCTCCTCGTTCCGATTCATCAGGGCGAGATCGACCCTCCCGAGAATCACCGTCAGCAGGTTGTTGAAGTCGTGGGCGATGCCGCCGGCCAGCCGCCCCACGCTCTCCATCTTCTGGGCCTGCAGAAACTGCGCCTCCAGCCGCTTCTGCTCCGTGAGATCCCGCTGGATTGCAATGAAGTGCGCGATCTCGCCACGGGCGCCCTTCACCGGCGTGATGGTCTGCTCCTCGGGGTACAGCCTGCCATCTTTGCGGCGATTGGTCATTTCACCGCGCCAGACGTTTCCGGCCAGAATGGTGTCCCACAGGTCTTTGAAAAAGAGCTGGTCGTGGACGCCGGACTTCACCAGATCCCGCGGGTTCTTGCCGACGGCCTCGTCAGCGCTGAAGCCGGTGGCGACGGTGAAGGCAGCGTTGACCCACTCAATCGTGCCGCTGCGATCGGTGATGAGCATGGCGTTGGCCGCGGCGTTCAGGGCGGCGCTCTGCACGAGCAGTTCCGACTGCGCCTGCATGCGCTCGGTGATGTCCTGTCCCTGCGCGATGGTGGCGACCAGTGTCTTGCCGTCGCGGGCATGGATGTTGGCGGAGTTCCAGAGGGCGAGCCTTACGGAACCGTCGGTTCGCAGGATGGGGATTTCCACCGATTCCCAGTATTCCCCGTCAATGGTGTTGAGGATCTTTCTCAGGGAGGCTTCCCGGGTTTCCTCCGGGAAGAGGACGGAGAGATGCTTTCCGATGACCTCGGGGGCAGGGTGTCCGGTGAGTTTTTCAAAGGCCTGGTTGAACTGCGAGATGGTGAAGTCGGGTTTCCATACGATGATGGGGGCGTTCGCGTATTTGATGAGGCTTTCCAGGTAGTCGCGAGTTTCGCGCTGTTCTTCTTCGGCCTGTTTGCGCCTGGTGATGTCGCGAAGGTTGGCGGTGACGAACCAGCCTCGGGCACTCTCCCACTGCGCCAGCGAGACGGCCAGCGGAAACTCGCTCGCGTCCTTGCGCCGTCCTTCCAGTTCAACGATCGTGCCGATGACGTGTGTCTCTCCGCCGGACTGCACCCGGTGCAGCCCCGCGAGATGCGGTTCGTGGAACCGATGCGGCATCAGCGAAGTCAGCGGCTGGCCGACGATCTCGGCTTCCGTGTAGCCGAAGATCCGCGCCGCGGCCTGGTTCCAGTCCACAATGCGCCCTGCGCTGTCTGCCGTGATGATGGCGTCGTTGGCAGACTCCGTCATTGCCCGGTAGCGCGCTTCATTATCCTGCAGGAGCGCCAGCCGCTGAGAACTGATCGAGCGCCCGATGGCGACCACCAGCCCCAGCGTCACCGCCGCCAGGAGTAGCCGGAACACGATCACCGGCGCCCCGATGAACACCTGGAAGGTGGCTTCGTTGAGCCAGTTCGCGGGGAAGAAGTTCGCCTCCGGACGGATCAGGCCGCTGGCGGCGGACCAGAGCAGGGTGGTCACGCTGGTCGCAACGCACAGCCGTGAGAACCCCTTGCTGAAGCCGGCGTCCCTGCTCACCGCCATGAGTCCGGCGGCCGCCATCAGCCCGCCGGGGAACCGAATGAGGTAGCCCACCAGAGGACTCGCCGCGGCCAGCGGCTTGTCGGACAGAGCCGCAACGCCCACGACGACGGCGAGCAGCAGCGGCAGACCCCACCGTGTCGCCCGGGGCAGCGGCCAGCGGCTTGCGAGGAGACGCCGCCCGAACTCGAAGAGCGGCAGCCAGGACAGGGTGGCCACGATGAGCGGCCCCGTCGTCGCGGTATCCGACGGAATCGATGAGGCGGCGGCCCAGAAGTCCGCCACGCTATGGATAAGCAGGTACGCCGCGAGCAACGGCCAGTACCGGATAAACCGATCGCCGACGGGGCTGCGCCGCAGCACGAGCAGGGCAGCCCCGCTGGCGACCTGCACGACCCAGTAGGCAACGAGACCCGCACATCGGGCAGAAGCGCCTCGAGCCCGCTCATGGCCCACCATCCGGCCTCGGAGTTCGGTACAGTGTGGGACCGGTGCGCAAATCTTGAGACGTCATGCTTGCCTCCCCTCCGCCAGGTGCGTCACATCCCCGTCCGTCACTACGGTGCATGAATTGACCTGGGGACAGCGAGCCTGAACCGCAGTACCGATCGCACCCAGGGCGTTCCACTTCCAGGACAGTCTCGTGCGCGGCGAAATACTCGACGCCTTACGAAATCAGCTCCGGCTCCATGACCTTCTCCATCACCCTCCCACCGACGACGCTCACGTCGTACACCTTGGCTCCGTCGCGTGTTGCCACCACGCGCTTCACCTGGTTGTCCTCGAAGTAGAGCCCCGTGTCGTTGTCGCACGCGTAGCCCGGCTTCATTTCCCCGGAGCCGATCAGCTTGTGATACAGTGGGCGCCGCCCGGCCTCGGCGTCGTAGTGCGGCGAGTGGCTGCCCTTGAGGAAGCCGAGACACTTCACGATCGACAGCGCCTTGGGGCGCGAGTCGGTCGTCCCCTCTTCGAACCAGCAGAGCGAACCGGCGCTCGCGCCACCGAGGACAATCCCGCGATTCCACGCCTCGCGCAGGACCACGTCTATTCCCTGTGCCTTCCAGATCGCCTGCTGGTTGAGCGTGTTCCCGCCGGAGACGACGACCGCGTCCATCGACAGGAAGACCTCGTCCCATCCCTGCTTCTGCGACAGGCTTTCGATGAACGAGTCCTGGTCGAATGGATGCACATCGAGCGGCGCGCAGTCGCGGTAGAACGCGACGGTCGCCTTCCGCTTGGCCTTTGCCCGCACCAAACACTTATAATGCGCGCCAAGGGGCCCGGACGCCAGCCGCAATGCCTGCTGTGTCAACGCCTGCTACAACGCCTGCCTGCCCGTGACGTCCCGGTCCCTTCGCGTGATCCCCACGGTGAGGGTGTCAATCACTTCGAGGAGCAGATCGACCCGAAGTCGTGTCGCCGCCGTCCGCAGTTCTCGGCCATCAAGTGCCCGTGGATCCGGTTCTTCACACTGGTTCGCATGCGCACGAGGTACGCCCGGCCGCGCAGCAGTCTGCGTTGCGCCCGAGGGCCTGGACCAGCCACCTCCATTCCCGTGTCAGGCGGTGCCGTTCGCCCAGCGGCGCCACAAGCGCCAGTATGCCGCCGCATTGACGATCAGCACCAGCGTCCCGAGCGCTACCTGCACCGGCCGGGTCAGGTTCTGCGGGTAGAGGACTGGCAGCAGATAGTGCTCGACGAAGTCGCCCGCGTACCCCGCCTGGCCACCAAGTTGGCGGAACCGATTCTCCAGGGGGGTGAGTGGGCAGACCCACCCGGCGAACTCGATGAGCGCGCCCCAGAGCGCGCACGGAAGATGAATCCACGTTAGCCGTGGCCAACGAAGCACCAAGAGGGCGCCCATGACGACAAACCCGACAAAGGCCAGGTGCAGGAATATCAGAAGGTCTGCGATCAGCAGGTACGGCATCTCTGGTTCACCCCTGGCCGGCGAGCCTCAAGCAGCGCCGACCAACGGATCACTCCCGGGCCTGAGGATTGCCCTTGCTCCGGAACGACAGCGCCAAGCCAACAATCATCACAACGAGGAGCACAAGATTGATCCCGGCACCGGGTGGTGTTCCGGTTCTGGGAATGGGTAGAAACTGGAGAATCAGTTGTCTACTCAGCTGTTGAAACAGGAGCAGCGCGAACATCAAGGGAATCAGCGCCCGATATCGCGCCAGGACCAAAGCGCACAACACGCAGATGATGAGGTTGGAGAGCCCCAGGAGCGCGAAGAGCGACACAACCGTCTGTGCGCCGGCGGGCGTGAACGTGTCGAGGGGGATCCCGTCGGCCGAACTCGCCGCCGCGTAACCGTTGAAGATGGAACCCAGGCTGATTCCAAGCTTCATCAGCACGACCAGGGCAAAGAACCAGAGCGCAAGTTTGGTTCCGCGATACGCGTTGTCGACGCGTTGGGGACAGAGACGGTTGAACACGGGGGGGGTCCTCCAGTGGTGGGAAGCGGCTTCAGGTGAGCCCCAACGACTCACGGCTCTGTTGCGCGGCCCCGATGGCCGCGCTCCATTGCTACCCACTACGACCGCGGAAGGACATCGGTGTCCGCCGCCCGCCCGCTAGAACTCGAGCTTGCGGAGGTACTCGTAGTTGAGCCGCGCGCTGGCGAGTTCGTCCTTGGGCCCTTCCTGCTCCACGAAGCACGGCTTGCTTGCGAGCTGAGGCACGGCGGCCAGGAAGCGCTTCAGATCGAAGATGCCGGTGCCCAGTTCGGTGTCGTGCGTCCGGTCGGCCGCCACGTCCTTCAGGTGGAAGGTCCCGAACCGATCCGTGTATCGCGCGAGATACTGCATCGGGTCGCCGCCACCCACAGTCATGTTGCCGACGTCGAGTTGAAGCCGCACGACCGAGGGATCAGTGCGTTCGATGAACACGTCGAGCGGCACCTTGCCGTCGATCAGCTTCTGGTGATCCGGCTCGTTGTGGAACGCCAGCCAGATGCCCGCCTTTCGCGCAACCGCCCCGGCCGCGTTGAACCGGTCGGCCCACAGGCGCCACGCGTCGAGCGAGTGCTGCGTGTCGGCGGTCAGGCTGGGCACGACGAGGTACTCATGGCCGAGCAGCTTTGCCGTGTCGAGGCTCCGTTCCCAGTCGCTGAGTATCGTCTCGGGCGCCATGTGCGCGGATGATGCGCGCAGGCCCTCCTGGTCGAGCGTGGCGCGCACCTGTTGCGGGGTGCGGCCGAAGTTCTTGAACGACCAGAGCAGCTCGACGTCGGTGTAGCCGATGGCGCGCACCGCGGCGAGCGTGCGTTCGGGATCGGCGCGCATGGCGGCGCGCACCGCATAGAGTTCGAGTCCGATGTGATCGAGCCGGTCCATGGCGAAGAGTTGGTGCGGCAGCGCCAGCGTGCCTGCTGCGGTGGTTCCGATCGCCTGCAGGAAGTTGCGTCGTTTCACGGCGTCCTCACTTGGTGACGCGCCCGATGATGTTCCAGGTGGCCGGATCTTCGAGGCCGAGCAGCCACACCGAGTATCCGCGCAGTTTGTGCTTTCGCACAAGGGCCAGCTTGGCCTTGAATGCCCGCGCGTCCTCCAGCCAGGCCAGCTCGAAGACGCCGTGAGACTCCCACATGGCGAAGGGGGCCTTCTGCACCCTCTCCCATTCCGGCTTCACGCCGGCCTTCGCCAGGATTGCCATCAGGGACGGATACGACACGTCATCGCCGCGCATGCGTACGCCGCCCGACGAGTCGTACGCCGAGAACCAGTGGTCCGAGTAGGCAGGTATGCCGAGCGAGATCTTTGAAGGCGGCACGCCGAGCGAGAGCACGTACTTGAGAGAGGTTTCCATCCACGGATAGCCGGCCACCGGCCCCGGCGTCGACCCGCCGGTATGCTGCGCGTACGTCATGTACGAGATGAAGTCGAGCGTGTCGGCGAGCGCCTTGTAGTCGAAGGCGTTGCGCCAGTTCTCGTCGATGTACTTGTGGTACGATGAGGGGCCCGTTGGCTCGCCCGTGCGCGGAACGACGGCCGCCGAGAGGGAGCATCCGGCGCGGTGCACCGAGTCGACCGATTCGCGCACGAAAGACGTAAAGGCGCCCCGGTCGCTGACGTGCACGTTCTCGATGTCGAGCTGGATGCCATCGAGGTGACCATCACGGCACAGGGCGGCGAGGTTGCGGACGGCATTCGCCCGCACCGCCGGCACCGTCAGCACGCGGTGGATGGCGGGCTGGCTGAACCCGGGATTCATGACCAGCGGCACGAGCTTCACCGAGTGCGCGCGGGCGGCGGCGATGACGCGCGGGTCGATGCTTCCCCTGATGTCGCCAGCCGAGTCGAGCGCAAAGACCTGCGGCGAGACGATGGAGATGCGCGCGGCGTTGGCGACGAAGCTCCGGACGCCTTCGTCGTTGTTGCGCGCGTACCAGACCGATTCGAGCGGCGGTGCGGCGGTCGCGCAGGCGGAGGTAACCGTCGCAGCCAGCACCGTGAAGACCCTTCGATGCTTCAGACAACCCCCGATCGACGTGACCTTCATTTCGCTTCAGGCTTCAGCTTGACCGCAACGAGTTCCTCGACACCGGCGAGATCCGCCTCGCTTGTGACGGTCACGCGGACGGGACGCCCCTCCGCATATGCCCTGGCCTCACGTATGGATGCGTGAGGCGCATTCGACACCCGCCCGGCCAGCGCCGCTTCGGTGGCGCGCTTGCCGAGGAGCACCGTGACCTCGCACTCACCGGCTTTGGGCGTGACGTAGAACAGGGTGCGAGCAGCCAAGCTGACCTTCAGCACCCAGGGCGACGTCGCGCTGTAGCGCCGCCATTCGTGCGTGACGCCGGCACCTCGCTGGGTGAGCGCCTTGAACGCACCGTAAGAACTCTTCAGCAGGGCCGATAGTTGGCGAGTGGTGGGCGGCTTGCTTTCACCCATCGGAACCTCCCCGGAGTGATGGCGTGCTCGCGGGGCCGCGCCCGCCGCCACGCAGCCAGAGGATGCTGCGGGTGTCGAGCGGGATGTCGCCATACCGGCCGATCATCACGATCTGTTCCAAGATCGCCACGCCGTAGAGCGCGATCACGCCCCGGAAGATCCAGGTGGTGTCCATCAGGAACGACGCGAACATCGCCATTACCGCGAGGGCGCCCGCGATGCGACTCAGGTGGGTGTGCGGGAGGAGGATGCGTCCCACTCGCACCTTGGAGACGAGCATCAGCGCCGCGTACAAGGCCAGGCATCCGACGACGTACGGGATGTTGGGGGTGATGTACGCCGGAAAGAGCCGCACCGCGAAGTACGCGGTGGAGATGTAGTAGGCAGCGTCCGCCACGGAGTCGAGCATCGAGCCGAACTCGGATGCCTGGTTCCAGGCGCGCGCGAGTTTGCCGTCCAGGTAGTCCGTGACGCCGAGCAGCGCGTAGAGCGCCGCGAACCAGGCGACGGGCTCGCGATTGACGAGCACAAACAGCACCGGCACGCCAAGCAGCCGTGTCGCGGAGAGGACGTTCGGGACGTTCCAGCGGGATGGCGTCACGGGGGCGAGTTCAGCGGGCGATGCAGTCATGATGGAGCGCGCAAACGCTAGCAGATGCCTGCGAGAAAAGCCATACTTTGGCCTTGCCCTCGGCGAGCATTCGCCCCGGGCAGTGTGCACGACGAGATCCCCCGTCCCGCGAGAACGCACTCCATGACCCGCCTGTCCATTCGCCTGCTGTGCGCCCTCGGACTGGGCGTCATGCCAACGCTCGCGCCCGCACAACAGGCCACTCCGGTGGTTCCCGCCGGCGTCAAGGTGGAACTGGTGTACGGCGAGGGTTTCTTCCTGGAAGGACCGACACCCGCGCTCGACGGCACCATCTTCTTCAGCGACATCACCAATACGGAACGTTCCGGCGGACAGTCGGGGCACATCATGCGGTACGACCCCGCCACGGGGAAGACGACGGTCTATCGGTCGCCGAGCGGGCAGGCCAACGGGATGATAGTCGACGCCCAGGGGCGACTGGTCGTGACCGAGGGCGCGGACTTCGGCGCGCGGCGCGTGACGCGCACCGATCTCGCCACGGGGCGCAGCACGATGCTGGCGTGGACCTTCAACGGCCGCCGGTTCAACTCGCCCAACGACGTGACCATCGACGGCAATGGGCGCATCTATTTCACCGATCCACGCTATTCAGGACACGAAACGGTCGAGCAGCCCGTCATGGGCGTCTATCGCATCGACTCCATTGGGAGTGTGCAGCTCGTCATCGCGGACGCGGGCAAGCCGAACGGTGTCGAGGTCTCCCCGGACGGCAAGACCCTGTATGTCTCCAGCGGCGGCAACCTGGCGACGGCGCCACTCGCCGCATCGGTGCCGGTACGCGCCACCGTCAATGCGTTGCTTGCCTACGACCTCCTGCCCGACGGCAGCGCGCGCTTCCGCAAGGAACTCGTGAAGTACGAGGCCGGCCCCGACGGCATCACCGTGGATACCGAGGGGAACATCTACGCCACCCTTCCGGGTCCGGGCGATCAACGGGGCGTGCACGTGTATGCGCCGAGCGGCGCCGAGGTGGCGTTCATTCCGGTGCCACAGGTGCCGTCCAACGTGACCTTCGGCCGCGGCGCGGACGCGAACATGCTGTACATCACCGCGCGCACCGGGCTCTATCGCATTCGGCTCAACCGCACGGGATATCACCCGAACTAGAAGCGACCGTCTCCAGTCCCTCCACGCCTCCATCATGTCCGTCGCCACCACCGTTCGGCGTCCGCGTCTCGCACGCGTTGCATTTGTCCTCGCCGCCATCTTCTCCGGTTACGGTTGCGCGCAGGCCCAGGGCGTCGCCACACAATCCACAGCGCCCCGCTTCACATCGGTGCAGCCGGAGCTGCTCGGCGTTCCCAACTCGTTCGCGAACGCCTGGGGCGACTACGACAACGACGGCGATCTCGATCTGGCGGTATCACTCGGCAGCGGAGAGGTTCGCCTCTACCGCAACGACAAGGGCGTCCTCGTCAGCGTGGGCGCCCAACTGGGGATGCCCCAGGTCGGCAGCCACGAACTGCGCGGCCTCAGCTGGGGCGATTTCGACGGCGACGGCTTCATCGATCTCCTCGGGGGCGCCACCGCGAAGGACAAGCTGACGGTCGTGCTGCGCAACGAGGGTGGCAAGCGTTTCACGGACGTCGCGGCCGATATCGGCCTCACCATTCCCAACCGCTCGGCACGCCAGACCAACTGGATCGACTACGACAACGACGGCGACCTCGACGTCTACGCCACCGATCGCAGCGGCGACAACAAGCTGTTCAGGAACGACGGCGGCAAGTTTGCCCAGGTCTTCGCCGGCGCCGGGCCCACGGACGCCCGTCCGACGGTCGGCGCCTGCTGGTTCGACATGGACAAGGACGGCGATCTCGATCTCTTCCTCGCCAACCAGTCGGGCGCCACCGACGCCCTGTGGCGCAACGACGGGGACCGGTTCACCGATGTGGCACCCGCCCTGGGCCTCACCGGTCCGCCGCGCACCACGGCCCAGGGTGGCGTCGGCTGCGCGATCGGCGATTACGACAACGACGGCGACTTCGACATCTTCGTCCCCAGCTACGGCCACAATCTCCTCTACCGCAACAACGGCAACGGCACGTTCAATGAAGTGGGCCAGGCGCTCGGCGTCGGTGTCGAGAATCACGCCGTGGGCGCCGACTGGGGCGACTTCGACAACGACGGCGACCTCGACCTGTCGGTCATCTCCTACGAAGGTCCGCCCGGGGCACAGGCCCCGCACAACGCGCTCTTCCGCAACGACGGCGCGGCGGGCTTCGTCAACGTGCTGACGAAGGACAGCCCGCTCAACGTCGCCGACCATGGCGTACAGTTCGTCGACTTCGACAACGACGGCGGACTGGATCTCACGGTGACCGACGGCTACGGCCCCGTGGGCGGCCACTTCGTCTTCCGCAACACGCTTCCGGACGATGCGAAGAGGCGCAGCCTGAGCGTCGTCGTGCTGGACTCGAAGGGCCACCACACCCGCTTTGGCGCCGAAATCCGGCTGTTCGACCGCTCCGGCAGGATCATCGCCTCACGAGTGGTCGTGACCGGCGGCGGCTACAACACGCAGCGCGCCGCGCCCGTCCACTTCGGCCTGGCCAGGGTCGAGACCGTGAACGTGGAGGTGACGTTCATGAGCAAGAGCGGCCGGAAGACGCAGACCGTGCGCAACGTCGACCCGGCCCGCTACTACGGCAAGGGACTGGTGATCCGGCAGGCGCGCTGAGTCGCCCGCAGCTCGGGATGCTCGCGCGCCATCCGTCCGTTCGGAGACGTGTCTGTTACCTAAACGGTGAAGGGTCAGTTCGCTCAGGGATATCAGGCCGACCCGGTCGCCGGCCGCGTGGCGGTGAAGAGCACCGCCTTCACCCCGTAGGCTTCGGCCGAGTTCTGCGTCGCCGGTTTCCGGAATCGGAAATTCGGCACGACGACCGCACGCACACGATTGAAACCGGACTCTTCGAGCAGCCTGAACATCTCTCCTTCCAGGAGAGCACCACCAATTCAACTTGCCCATAGTTTCGGGTCATTTACTATCGATTGCGACAGCTGCTTCGCGCTGACGATGTCCGTGATGGAAATGCGTCCGCCGGGCTTCAGCACGCGGAAGAGTTCTTCGACCACTTTCCGCTTCCTGAATGACAGGTTGATCACGCCGTTGGAGATCACCACGTCCGCGGACGCATCGGGCAGGGGGATGTCCTCCATGCTACCCTGATGGCACTGCAGCCGGGTGCCGGACGCCTCGGCGTGTGCCTGCGCCTTCAGGCACATCGTCGGATTGAGGTCAACGCCGATCACGTTGCCGGTCGGACCGGCGCTCCAGGAAGCGATGATCGCGTCGAGTCCCGCGCCGCTCCCCAGGTCGATGACCGTCTCGCCCGGCTGGATCGCACTCCGCAGGTGCGGATTGCCGACCCCGGCGAATGAGGCCACCGCTCCAGTCGGAGCCCGGTCGAGCCACGCGGGGTCATACCCGAACAGTTCGGCCGCCTCGCGACCGTGGAAGAAGTGATACTCCGCCTCTGGTCGATCGGCTACGTCCTGATACATCCGGATGATCTCATCCTTCAGGACCGCCTCCAGCGACTCCTGGGCATCAACCGCATCTGTCATGGGGGGCTCCTTTGTACGTGTTGAACCAACCTGAGCTGCCTGCCGCTAATCGACGTACCTGGCAATCGCCATCGTAATGGCCGCGAGCGTCAACAGGAGCGCGATGGCAAGCGACGCCGCCCCGGCGCGTCCACGTACGGCGTTCATCTGCGCGATCAACGACGCGCGCCCGGATTCCGGAGCCTGCGCCATCTGCAGCTGCAGTTGTCCCATCTTGCCGATGGCCGGACGACTCACCGTCAGGAAGATCGTGAACGCCACGATCGAGGCGACGGTGCCGGTGGTATAGGTCATCCCCGACCGGCTCGAGAAGAAGGCCGCACTGTATCCATCGGAGATCAGCCACAGCAGCCGCAGCCCCGCGAGCATGGTGATGACGGCCACCGTCGGGACGATGACGAACAGGCGGCGCTTGACGAGGGCGCCCATCACCGGCGCCCCGGCGGGTCCCGCCATGCCCATCGCCGGCAGCAGAAAGAAACTCACGAACATTGCCGTGCCGGCCCAGAGCACGACGCCGACGACGTGAAGGATGCGCAAGATCAGCAGTTCGAAGTGCACGGGGGGGGCTCCGTGAGTGGGGACTGCCCGAGCGGTACGACCAGAGTCGTCGCCGGCGTGGCTGACCTGTCAGCTACGATACGCTTCTCCGCATGGATCGGCAATACACACAGCAGCACGTGAACGAGTGGAGTTGTGCTACGGCGAGCGGGCGCGCCGAAACCCGTGCTCTCGCCCGTGCGTACGCAGGGCCAGCGGCATCCACAACCTCCTGTCACCACAAGGACCTGACATGTTCGCTCAGCTCTTTCCCCAACGTCTCGACGCGGACTACCGCGGCGCGAGACTCGCGCCCTGGTTGCTCGCGCTCGTCGTGACTGTCAAGGTTCTTCAGAGTCTGGTCTCGATCTTCGCCGGCCGCTCCGTGGCGATGACTGCCGACGGCATTCCGCTGAATGCGTACAGCTTGGCGGGCGCGCAGACCGTGGTCGCCATGTTCGCGCTCCTCGGGATCGCCCGCCTTCCCTTCTATTCGCTCTGTGTGCTCGCGCTCGCGCGATACCGCAGCGCCATTCCCCTCATGTTTGCGCTGCTGGCGCTCGAATACATCGGCCGCTCGCTGGCGCTGTACTTCGTTCCGATCGCGCGCACCGGGACCGCTGGCGGACTGATCGTCAACCGCGTGCTCTTCGCGCTGATGCTCGTCGGCCTGGCGCTGTCGCTGTGGCGTCGGCGCGATAGAGCACTGACCTGACGCTCCGCGTTCCTCCCGATCTCTCGACGGGAACTCCCCGCCTCACGTGTCGCCACCACCCGGCACGACCTTCACCGCCGTCCGTCCGTGCGCCAGATTTCCTTTCCGCCTACCCCACCCGGAGTTCCCACGATGAAGAGCCGCCTCATTGCCACCCTGCTGATTGCCGTCGCCTCCACCGCCGCCGCACAGGGCACCAGGCCGGTGTACACGCCGGGAGCGCTCACGCCCCAGCAGGAGTTCGCGCGCGGCATCTACAGGGAGCTGGTGGAGATCAACACCGGCGTCACCACCGGCAACATCACCACGGCCGCGCTGGCGATGGCCAAGCGGTTCCGCGATGCCGGCATTCCCGACGCCGACATCTTCGTGGGCGGTCCCCGTCCCGAGAAGCACAACGTCGTGGCCCGTATTCGCGGACGCCGCGGCGCCAACGCCGGCAAGCCGCTGCTCCTGCTCGCGCACATCGATGTCGTGGAGGCGCTCAAGGCCGACTGGTCGCCGGATCTCGATCCGTTCGTCTTCACCGAGCGCGACGGATACTACTACGGGCGCGGCACCGCCGACGACAAGGCGATGGCGTCGATCTTCGTCGCCAATGTCTTCCGGATGAAGCAGGAAGGGTGGGTGCCCGACCGCGACATCATCATCGCGCTCACCGCCGACGAAGAGAGCGGCCCCGCCAACGGCGTCGACTGGCTGCTGAAGACCCACCCCGAGCTCATGGACGCCGGGCTGGTGATCAACGAAGGGGGCGGCGGCACGCTCCGCAACGGCAAGCCGCTGTTCCACGGCCTTGGCGCCGCCGAGAAGGTGACCACGAACTTCACGCTGCGCGCCAGCAATCGCGGCGGGCATTCGTCGGTGCCGCGCGACGACAACGCGATCACCGCGCTGGCCGACGCGCTCTCGAAAGTGGGACGATACAAGTTCCCGGTCGAGTTCAACGAGGTGACGCGCACGTTCTTTGCGCGCATGGCCGACCTCGAGACTCCCGCGATGGGGCGCGCGATGAAGGCGCTGACCGCGAACCCCAAGGACGACGAGGCTCTGAAGGTGGTGACGGCGGACGCGCGCTACAACTCGATGCTGCGCACCACGTGCGTGGCCACCGGGCTCGCCGGCGGGCACGCGACGAACGCCCTGCCCCAACTGGCCGAGGCCAACATCAACTGTCGGCTCTATCCCACCGCCTCGGCTGACTCGGTGCGCGCCACGTTCGAGCGCCTCATCGCCGACACCACGGTGCATGTCCTCATCAGGTCCCAGCGCCCGCCGACGCCTATTCTGCCGATTCCGCAGGAGCTGACCCAGACCGTCACGCGGCTGACCAAGGAGATGTTCGGCGACATTCCCGTCATCCCGATCATGGCCACCGGTGCGACCGACTCGCGTTTCTTCCGCGCCAAGGGCGTGCCCGCATTCGGCGTGACCGGGCTCTTCAGCGACCCGACGGTGGACGCGCGCGCCCACGGGCGCGACGAGCGCATGTCGGTGAAGAGCTACTTCGAGGGGCAGGAGTTCCTGTATCGCCTCACCAAGGAGCTGGCGACGGTGCGCGTGACGCCGTGAGGTCGCATGCCACTGTTTGAGGCCGCACTTTACGGTATGCGAATCACCATTCGTGCCTTCGTCGCCGTGGCACTGGCCACGGCCATCCCGCACCCAGCGCATGCCCAGGCCACGAGGCGCGTGGTCGCCGTCTTCGCTCACGCCGACGACGAACGCGTCATCGCACCGCTGCTGGCGAAACTCGCGCGCGAAGGACACGAGACCCATCTCGTCATCGCCACCGACGGGGCCAAGGGCATTCGCGATTTCGCGCGGATCCCGGCCGGCGCGGAACTGGCCGCCGCGCGCGCGAAGGAGGCGAGCTGCGCAGCCAACCGCCTTGGCGTGCGCCAGCTCCACCTGCTCGGCCTTCCGGACGGCGGCCTCGCATCGTTCGACGCGCTGGGCAAGCTGCGGTCGGCGCTCGTGGCGATCGTTGATTCGCTAAACCCGGCCGTCATCATCACCTTCGGTCCGGAGGGAGGCACCGGGCATCCCGACCACCGGCTGGTGGGCGATGTCATGACCGAGATCGTGCAGCGCGACGCGCGCCATGCGAACATCGACCTGCTATATGCGTCACTGCCCACGGAGCGCCTGCGCACCGCACCGCCGGCGAAGCCCGGCGTGGCCGGCATGGCCGAGGCGCTGCTGACCGTGCGCGTGCCATTCGAGGAGCGCGACCTCGCGGCGCAGCGCGAGGAGTACGCGTGTCATCGCACGCAGTACACGCCGACGGAGATGGAGGCGGTCAACCGGTATCTGGCACACGCGTTCAACGGCATGGTGTGGTTGCGGCCGTGGAACGGGACGCTGCGTGATCCGGAGATCTTCAGGCCGTAGGCGACATGTGAAGTCGCGCAGCTAATTGTCACCCCGTAGCGGAGACCGCCGTGCGGCCCGCTCTCGCACCCAAGCCAGCCACGGGTCATCCTCGCCACGCAGCTGCTCGTTCACGGGTGCCAGGGGCCACCACTGGATCGTGTTTGAGCGCGGGCGATCCTGCAGCAGCAACAGGTACTGGGCACCAAGCCGGTATTCTCGCGCAAAGCAGTCCCCTCGTTGCCCGGCAGGCCGAACCATTTGATACGGCACCGGGCTGTCGTTCAGGTCGTCCCGGTCGACGGCAATGCCGTAGAGAGTAAGGCTGACTGGATTGGCCTTGGCGCCCCGGATCCACTCGAGCGGCTCAAACGTCACCATCGGCACGAGCGAGTCGGCGCTGATCGCCCTGGCCCGCACGATCTGGCTGGCACTGTCGACCATCTGAGCTATTCGCTCCGTGCTCCAGCGGTAGCCAGGCGACTGCCT
>ERZ1292630.1373-Hain-H41-02um-R3-1373-length-24024-cov-7_pt2 | contig 20099 bp, 3 predicted proteins | sample MGYA00564408_ERZ1292630 | MGnify/ENA primary metagenome ERZ1292630 (study PRJEB36523, sample SAMEA6512641) | groundwater metagenome | collected 2019-01-08 | study: AquaDiva: Metagenomics assemblies of 32 groundwater samples
CACGACCGACGAGGAGGAGGGGCAAAAGAACTGGACGACCATCTGGGAGGACTCCTCCTCGCATGCAACAGTGTAGAAAAAAAACAATCAGATGTCGTCGAAGCGCCGCGGCTGGCGAGGGGGGCTCTGAAACCGTAGTCCATGCTGCACATGGGCGACGGGGACGTGTGAGGTTCCATCGTCTCCGCCCTGCAGCGCTTGAACAAGCACCAGGGGACGATGGAGGGGCGCGTGCTCTCCCACGCTCCCGGCGGCGGTGGTATACGCCGGCAAAGGTCGGGTTCGCCCGATTGCTGGAGGAGGACTGGGCGCCAACGTTCGTTGATCGACGAGCGGAGTGGAGCCTGCATGGTGGTGTGCGATAGACGACGGTGGCGGTGCGAGTCGCGGCGCCGCTGGGGCCGTTGTTGACGGCATGGGGGCCCGGGAGCCTGACAAGAGCTCGTTCAGCACGCGGCCTGCCTGATCAGTTGATGGTGGTGTAGGGGTTAGGGGCGACGTGGTGAATGGGTCCATCGTCCTGGAGGGTGAACTGGCGGCGTGTTCTTCCGGTTGTAATCGCGGCGAGGCCTTCGGCAGGTTGTCGAGGCCAGGAAGGCGCCGTGACGATCCTGATGGATCCTCGCCGATGCCGCTGGTCACACGACGACGCTGACCGTCCCGGTCTTGTCGCGCGTCATTCCACGCAGCCTCGGCCCCCGGCACGGCCACGTCCTCACCGTCCCCACCCTCCATCAAGAGAGTGTACGCCGGAACCAAACTTGGAAATTGCGACGCTGTCAAGAATGGCAATAGGGAGCTGTGCGCGATGAGCTCTGAGAGAAGCAGGGACCAGCTCTCGTAGCCGAGGGCGTCGGGAAGCAGCATGACGATATCACGCTCAACGCTAGGGACTCCACGCGGTCCGGGTGGAGGAGTGAGCCTGCGCGGCGGGGACCCCGATGTCGCCGATGAGGATGTCGCCACCTCTCCCCCATCGCTGTCGGAGGGGTCAACGGGCACCAAGTCGAACGTCGCGGTCAAGCGGTATCGCTTAGTCGCGGTCGTCGAGCCCACACGTTGCGGCGTTGCATCGGTGCCCGAGGTGGCTTCGGACGACGAAGCGTAGCGCACTTTGAGCCACAGGGCTCGACCACCGGTGAAGGCGGAGCCATCTGCAAAGTCTCCGCCGCGGACGACGACCCCTCGGTCCCGGATGAGCGACAACGAGGCGAGCGGCAAGACCATCTCATCACTCCCCAGGTCGTCGTTCGCCATAATCCCACCCGACCGCCGGAGCGGCGTTGGGGCGCAAAAGTCGTCGATGACGGCGATGTTACTGAGAAAGGTGGCTGCGTCGGCGATGGGCGTGTTCGCACCCCACCCAATTGCGCGCGACGGCGACCTGCGAGCGGAGGATCGAGTGCTGCGCGTCATAACGATCGAGGATAGGTCGGCGGAAAGGCGCAAGGAGTATTGCACACAGGCACGAGGCACCAGACCGTGTCCATCGCCATCCTTTCCCCAGAAGCGTGGCACCACCACGGCGACCCCCTTCTTCACCATGAGCTGAAGGCGAGAGGCCCATTCAAGCCCGGTCCGCATGCCACGGAGCGTCGTGCCGATTCGCTGCAACCTATGGGCGTTGTCCTCGGCCGTCGCCCCTAGACGACGACTTGCCGCGGTCGGTTGACCCGCCCTGCTTTGCCGCCCGGCCTCGGCCACGAACTGATCCAGCGCTTTCTCCGTGCGTTGGATGCGACGTGCAATGGTACCGAAGATGCCAGGTAGATCCGTACCCTTCGTCGCGTTCGGGATGCGTCGCGTTCGTAGAGCCCCTCGTAGGCTTTGCCCATCGTCGCGGCCCCCTTCGCCATCCGACGAGCTGGATGACGCGCCTCGGCGACTTGGACCCTCCCGGGACCCAACATGCGATCCGAAATCGTTCTCCCAGACATCATCGTCGACCACCGTGGGGCGCACTTCCTCCTCTCGGGGCCTCTCGGACTCCAGGAAGGCATCCACGCTCCGGTAGAGCGCGACGATCATGTGATTCATTCCGGTCACCGACGCGTCGTACGCCGCTCCCGCTAGGGCACAGCCGAGGCGCATCGCATCATGCATTCCGGCGCGTGCTGCCGGGGCGGACGACGACGAGTCGCCATCGCGAATCGTGAGTCCGTCGAGGAGCTGCGTCACGGCGACCGCGACCGACTCACTGTTCACCCTCCGCGCGGCCCCGTTGTTGGCGCAGAAGGCCGAATCCGAGTCATCGAGCAAGCCCGTTTCCTGTAAAATGCTGCATAACTTGTCGACGGCATGCGCCTCGAGGCCCTTTTTCCTGGCGAACGCCACGTTTTCCGCTACGGCTTCGTCTCGTCGGTTCAACTCTCTGTCAATCTGAGCCTCGGTGGACACCTTCAGCAGCGCCATGCGGTCCACGTAGGCGCGCCGAATGCCGTGGGAGACCTTGCAGCGACCGTGGATGGGGTGAAAGCAGATGTCCGTTGGCAGATGGCCGACGCGTACGTGCAACGATCGCATGGACGCCTGCAGCGTGCGCCGCTGATGCCTCAACGTGATAAGCTTCTCCGCGTTGCGGCGCACCTGCGCGTAGAATTCACTGAGTGGAATTTTGACCACGGACGCTCCCCGCTTGGACAGCAGTGACGAAGACAACGACGGGGAGGACATCATTGAGGAGCTGTCGGCACCCGCGACCGCAGGAAGGTCTGCAGCCGCTGAGACCACAAGTTCCAGCGATGCTGATGGCGGCCGCGTGATCGCGACCGAAGGTTCGACGCCCGATAAAACAAAGTTCAACAACGCGGAGACGGCAGGATGCCACGTGTACAGCGTAAGCTTCGGCAGCTTCACATTGGTGATCGCGTCCGCGTTCCCCAGAGCCGCGGATGGATCGACGCTGCGCCCGAATGCCATCATGCGGCGGTGCAGCACCGCGTAGGGGGTGTCCGCGATCGAGTCGAGGATGGAGTCACTGGTCATGGTCGTCTCCCACCCCCCTTCGGCCGCGCCGTGCAGCATCAATGAGGCATCCGTGACGGGCTGACCGTGTTCTTGTAGCACCATCGTCCGAATGGTCATCACGTGAGCGACAAGATCCGCCGCGGTGCCATCGTGGCGAAATGGGAGGCGAGCCAACGAGTCCTCCAAGTTTGTGGCGAAAGCCGCGTCCAACACGCCGTCGATGAGCTCCATCAGCGTATTGACTCGGACCCGGGTCGTGGAGGCTTCTGGGTGCAACGTCAGTGTCCACTCGAGCACTGCGGCGACCAGTTCCAGCCGGTCAAAAAACGAACGGCAAAACAGCAGGAAAAGGTCGCTCTCGGCTCTCTCCTGCGCCGCCTTCATGTCCTTCACCACCGCATCGCTCCATTCCGCCAGAATGGCCTTCTCTGCGTTCGCCATCACGAGGCGCCCTTGAGAGTGCGCGGATGTCTGAAGCACGGCCGCTTCGCGTGTCAATACGTTCCGGAAGGAGACCAATTTCGAGATAGAAAAGCGTTCCTGGAGTGAAGGAGTGAGCGCGAGAATGAACTCACGTGCGACAGCGACGATGGCCGCACCAGCGTCGCCGTCGGCTGAGAGCTCCCCCGGGACGCTCGTGGTTTTCAAGTCCAGTCGTCGCGCCGCCGAGGCGAACGCGTGGGCGGCGGTAGCCAAGGTCCTCCCGATTTGCATGAGCCTGGCGACCAGCAGAACAAAGCGACCGCAGTCGGCGACCTGTAGCACAGCCAGTGGGTGCCGCGATTTCGCTGTCAATCTTCGGAGACGGAACTCCACGTCAGTGACGACGTGGGCCTCCGAGATGGCAGGCCGGACATTGACGGCATCGGCCTGGCCGCTGAGGAACTGGACCACGGCGTCAAGGTCGTGGGGAGGCTTGGAGACGGACGCATACGGAGGAGCGACACCCCCCCTATCGTTCGTTGGGGGTGCGTCCTTCCGAAACGGATCCAACTGCGCACGGGACAACATCGGGGCGGCGATTGGTGACATCGCCGCATCCCCGTCGATAGACCGTGCGCGACCGGGCTCTGATGGGAGCCGAGGGGCGGGGCCGTGAGAGCACTGCTGCACCAGCACGCACAGGCTTAGCATCAGGTCGTTGAGCGACATGCGGAGGCGGCGCATCGAAGATTGAAGCGGAGGGACGCCGCTAGGATTCGCGTTTGCAGCCGAAGTAACGCCCTGCGTCCGCACCGCCCTGGTGGCCTCTGCAACCGCCGCCGCCTCTTGCAGGGGCACCGTCACGTGCCGGAAGTCGAACAAGTCTTTGACGCTGAGAGGCCCCCTCGCGGCGACGGATCGTGTCGGTACCGACGCCGGAGGATCTGGTGCGGCGGTGGTGGCCAGTTTGACACTGCTACTGGCGCTGCCTCCTCCCACCCCCGCGGCAGCAAGGGATGTGGACACGCGCGGGATGGCCGACGGCGGCTCGTCCGTCGCCACCACCCATGTGTTGATGTTGTTCAGCTGAATTGAACTGCCCCCTTCGAGTGGCTCCAGCGCCGACGAATGCGTCGTCGCACCACGAACGAAAGATGGTACACTCGCGATGGAAAGGGGCACGTAGCCACCTGGTGCGGCTGCCGTGGAGGTTCCCCCTCCGACAGCGGAGGAAGATGCTCCGACAGCGATCGGACGTGCCCTTTCCTGGCCCTCTGACTCAGCGGACATATTATGCAGCGGGGAAATGAGCACTCCCAGCACGTCGCCTGCCGCTTGCTTGCTCGACGCTTCCTTCAAAGCGCGACTCGCGTTCCGGATGCCAACGGCCGCGAACTTGCGCCTGGCGATCATTTCGTGCATGATGAGCTGCTCTTTGATGTGCTCTTTGCGCCGCCGGATGACGGTATTGATCAGAATGTAAATGGACATTTTCTTCCATTCCGCCTGCAGCGCAGCCTGCTCGGCCTCGAAGGCCGCGCGCATGTCGGGATTGTCGTTGCCGGCGTTGCTCCCGTCATCGCGGAAAGAATTGCGCCGCGAGCCGCTGCTGTGACTGAGCTCGTCCTGCGCCGCTCCTGTGAGCACGGCGGCGCCTGTTTGAAGCGTCTTCGCTAAGTCTTTGGACACGAGAACCACGTTTCGGGCGAGATCGCGCGAATGAGCGGCGAACGTGTCAGTGGTCTTCTTGACAGCGGTGAGTAGCTCGGTGTTGATCTTGGAGAAGAATCGCGACTCGGCGCTGAGCGCGTCGACCAAGGAGCCGCTTTCGGGCATCTCCACGGGATACGCCGTCCTCAGCAACGCGTCCACAAACACCGCAATCGGAATGCGGTCTGCCGTGTTGATCAGCTTCAAACTGGTGAGAAATCCGAGTTCGCGACTAAGGCGCGAGCTTCGATTCACGGCGGCTGCGAAGCTAAAAACGCTCGCCACCGGCAAGTTCCGGATAAGTGGAAGTGTGTCATACGGGTTCAAGGACAGCGTTTGCGTCGGGTCATACTGCTGAAAGAGCTTGTAAAACTTTTCCGCGTGCTCTTTCGACAGCGCGCGCTCCTCGCCACTGGACGAAAAGGAATCGAGGATGACGGCGGTGATCAAACTGCGTATGATGAACGTATTAAAGGCCACGACGACCACGAAGTACAACGGCGACGCGATCGCGAATCCGCATCCGCCCAAGTTGTCGTCGCAAAAGGGGGCGCTCTCTTGGCAGTCCTGCATGATCACGCTCCAATCCCCACCAAGGGTGATGCGGGCGAGGAGCCACAGACCCGAACCGACCGACGCAAAGTTGAAATGGGTGTCGATTCCCGCCGTGTCACCGTAGACGCCCCATTCCACTCGGCCGAACAACTTCATTCCCGCCACGCAAAAGATGAAGAGCAGCACGACGATCAGCGCCATCACACTAGGCAACGAGAAGGCAGCGCGACCCAACATGCGGACCATCTCGTAGACCGCAGGGAAACGAACGGCCAGCCGAGCGATACGAAAAACCCGCATCGACCGCACCAAAGACAGCGCCCTCGGGTTGAAGAAGGATTGTAAGCCAACGCTCAAAAGGGACACCACGGCGATGAAGAAGTCCATTTTGTTCCAATCAGAGCGAATGAATCGTGTCCACGACAGCGCCACGATCTTGAGCGCGGCGTCAAACGCAAAGACAATCGCGAATAGGATGTTGAGATTGTCGACCGCGAGTTCAATGGAAGGATTCACGGGATAGAAGTAAATCGCCATGGCGATGAAATTCAAGAACGTAATCATCAGCGACACCTGATCGTAGCGCTGACTCTGCACCACATTGCGCAGCTGCGTGCGAAACTGCGCGCGGCGCTTTTTCAGCGTGTCGGCCAAGTCGAGGTTATCTTCATCGGCGTGTTCGTACTCATCGGCTGAAATTGGCAGTAGTTTGGCGATGCGACGGACACTGATGAGCCACGCTTCCTGCTCTCGCGTAATGAAGAGCGATTTGCGCAGCGTCCCCTTTCGCTTCGCGTGATTGTAACTTTCAATCAGAACAGACACGAAAAAGTTGCCCAAGAAAACGCCCACGAACAGACCATACGCCATGAAGTACAACGCCGACAGACTGACGTTGTTGTACAGCGGACTCGCCCCGTCCGCGCGGCCGTTCATGGCCTTGCGCATGAGCGACACCCAGCCCTCGAGGGTGGCAACGACGAACAGCGAGACGCCCGCGTTGGCCAAGTCGTCGAAGTGTGGCCCTACGTTCATGAAGCTGCCGCCGTAGGTGACGCACTCCGCCTCGGAGAAGTTTTCGTAGAGCGTCACGCCAATGTAGCAGCGCCGCATCCTGCCGCCGAAAAGGTTGACACCGATGACGCCGAACACGACAGTTGCGATGACTGTGACGACCATGCAATTCGCGAGCTGAGGAATAGCGGATAGAAGGCAAGACAGGACGAGTCGCATCCCAGCCGACCGCTTCACAAGCCGCAGGGGTCGAGCCGCTCGAAGCACCTTGAGCGTGCGGATCGCGCTATTTGAGCTGACTTCGTCTACGAGAATGCCAACGAGGGACACAATGACCAGCGCCATGTCGAAGCTGTTCCATCGGTCTCGCTGGATGAAAGACGTACGCGACCGAATGAAGCCGTACGCGTGGATGTTCAACACAATTTCAACAACGTAGATGATCGTGACGACGACGTCGATACGCTGCAATGCCACGGCACGCGGGGTGTCTGGGGCGGCAAATGGATTTTCGAGGCTCATGCAAATGCTGCCCACGACGATCACGAGCGCCATGACCACCTGTGTCGCGGTGTGGGATACGACTTGACGCGCCGCACGGTGGCTGCTGCCGTAGTAGAACACGACTCTTTCAACGATGCGCGTCACGAGCGTTTTCTTGACGACTTTACCATCGCGACGCGTTTCGTTGGCCTGCAATTTGCCATGCCCCGCTTTGCCTGTGTCGCTGGTGTCCGACATCACGGATGCCGTCTCGGAAGAATCCGACGAACCGCCATCTCCCTTGACGTCTAAAAGTTGGGGGGCAGTTCCTCCACCCGTTTGATCACGGTAGATCAGATTGGCCCAGTCACGTTCCAGTCGTAGCATCTCTTCCGCTTCCTGTTGGGCTTCCAACGCCCGTAGCTTCGCCTCGTCGGCATCCTCCTGCCCCTCGAAGTCCTCGTCGGCGTACTTGTTTGCGTTGAGCAGGATGGCTACGAACAAGTTGAGAAACAGAAAATGCGCCAAAAAAATAAACGCCACGAACACGAGGGCGATGAAGGGCCCTTTAGCCACCATGGCGTGGTACGTGATCACGTCCCAGTCGTCCGCGGTGATAATCTGGAAGGTCGTGACCAAAGCGTTTCCGATCGAGTCGAAGTTGGCCTCCGGGACGCTGCACTCATCCGAGTAGCCCAGCGGTGGCGCTACAGGGAACACGTTGGGAGCGGACGGAGCCGGGGACTTCGTTGTGTTGGGCGGCGAGAGCGGCACGCCGGTTGTCACGGTGATGGTCGAGGTCGAGGTCGGCGTCGAGGTAGGCGTGGTCGTGGCCGTTCGCGTCGATGTGACGGTGGTGGTCGTGGTGACGGTCCCGGTGGTGGTTTCGTTAGCTTTAGTGAGGTTTGTTCTGTTCACGTGCGCGGGAGCCACTGAGCTGTTGCGCGCGAGGATGCGAGAATAGTTCAGCGTGGATAGCGGTGTGAACAAGAGGTGAGGGCTGTCCAATTCGGTGACGCACATCTGACCTCCAAGAAAAAACATCGCACTCACGGCAAACGTGCTCTGCAGCACAAACAGCATCGCGATGAGCACGGGCGACGTCTTCACGGCGGATACGATGAGCATGATCCATTCGTAAAGCGAGGTGAAGTGCTTCATCAACTTCAGCACGCGAAGTACGCGCAGCCCGCGGATGAAGGGCAGATCGACAGACGTGACCGCAATGTCGATCCAACTCACAAGCGCAATGACCAAGTCGAACACGTTGAAAGGGCGCGTGAAATAGTCACGAATGGTCAACGAGCTGATAAAACGCAGGAGGCAGTCAAAACTGAAGAATGCGGTGAATACGATGTTGAGCGTATCAAACGTGTCTTTGATGCTCGGGTCCATGCCCCAGTGGTCATAGCACAGGACGCCGAAGTTGGCGAGAATGAAGCCCGTGTTAAGAATGTTGTACAACGGCGTACGGATGACGCGATGGTAGATGATGCGATTCAGAAACGCTCGGTTACACCCAGCCGGCGGCCCAGCGGGGGCTGGGGCGCCGGTGGCCGTGGCGCCTTTCATGTCCACCACCGCCGTCGTCTGGGGCTTCGGACTTTGCGTTTTTCGACCACCCCCCGCTTTGCGATTTGAGTCGTTGCTGTCGGTTGGTTTCCCCCCTGATGATCCTCCCCTTAGCGGTGACGGGGCGGTGACGGCGATTTCCGGAAAGGACAAGCTGTCGTTTCCGCCCGCTGCTAGCAGTCGATTCGTCTGGTCTGCCGCCTCTGCCTCGGGCGATGCGTCGACAATGAGGCCAATGGCCGTGCTCCGCCGTTTCCGCCTTGCACCGGGAGGTGAGATGCTCTCTCCGTCGCTTCGCGGCGGCTCCGACACGTCCCCCATTTCGTGGTCGTCGTCGTCGTCTGCGTCTCCGCGCCGAGAGCGTTCGCCCCGTGACCGAGAGGGCTCCGTGCCGTCCGCTGGAGTAGGTGACGTAGGTCTTTCGTCGCCCGCGGCAGCGTTTTCGTTCTGGTCCTCCCACAGCTTCCAGTCCGACCAACGAGAAAAATCGACCGCCGAACTGGAAGGAGACACCCCCCCCGCAGGTTCGTCGACGGCAGCGGTCGCTGATGCCTCGGGGGCCGCGTGGTCTTTTTCGTATCCCTTCGAACGCTTGTTCTTCTTACTCTTCCCCTTCTGTCGCGGGGAATTGCTGGCAGCGACAGCCGTCGACGATGATTCCGCTGCCGTTGCCGCCAACGCTTCCGCAGGGGGGGCGTGCGTCGTCGGTGTTGAAGGCTGCCCGGCTCCATCGTGGGGGCTACCCGTCGCGCTGTCGCCGTCATGCTTTCCTGCAGCAGCCGTCGTCGGTTTTCCCGGCGTTGCGACGTTGTTGAGAAGTTTGACGGTTGCCTGCATCAAGTTTCGCGTCCTGGATCCCTTTTCCGTCCGCTCATCATCGTCGTCGAAAATGTCAATCAGGTTCCCCTTTTCTTCATCTATGGCCTTTTCAAACTCCACGGTGAGCACGACGACGGTCACATTGGCGATGAGAAAGCCACCCACGACAATCAAGATGGCAAAGTACCACGAGGCGCCAATGTCGCCCGCGTCGATGAGCCAAAACGCGCCGTAATACCACACCTGAAAGGTGAGGCACACGAAAAGGGACAGTGCCGCCTGCCCAATGTTGTCGAACCCGATGTAGCCGAAGAACATGTTTTGCACTGGGCGGCAAGAGTAACCGTATGGGCACGTGAATCCGCTCGCGCCGGAATCACCCGCCCCTGCGCACGTTTGGGCGACACTGCAACTGACGGTGCGCTCGAACGACAGCCGCTCCAACCATGTGACGTTGCTGAAGTCGGGATCGTCATGAAACAGTTCGCCGAAGTTTTGCATGACCGGGCTGTGGCAAACGAAGTCGTTGATCGTCAAGTTATATCGACTGGCGATGCGTCCCATAGCGGTCGAGGTGTTGCTGTAGAATAAGTCGTTAACGCACCGTGTGCGGAGGAGGCCGCCAAACTCATAGACACCGGCGACTCCGAACCACATGAGGAAAAAAATGTAGAGCAGAACGACGTTCTTGGCCTTGGCTAGGCTGCGGTACAGCGCCTGCACGAAGACGCGAACCGCAGGAAACGCAGTGGTGATGTACAAAGGGCGAAGTAAGTGATAGGAGCGAAAGGGCAGCAAGGAGACATTCAGTCGGAAGATGCGCTGGAAGTACAGAATGTCGAGCGCCGCGTTGCACAGCAGGATGACGATGTCGAAGGTCTGCGCAAGACGCCGCCCGGACGTACTGGCATCCGCATAAAAAAGAACAAACGTGGCCGACAGCAAAAGGCCAGCGATGGTCAGCGTCATGTCGCAAATGGTCAAGACGTATGTGTAGGTGCTCGTGCCGTGGAGATCGCGGGGATCCTGCAAAGCCGTCACGATGATACCCAGTAGGACGGTCAACCACTGCGCGATTTCGACCGGTCCGATGTCCAGTACGCCCACCATGCGCTTCTCCTGGGCAGGGAATAACAGGCTCCGGATCGCTGCTTTGGTGTGTCGGTACGAAGCTTTGGCCTCAAACACGGTCATCGCCCCGAATTTTTCGGTGAGGGTCCGAGGAGCCGTTGCGGCGGCGCTCGGCTGCGCGGCTGACGGTGCGGGCGTTGATGCCTGACCCGCATCCGAAGCGGCTGTGGCCTGGCCCGACGCGGCTTGAGCTGGTGGTCGCTGGGCCGCCGGCGCCGAGCCTGCTGCCAGCTCTGAAAGCAGTGGCTGCTCGTTGCTTGCGGTGGTTGCAGTGGGCACCGACATGATTTTTTCTCCAATCCGAAGCTACCTTGGTCCTAGTGTGGGACTTTTAGTGACAACGCAGGGGAGGTCAACACAGGGTATCATTTGCGCGGCAAAAAGTGAAAACGTCGTTCATCGGAGGGTGCGAGGGAAAACTGGGGAGAATGTGCCCCGGTGTACACTAGGCGGTGGTGGAACGTTGAGGGCCATCGCGGGGGCCAACATGGAGGACCCCAAGTGGAAATGAGTGCTCCCGTACACCACGGATGGTCGTCTGTATGCAGCGACGCGCGGCCTCTTCCACGCGGCGGTGCGTCCCAGCTGCGCCGTCCGTGCTCCTCGTCAGTACGCCTGGTTGTTGTTGCATCGGCTGCTCCTCGGTACGGCGCTGGAGACGATCCAATGAGCCACTTCCGGACCGCTGGTTTTCCATCTTGCGCCCCACCAAATCAACGTCTTGCGGTAACACCGCACTGCCTACCCTTGTGCTGCTGTGTGCCGCATCCTGTGAGAGCCGTGTCACGGTGCGAAAGTAGTTGGCACGCAATTGGGCGTTGTCCGAGGTCAGCTGCGCGCGACGCTGCGCCATAGTCCCCACCGCCATTGCTTCCAACTCCCTTTCTTGCACGACCGCCGTCGTCGCTCGAGCACGCTCATACGACGGCGCGGCAGTTCGCGGTGCCTCGTCGTCGACCTGGCCGTTGCAGCAAGGAGCTACTTGTTGCTCGTATGGAAGTTCGGCCAGCTGTCGATATGCGAGGTCCGTGACCGGCAGCAGTTCCCACGGAGGCCGAGGAACGGAACAATCGGCCCCATGTGCAGGCCGCTGCATGATGGGAATCGTATGGGAAGCGAAGCGAGGAACATCCGGACTCACGGAACGCGCTGACCTTCTCGGCTTCGTGCGTTGATCACACGCCGGAGGAGAAGGAAGGGGCACCAATATGCTCGGCGCCAGTGTCGCGGCTCGAGGGGCCCTCGCTTCGAGCTGCATCATCCGCGTTTCGTACATCACTTCCGTGACGTCTTTTACGTCCATGCCCTCTTCATCGTCTGCGCCCGCCCCAACCACAACAAGCGGCGCGCTCCCACTGTGCGCCAACCGTTCTTTACGTTCCACGCGTTTGCTGGCACACTCGAGCAGCCGCGTGGCATCCGCGATGTCGTTTGGCGGCCAAAGCAGCGAGTCCGCGACGGCCCCCTCATCGTCACCCGTTGGATCGCGGGGGGGTGCTAAGGGGCGCAGCGGACAGCGTGCGGCAGTGGGCATCAACGTCAGCGAGGAATTCAACGACGCCCTAGGGTCAGACGCACTGTTCGATACCATGGCGAAGGATTGCTGAATCGGAGACACGGCACCTTCCATGGTCCCGCTGCTCGGTTTCGCGGGACGTGATTGGGAGCTCCCCGATGCCGCAATCCCTTTTCCTCCCGCTCCTCCTCCTACTGCTACACGGTCTGAAGGCGGCAATCGACTCGTGTTGCCGATTCGCCGCTCGGATGCGTCGTGGCCAACGGCGTCACTAGTTGTGGGTGTGACGATGCGTGGGCCGCCTGATGACTCGTTCTTGATGCCCTCCTTGGATCCAAGGACGGCTCCTCCTCTTGGACCACCCTCGTTCAGTCGTCGTTGCGACGACGGCTTGGCGCTCATCGCCGGCGCACCTATTGTAGTCGGCGTCACCGATACTAATTGCCGCACGGAGTCCGCGGACTTCATCGGCACCGCTGGAACACTGGTGGGCGGCGGAACGATTCGGGCTGCAGCGCTGTATTGATCGCACAGCGCCTCGATAGTATCCCCGTAGGCGCCTGATCGCTTTGGCACGAAGCGCACAATCGACTCCCATTCGTGTGCCTCCTGACACTTCCGCAACTTGTTCGCCTTCGCCTCCGCGGTCGCCAGACTCTCATCCACGTCGCGCAGTTCGAGCAGAATCGCCGCGGTTCGGGCCTTCACTTGCTCCGTTTGAACGAGCAAGGGGTCGACGTCCTTCACCCGCCGGCGTCGTTGCTGTACGGTCGTGGCCACCAGCACGGAGATGTCCCGTTCGATGTCTTCCATGCGTGCCTCGTAAACCTCGTGTTGCCGAATCTCGGAGTCGATGCGCTGCTGCAGCTGGGTGGCGACGCTGGCGGTCGATGTGGATGGAGGGCCGTCATTGTGGGCGGTCGGCGCGAATGGCGGTGGATGCCCCACGATCGACATGGAGGCATCGGGCGCCGCCGCGCTTGCGAAATTGCCCGGCAAGGCCGAGTGGCTTGTGCCAAGATCGCTCATGGGGATGCCTACGGGAGAAATGCAGAATGCATCGACGCGATAGGGGAGAGAAAGAGAGGGCAAACACCAACACGCAAAGACAACAAAATTTTCGATCATTTTCAGCGTATCAGAACAGCGTTCGGGCGGCCAACATGCATGCGAGAATACATCCACGATTCGGGGTCATACACACACAACACCATTCCGCTCGGACAAAGAGCGCGAAAGAAATGGGAGAAGGAACGACCGCGAGCTGCTGAACATCGAAAAGAAAAGATAGGGGAAAAAGAACCGGACACGTTCTTTTGGCATAAAAGCTTCTACGGTAGAGACGTCCCGAATCAGTCGAACTCATGCTTATCGCCTGAGTCTGAGGCAATGCACCTTGCCCATGGCATCTCCGACGACCATCTCGCATCCATCCTCGGCGGGATTCGGGGTCCAATCGAGACACAACGCTGTTTGCTCCATCAGGAACTCGGCCATGGACTCACTGGCTGGTCTCTTCGACTGATGCGGTGGTTGCACGGCCATTTGGCGTCGCGTGGCTTCGCCGGCTTCGACCTCGGCCCCTTCGAGCGGATGCTTGCCCGGGGAGATGGTGTACCAGACCTTCACCTGCCGGACATTTCCAACGGCGGCGAGCAGCGCGCTATCGAAGGAAAACTTGAGCGAGATGATTCGGGAGCTGGCAAGATCTTGGAATGCGGAGAACACTCTCGACGGCTGCACGACGGCCGCAACGAATGGGACGCCTTGGCTGTTTGCGTCCGGCTCGTTGGCGTCCGTCGACGGCGGGGGTCGGCCAGTTTCCGACGGTAGGGTCAACGGATCGAGATAGTGCAGCATGATCGAACCGTCGATGATCGCAGAGGCCACGACACGCTCGTCGGGGCTCAGGGCCGTGAACACCGGACCGGGAAGCGCGGTGACCGCCATCGAGGACGACAGGGCGGCGAGCGACGACATGTCCGCCGCGCTCTGGCTGGCCGCCTTCCGCTGCCCGAGGGACAACGTGGCAAGGCACCGACCGGTGTTCACCGACCACACCTTCACGCTGTCCTCCGTGCGGTGGAGCTGCGGCGTCGGCATCGCGAGGTCCCGAGCGCAGGTGTACAGAAACGCACCCTCGCTCGCAAGGTGGCAAGTCGAAAGCGGCAACGAATTGTGGGCATTGACGTGCAGAACTGGAACGCACTCGTCCCACGCCGAGTCTTTGATCTTCCAGCCTAGCACCTTCTTGTCGCACACGGAGAAGAAGACGTCCTCGTGGGTTGGGTGCGCAATGATGGCGCTGACGCCGCCGAACGGACTCGTATGGTGGGTGAAAGGGCCGTGCGCAACTGTGATAAGGTGACGGCCGCTCTCCGACTCATACAGGCGCATGGTGCGATCCTCGGAGCCCGTTGCCACGAAGCGGCCCCGTGCGCTCAACGTGGCGCATCGGACGGTCGCGGTGTGCCCAACTAGCTTCGACACGACGACGCCGTTCGAGGCATCGATAACCATGGCACTACGGTCCTCGCATACGGCCACCAGGTAGCGACTGGTCACGCTGTATTGGAGGGACAGGACTTTGCTCACCGACTGATTCACGTGCACGAGGGGCTCGCCGACAAGGTTGGAGATCTTCAGCGTGCGGTCGTCGCTGCACGATGCGAAGCGCATGCCGGAAGGCGCAAACTTCACGTCGTTGACGGCGTCGCGGTGCAGTGCGGCCTTCAGCTTGTTGACCAAGACGAAGTGGGGCTCGTGCTCGAACTGCTTAAAGTATTCGCGCGCGTCGCGGTGCAGATGGCTGTCCGCGGGGCAGGTGACGGCAATTTGCCGAACTAAGTTGGGGAACTGGACGAGATTGATATTGTGGTTCTTGATGAAGTAAATGTACTCGCGCAGCTTGTGCTTGATGCCTTCCGCGGAGCTAGGAAGCAGCGGGTTGCGGTCGGCCGTAAACTCTTCCAGCAGGTTGAAGGCTCTCGTGTACTCCCGGAGTGCCGCGTAGCCAAGTCCGAGCAGATACGCCTGCGACAGATAGGCGAGGGATGCGATTTCCGCTTCGAAGACATGCCACATGTGGCATCGCAGTGCGTGATAGGGGAACTCTCGCACCGCGGTGTGGCACAAAGGCGACCAGGCGGCTTGCACGTGCCGGCGATAATGGTGCGCAAGCTGCTGATGAAACGGACGTAGAACGGAGTTCTCGACCAGTGCTTCCAAAGCCGGTGGCATGGCCGGTTGCGACATCGTCGACAATGTTGACGAGTCGCCCGTCGAGAAGGCAGCGAGGCGGTACTTCGCCACCTTCCGGAACGTGCGGCAACGCAGCATGACCACGAGATGCATCCCGTTGACCAGAGTCGAGGACGTCTCCGATCCTGCGGCGGCGTTCACATTCGGGTCGAGCACCGAGAGACAGTCCTCCAAGGCGGGCTGAAGGAACCGTAGAAGTCGCTGAAAGCATTCCTGGTGCAACGCGCCAGGGTGCAGCTCCGCGGCTTGGGACGGACCCGAGTTGGGCGCCACGGCCGCCGTCGCCGGGGTCGGCTGGCCACCAGCTGCCGTCATCGCCGAGTGCCCCTTCGCTCCTGCGACGGCAGCATTGGCAATGTACCCTTGCTTGACAAGCAGCTCTGCCAGTTCGCACTCGCGAAGGCCCCACCGACTGCAGAGCAGCAAACCCAGCGTCGCCTTGGTCATTCCGGGTCCGAACTCACGCTCCATGCCGTCGATGATCGCGTCGGCTAAGCCGACCGTCGTCTCGGCCATGTGCGTGAGGGCTGTGTGACGCGTTGTGTACTGCTGACTCTGGGCTCGTTGCGTGAGGAGGTGACGCACGTACTTGAGGTATTGCGGCGAGCGGGCGTCGGCCTTCGCCCGGATCGCCTGCAGCTCGTCCTCTGTGAGCGGCGGCATGCCATGCGTCTCGCACGCTTTGACCATGATTTGTTCCACGTCGTTGTCGCCAAGGTCTGGAATCGGCAAGCAGTCGCAGCTGTCGTGGCCGCGGCCTTCGAGCGTCTGGTGAACGGAGCCGCCTCGCTGCACCGTCGCGACGACGCGCACGGTCTTCGCCAGGCACACCGGAATCCAGTCAAACTGAGAAAACGCCTGCTTGGAAGCCATGGTGGCCTCTGCGACTTTGCTGCGAACGATGCTACCGCCCGCGGCGGGTGGCGCTCGGCGACCTCCTCCGGCCGTGTTGCCGGCCTGGTTGTTCCCGGCGACAGAAGGAGGCTTGGGCGCGATGGTAACAAGCGACATCGGAGGGGCCCACGCATCGGCCCCCGTCTCGCCGGTGCGCAGCGCCTCGCACGGCAGCACAGGAGACTCGAGGTCGTCCAGGCCATCGATCACAACGACCACCGTCTTCGGATCGCCGGCATCTCCCGCGGCGGCCTGAAGCGCCTTAATAAAGTGCTCTCTCAGCGTCATGACGTCCACCTCCGTGGAGATGTGCGACGGCAGCTGCCCGTCCACGGAGAGCTGCGTCATGAGGCTCAGAAGCAACGTGCGGTAGTCGCCAGGTTCCGGATACAGCGACAAGAGGGGATGCCGCGCAAAGTGCTGCGCGATGACATAGCTCGGCTTCTTGGAGCTCCTATGGATGAGGGAGGCCAGCAACCCGGTGGCGCCGGACCCCGGGGTGGCGGTGAGCAAGGTGATGTTGCGGGTCGGCGGGGTGACCAAATACAGGTCTAACTTGCCCGAAATATTCTTGCGTCCGATAATACCGTCTGCGGAAAGCTGCGCGAAACGGTCAACCATCGTCTTCTTGAACGTCAGCGACGGACGCGGCTTGACGTGCAGTGGAAACAGCGTGCGGACGACGACGGTGACTTTTTCCACGAACTCGTTCACGAGCGGCTGCAGCGACGCCTCCGCCATGCGCACATGCCCCAGGGCGTCGACCGTGCTGAACTGCGCGGCGTAGTCGTGAGTCACGAACGGTGCCGTGAGCGTTGGCTCCATGGCCTTGGTCCACGAATTGCGTTCTGCCCAGCGGCGGCACAGCGCATCGTAGTCGAACGATGCCGAGTGATGGGGCACGCCTTGAGCCTGCGCCACGGCCACCTTCACGAGGTGGGTCGTGGCGTCCGGGCACGACAGGTGCGGATCGTCCGTGACACAGCCGATGAGGGCGGTAGGCACGTTGAGCGACAAGGCACGTTGCCGGATGAAGCACAGGCGCAGCAAATGGCGCTTGTCAGCGAGATCAAATTCAACCACTTGGATCATTTTCGGCCCTCCGCCTCCTGCCACCGTTGACTTGGCGTGGCTCGCTGGCTGCTTCGCTGCCGGTGGGACATTGGTAGCTGTCGACGACGCGGTCGCCGAAGTCGCTGCGTACTCCACGTAGCCCAGCTTTTCCCCCACGAGCCCCAAAAACAAGCAGCTGCTCGCGATCGCCCGTTGATGGTCCGCGCCGAGGGCGGTGCGCGGGGGCTGCCGCTTGAGCTTCTCCTTTGTTGGCGGTGGCACGTCGTTGTACATGGTGAGAAAGTTAAATGCAATCCGGTGCTCCGCGAAGCGGGTGTTGAGCTGCTCCAACACTCGTTCCCGGAGAAGTTGGATTTCACTAACGAAGTCGAGCGGCGTCGTGGATACGAAGATGTTGAGGAGCAACCAGCCGTTTTCATCGCGCGCGGGCAGGAATACGCCACTAGTATTTGCCGCCGTTCCGTAGGACGCTACAGACTTCGATGCATGGTGTTGAGCCAACGCTGATCCTGGCGGCGGGTTGATCGACACATGGGAATCATAAAATTCACGAACAGCTTGTTGAAACGCGCTTTCTTGGGGCTTCGCTGCCACCAGATCGTCGATGCGCAAAGGTGGCGGTTCATCCCCCCGCGCGGCGGACCCTTCTTGTTGCTGCTGCTGGCTTTTCCTTGCCTTCTTCTTCTCGACGTGTTCGCGGCACGCTTTCTGGAAGGGAGTTTCCCCTCCCGCGGCCAGCTGCTGCGAGCTCTTGGCCTTCACAGGAGCTGCCTTCTCTGCGCCGAGGGACACCACGTTCATCGCCTTGGCCGCGGCGGCGTTGTGCAAGTTCAAACACCGGCGAATCTTTTGTTGCAACGCATCGTCGATCATCGTCCCGACAAGGCGAACGTCCGTGATGGTCGTGTTCTTGTGTAGCAGCTCGACCAATGCGAGCCCAGCAGGGAGCGAGATCGGATTGTTGCTCAGGTCCAAGACGCGGAGCGCGGGGTGGCGCACCATGGCGCGACAAAAGAACACGACACTCTCGTTCGTGAGCCCGTTGCCAGCGAGCACCAGTGTTTCCAGCCTGGTGTTTCGGCTGAGTGCCTCCGTGATGGCCTGGAGGCCTGCGCCGCCGAGGTAGTTCATGGTGAAGTCGATTCGGTCCGAGTCGCGAATGAGTGCTTCGTTGCGGGCGACGCGGGTGTTGGGCTTGACGCCGAGGGCGGCGCACTGGTGCGTGTAGGGCAGATGCTGAGCTGCCGCCGAGGTCGCTGGGTTGGAAGCGGCCGGCGTCGAGCTTCTCGCCGCTACTGTCTGGGGCGGCGATTGGCTTGACGACGCTACTTGGGTCGCGGCGCTACTTGCCATCGGGAAGAGAAGAGAGAGAGAAGAGGTGAAAATGAGAGAGAGAGAGAGAGAGAGAGTCTGATATTTGTTAAAATGGAGAGGCGGCGGCCTCACGGACCAAAAAAATGGGTGCGGTTGCCGGCCCTCATGACGTTGTGCACTGAAAAGAAAGAATTAAGGGGTCCACCGTCCGTCAACGAACGCGCTTGCGTGCAACTTTGGTCGACGTTTCCTCCGGCGCAAAAAAACCTTCGGGAGAGACATCGTTGATGACCTCAGCGGTGATCGGCGCGACGTGAACTAAGAACGTCTTCGCAGTCTGCCGTATTTCCCCGAAAATGACGAAGGCAGGCCGCTGGAAGGTCGATCCCCCCACCGGTCCTTTGCCAGAACTGACTCCCGAGTCTTCCTCGGCCAGAGCGATGCGCAGCTCTCGCTGCTGTTGCTCCTGCTTCCACAGTTGCTCGTGAAGCGCTATTGCACAGGTCGGGTGCAGCTGCGCGGACGTGACCGTCGCCCCTATCGTGCCGAAGGGCGCCCCGGTCCTCGAGCGGCTGCGAGTCAGGACCTGATACGACAACCCATCTGGTGCCAATTTAGCCGAATTTTGAAAATACCCGACCGCAAAGCATTTGGAGAGCAGTTCATCAGCCTTGACGAGGTCGCCACCTTGGAACAAGTCGTCGCGACCAGGTAGTGCGTCTTCTCCGTCGACGTTCAGCAGCGCCATGGCATTGGCCAGCTGCGCGCGGACATCTCGGGCCCTCTGCATGACGTTGCTCGACACAAAGTTCGATCGACACCACTGCAGCGCGCCACCTGCTTGGCTCCCCCCTCCACGGGCCTCCCACTCCAGGAAAAGCCTGACGTATCCGGTGATGTCGCTGCAGTTTGGAGAGGTAAAAAACCGGCGGCGCGCGGACATGGCCGCGTCGCGCTTGTCCTTTGGTGTGATGAAGACCGAATTTTGCAATGACAACATGCTGGCGACGATGACCATTTCCTTCGCGCATCGAAACGGCTCATCCAATGACGCGATGAGGCACCGCGCCAGCGCGGGGTCGACCGGTAGCTCCGCCATTCGGCGGCCCGTCTTCGACAGGGAGCCTTTGTTCGTGACGGCGCCTAATGCGTGCAACTCCTCGAGGGCCTCGACGACGGCATCTGCACTCGGCGCGTCCAGGAAGTCAAACGCCAGCGGATTGTGAATCCCCAGCGCCTTGAGGTTGAGCATGATGGCGGTCAGGCTGGACCGCAGCATTTCCGGCACCGGCTCTTTCTCAAGTTCGTTCTCGTACATGAATTTCGTATACAGCCGAATGCACTTACCCGCTTGCGTACGGCCCGC
>ERZ1292630.1861-Hain-H41-02um-R3-1861-length-20090-cov-159_pt1 | contig 20090 bp, 14 predicted proteins | sample MGYA00564408_ERZ1292630 | MGnify/ENA primary metagenome ERZ1292630 (study PRJEB36523, sample SAMEA6512641) | groundwater metagenome | collected 2019-01-08 | study: AquaDiva: Metagenomics assemblies of 32 groundwater samples
ATTTCCTCATTTTCCCACTTAGAGAGGTGTCTGTGAAATCGGGGGAAGGTCAGAGCGCGGCCGCAAGGACTCGGCTGTCTCGACCGCCAGTTAGATCGCACCCGAAAGGAGCAAAACAGTTACTTAGGTTGTGAAGAGTGGTTGTAAGCCTGTGTGTCAATTCAACAGTGCGTGATTCTTCCCAACACTGACTTAACTCCGCCGGGCTCGTTCTAGGCCAGTAGGCAACGGAGGTGCGAGACCCATTGTATTTCCAGCGATGAACATATCCACCCGGCAACACGTGAACTGACTCACGCAGTGTTCGATCTCCTCCGACCCACCCGAGCAAAAGAAAAAGACTTGCACCGACCTCGTCAATGGCCGTCAAGCCGCAGGTCCGCTGGATAAGTAAAACGCTGTTGCTGACGACAATCGTCGAGCCACGATGGTATGTATAAACCTGCTCCATTCCCAATGGGTCGGTGAGGACCTCAATCTGGAGATCTTGGAAGTCCATTCTAACCGCAGCAAACTGACCATCCAGTTTCTTCGGTAACTCGCTCCAATTGTCCGCAAGGTCCGTCGCACGGTGAGGAACTATATTTTCGTCTATGCTGATTTGGCGTTCCTGTGAAAAGGGTGAGACATTCCACGGACTTTGCTATATATTCGCGTGGAGATGCAACGACGGGGTTTGTATGAAGCGTGCCAGCATAAGCATTGCCGTTATCCCATATGCTTAGGGTATCCAGGTCGAGTGTGGGATAAACATCCATGGCCGATCTTAGCGCCTTTGTTGCCTCTACCTTCATCGATTCCGATAAACCCAACCCAACCAAGAAAATGTTCATCTCTTCTCCTGTTCTTGTAGGTCTACAAATACTCTAAATTAAGATATCTCTCAAAAGTTGTGGCAATGGAAGAGGCCTCGATAATTCATCTGCACGCTGTGCCTGCGTGCGATCAATGAGAGGGTACTGGGGAACATTTTCCCGAAGGGGCACATCCCGGATACCCGTAGGGGACAGAACTACTGCCGTGGGTAATTTCCTGGAGTTGGTGGTCTGGCTTTGTGCAGTGGTGCACAAAGGTACCTGGTGCCCCATGCTATCTTGTCATAATAGAACAGTCCATCGCCGGTTTCAACAGCGGTATGAAAGCAAGATCTTGCAGAAGGTCATCACCGACTGACCAATGCCTTCCGCGATGAAGGGCCACTCGACTAGCGTGAAAGGTTCATTAATGCAAGGTTATGCCGCCATAACCCTAATCTCGGGCTAAGGAGGGCTGAGCGCCAGGATTGTGCTGTGGGCGAGGATTAGGAGAGCCTGCTGCGCGGCGGACGTGAGCCGGAACCACATGTGGCGCGCATGCTGCACGACTTTCCCGACGGTGTTGAACACCAGAACCCGCAGCCGCTTCGGCCGCGGCTCGGACAAATCTCCAGGTAAGGCCAGCTGCTTAAACGCGCTGAGCAGGTTGTAGGTGAGGATGATATTGAGCCGGGACCAGGCGGCGTTCGCGCCAAACTTCCCACTCGGGAGCGCCTCCGCCGTCAACTTGTTCTTCGGGACATGATGGGCGTGCTCGACGGTCCCCGCTTTCTCCCGATGCCAGCGGATCAGCGTGAGGCCGTCTCCCTTCCGGTTCATCACGATTGCGAAATGCTTGACCGTGCTCCCATTCGCAAACAACTCGCCTTGGCGTGTGCGAACCAGTACGGCCAGATAGCGGCGCACCCATGGCCGCGCCTTGGATCAATCCGGTCATCAAGCTCGAATGGCAGTCGAGGACGTTCAGATGGCAGCTCAGGTATCGGCCTCCTTCTTGGTGGGTGATGCACCCACTGGGTGAACCATTTCTGTTACGCAATGTCGATGCCATACGGTTTCCCGCTCCTCATGTGGTCGGAAACGATCCTGAGGTAGTCTGGTCTCGTGCTTAACCGGAGAAGTAGGGTTATTGGTCGTAATTCCTTCCCGGGTTTGCACCGCTAAGATTTGCTTCTTCGCCAACAGCACACTGCCTGGAAATCTCTGCATCGGGTTCTTGCTGTAACACCACCGCGCTCTGATACGGGCGCGCTGGTTATACTCTGCCTGCCAGACATTGAGATCGGGCAGCACCCCCTTCAGGGTTCATGGATTTCTTGTGGAATACCCCGCGATGGGACCAGTTCAGCCCAGATTCCGTATTGGGAGTAGAAGGTACGTCAACGTATTGCGATCCATCTGGATAAAACCCTGTAAGCTTCCCCATCAAGCAGACGTTTTGAACGGAGTGTCTTCTGGCAGTGCGTAAGCTCGCTGGAAACCGAGACAGGCATTGGTCCCATGACGGGATAGTTTCTAAGCAGGGCAGAGGACTTCTTTGGTGATCTGTTCTTCCTGAAGGCGGCTCCGCTTAGTCACATCAGCTTATAGAGATTATAAAGCTCTAATTCAATATTCCTCAATAGCCTTGAGCGTTTTAATGTTGTAGAATCAACGTTTGTTTTATTCTTTGGGGTATTTTCTTAAACAAACGCAGCGTCATGGCCCCTCCAAAGGTGGGTTGTGATTTTTTTGAATTATGGGAAAGTATGGTTCTGTTACGGACATGTTCGTTAGCCAAAGAGGAGATCTGTGAATGAAAGAATTTTTGCCTTTTCATAGGTCTGATGTTGGCGAAGAAGAAGTCTCAGAAGTGGTGGAGGTGCTCCGTTCTGGTTGGTTGACAACGGGGCCCAAGGTGCGGGAATTTGAGCGGGAATTTGCCGCTATGGTCGGGGCCGAGCACGCTGTTGCAGTTAATTCCTGTACGGCCGCCCTCCATCTTGCCCTTGAAGCGGCTGGTGTGAGCGAGGGAGATGAAGTACTGGTTCCGACAATGACCTTTGCCGCAACGGCTGAGGTGGTGACCTACTTCAAAGCGCGACCAGTTCTTATTGATTGTCTACCAGACACGCTGAATCTAAACACGGATCGTATCCAACAGGCCATCACAGATAAAACGAAAGCGATCATCCCCGTCCATTTTGCCGGGCATCCATGCGACCTGAAACCCATTCACGAGATCGCACAGGTTCATAATTTACACGTGATCGAAGATGCCGCCCATGCCTTGCCGGCACGATATCATGGCAAGATGATCGGCGGGATATCAGACGCCACGTGTTTTTCGTTCTACGCGACGAAGAATATCACCACCGGCGAAGGTGGAATGGTTACCACGAATAACGCTGAGTGGGCTACTCGGATGCGGATGATGAGTTTGCACGGTCTCAGTCGGGATGCGTGGAATCGCTACTCTGCGCAAGGTTCGTGGTATTACGAAATACTCTCGCCTGGTTTCAAGTACAATCTGACTGATATTGCTGCGGCGCTTGGTTTGGCTCAACTGAAGAAGTGTGAACGTTTTTTGAAAGGGCGTGAGCACTATGCCGCTCTCTATCAGGAAGGTTTCCAAGATCTCCCTGAGATTACGTGCCCTCCAGCCGCTTCTCACGTACAGCACGCATGGCATCTGTATGTCATTCAATTGAGTCTGGATCGTTTGCAGATCGGTCGCGATGAATTTATCCGTCAACTGCAGCAAGCCGGTGTCGGCTGCAGTGTGCATTTCATTCCCCTCCATTTGCATCCCTATCATCGGGAGAGGGGTGGCTATCGACCTGAAGATTTCCCTGTTGCTAGTGCGGCGTTCCAACGAATCGTTTCATTGCCGTTGTACTCGAAGATGACGGAGGACGAGGTCAATCGTGTGATTGAGACCGTTCGTGATCTTATCAAGAGGAACCGACTGTAATGAAACGTACATTTGATGTCAGTATGGCCGTCCTGGGGTTGGTTCTCGTGGCGCCGCTGCTGGCAATCATCTCCGTGTTGATCAAGCTGGACTCGCAGGGCCCGGTGATCTTTCGTCAGGTTCGAGTGGGACAGGGGTTTCGTCCGTTCGCCATACGGAAATTCAGAACCATGGCCGTGGATGCTCCTGGTACCGGCTTGCCTCTTACCGTTGGACAAGATTCTCGCATAACGAGAATTGGTCGAATTCTACGGAAATGTAAGCTCGATGAATTGCCCCAGTTGTGGAATGTTCTCATCGGTGACATGAGCTTTGTCGGCCCAAGGCCGGAAGTTCCACGGTATGTTGAATGCCTACGTGCTGAGTTTTCCGAGGTGCTCACGGTTCGTCCTGGGATTACAGACTTGGCCTCGTTGAGATACATCGATGAGGCGTCGATCCTCGCGTATTCCTCAAATCCCGAAGAAGAATATCAGCTCAAAGTTCTTCCGGAAAAGCTCCGGTTGGCAAAATTCTATATCCGGCATATGTCTTTACGGCTCGACCTCGCCATTATCATACAAACATTGCTGCATATTGCTAGGATTCCGGCAGTGGTTTTCACACATCCTGAACTCAAAGCTGCTGTCGATCCTCCTTTGGTCTCTCCTTGGACGAGCCTGTCGTCTTTTATTGTGAGGTGGCGGAAGCCAATTGTTGTCGTTCTTGATGTGGCCTTGATCATTCTGGCAAACTACTTTGCATTTACCTTGAGATATGATGGTAATATTCCAGGAAGGGAGCTCCATACCTTTGGGCAAACAGTACTCGCATTGGTTGCCATTAGAGGAGTGGCGTTTGCCATGTTTGGCCTGAACGAAGGTTTGTGGAAGTATACGAGTATTTGGGATCTTCAGAACATTATAGGGGGGGTCTTAACAAGTACGGTCGTATTTTATGGTTGGGTTCATTGGGTGATGGGGATCTCTGGTTACCCGCGTTCCATATTCGCCATAGATGCTATCCTGCTCATCGGGCTTCTGGCCGGGGTGAGATTGCCCTCCAGGGTCCTTCGTGATAAGCCGATTTTTCAGAAAAAACGGAAGGTTCTGGTTGTCGGTGCCGGAGACTCAGGAGAACGAGTCGTTCGGGAGATGAAAACTCGAGCGGAATTTAACTGTCAGCCGATCGGATTTGTCGACGATAATGTTGGGCTTCTTAATCAACGCATCCATGGTGTCAGAGTATTGGGTACAGTGCAGGACCTTCCGAAAATTGTCGAAAGGCTCAAGCCTGAAGTAGTTGTGGTTGCAGAGCCGAATGCGGCTCCTGAGTTCCTTCGAGACCTCGTTATAAAATTGGAACCATATAATATTTCGATCAAGACACTGCCCGCCAAAGAGGAGCTCCTCGCAGACCAAAGTACGGTTAGTCAGATACGCAATGTTTCGATCCCGGACCTTTTGTCACGAGCGCCCATTGATCTTGATAAGCAAGCTACGAGGCAGATGGTCAGGGGGAAGTGTGTTCTGATTACCGGTGCCGGCGGATCGATTGGTTCGGAATTGGCTCGTCAAATTACCCTGTTTGAGCCGAAAGTGCTCTTGCTCTATGAACGCCATGAGAACAGTTTGTACAACATCCACAAAGAGTTAGATGATCGGAGACTTGCGTTTCCCGTTGTCCCGCTGATTGGTGATGTGACCGATGCCCAGCGGCTCTGTTCGGTGCTGGAGGAGTATAAACCACAGATATTGTTCCATGCGGCAGCGCACAAGCATGTGCCTCTCGTGGAGATGAATCCCCTAGAGGCTGTGAAGAACAACTGCATTGGTACACGCGTCACCGCTGAAGCTGCGAGCCTCTACGGGGTCGAACAATTCGTTCATATTTCGACTGATAAGGCGGTCAATCCATCGAGCGTGATGGGAGCTACCAAGCGAGTGGCTGAACTCATCATTCAAGATATTGCGAGGAGTAGTCGGACACGCTTCCTTCTTGTACGATTTGGCAATGTTCTTGGCAGCAGTGGCAGTGTGTTGTTGCGCTTCCAGGAACAAATTAGGGCCGGTGGACCCGTCACTGTTACACACCCGGAGATCCGACGATACTTCATGCTGATCCCCGAAGCGGTTCAGTTGGTGCTTCAGGCGGCAACTATTGGCGAACAAGGCCACATTTATATTTTGGACATGGGGGAGCAAATCAAAGTTCTTGATATTGCTCGGAGTCTCATTCGACTGTCTGGGTTCAATCCGGGGAAGGATATTCCAATTCGATTCGTCGGACTACGTCCTGGGGAAAAGCTGTATGAGGAATTAGTCGGTGAAGGAGAGGTTGCGGTGCGATCATCCTTGGAGAAGATCTTGCAGATTCGGACGATAAGCCATCTTGACTTCGAAGAGTTTCGTGAAAAGCTGTCTGGATTAGAGGCCGCAAGCTATGGCGATGCAGCCGGCGTGTTGCTTGAACGGCTTAAGGAGATCGTTCCGATGTTCCAAACCTGCGTTTCGGATCTGGAGTCTTCGACGGTGCCGGCTAGTTCCCTGTAAGCTTAGGGCTGTGTCGGCGATCCTGCTGGTGTGCCTTTTCTATATCTAAGTCTTGCTATGCCGTAGTGTACGCAGTTCGGAGGGTACGTATGCAATATCCTGAGTCAGCCGCCTCTGTAGAACAAACAGGAATGGCCACAGTTCACGAGTATTTCCGTATCGCATCGCGCAACAAATGGGTCATTGCGGGTGCAATAGCTTTTTCTTTGACCTTGGCCGTAGGGTATCTGCTGATTGCTCCTCAATACTATCAATCACAGACGTTGATTGTGGTGGAAGAACGCAAGGGGATCGACCAAGTTATTAATAAGGGAGAAAGAGCGGATGAACATTTCGAGAGGCAGCTTTTTCTTATCCAGAAGCAAATTATCAGCCAAGATTTCTTGGATGTGATAGCAAAAGAATTCAGTCTGCGCCGGGATGGATCTGACGGGCAAGGTGAGTTAGTTGGCTGGAGTGAGTTAGCGGGTATGACAAAGGTTGAACGAGCCATGATCGACCCGGCTGGAGGAAAAGGGGCGGGGAATATGGTTGATGGCTTTGTGGTCTCCTTTCTCAATCAAGACCCTCAAGTGGCCAGGCAGGTGACAACCCGAATTGCAGACAAATTCATTGAGGAGAATAACAGCGAGCGTGAGAAGGAGATCGAGGGCACGGGCGAGTTTCTTGAAGAAGAACTGCGATTGATGAAACGCGAGCTAGAGAAGAGAGAAGAGAATATCAGTAGCTTTAAGAAGTCTCACCTTGGCAACCTTCCCCAGCAGACAGATACTAACCTTCGGGCCTTGGATCGAGCAGAAGCAGAGATCGCTGCGACTAACGAGAGTCTTCAACGTCACTCCGATAAACTTGGCAACCTGAATCAAGAGGTTCACCTGTACCGTACAACCGGACAGTCGAGTTTTAGGAGTGGGGCTACACGTTCGATGGACCCCGATCCACTGTTTCGGCACCTGAAGGAACTCCGAGAGAAACTAGTCAAGCTTCGGGCTGAGTTTTGGGATGGATATCCCGAAATCATCTTAACGAAGGAGGAAATTCGGCAAACAGAGGAAGAGTTAACCAATGTGTACGGTCCGGATGCGCTACGGGCGGACAAGACGGCGCCACTGGACCCGGTCCTTCAGGATTTGTTGAAGCAGCAGAGCGAACAACGAACCGAGATAGCTCTTCTCCGACAGCGTCTAGAGCAACTGCGCACCACCAAGAGTGATCTTGAAAGGCGTCTCGATAGATCTCCGGCAGTGGAACAGGAGTTGCTCGTTCTCGAACGTGACTACAGTAATCTAAAGAACAATTACGCGATGCTCCTTGACAAACGGTTGCATTCGCGAGTCGAAGAAAACATCGGAAAACGGCAGAAGGGGGGAAAGTATCGCATACTGGACCGTGCCAATTTACCGAGGGAGCCAGTCATTCCAAACAAACCAAGGGTTTTAGTGCTAGGGCTCCTGTTCGGGTGTGTTGTGGGAGCAGGGCTGTCGGTCTTACGTGAACACCTCACTCCTCAGTTCCGAAGTGCGGACGATGTAGAATTTCTGCTCGCAGGTCCTCGATTATTGGCAGCCATTCCTGATTTTTCATCGCTGTGGGCTACTGCCAGTGCTCCAGGATATTTCCAGACACCTGCTCTGCCAAGACCGTCGTTGGGTATGACTATGCGACCTCGGTCAGAGATCGTGCCGAGTCACCAACCGTTAGCCGAACGGTCTAGTTCGTATGAGATAGACCGGAGATTTGTTGCGAAGATGTTCCCTCGTTCCATGGCTGCTGAGCAGTATCGTGTGGCTGCGGCGAGATTGCAGTTGATCAATACGACCGGGGCACCGATGGTTGTCGCTGTGACGAGTGCAATTAAAGGCGAAGGGAAAACGACGACCGTCATCAATCTCGGCTATACCCTGTCGCGCGATTTTGGTAAGCGTGTACTTGTACTGGATTGTGACTTTGTCTATCCTGAATTGAGGGCCTTCCTTGAGTCACCGGTACGATATGGGCTTATTGATTGCCTAAGAAGTGACGTTCCGGTGCAGGAGGCCATGAGTGCTTTCACTGATGTTCCATGTTGGATTATGCCGGCTGGCGAAGCTGTAGCTGACTCCAACGACCTATTAAGGGTCGGCCAACTCAGCCGTGTGTTGTCGCAATTGCGAGAGGAATTTGACTATATCCTCATCAATGCTCCACCAATTCTCCCAGTAGCCACAATGAACGTGCTGGAAAGTCATTGTGATTTTCTCCTTCTTGTCGTAAGAGCCAACCTGACGTCCAAGCAAGCTGTCAAACAGGCGATAGGATCACTGCGTGCAGACAGACCCATCCATGTAATTCTCAATGGTGTAGCGTCAAATTCTCTTCCGAGCTATATGCTGGATTATGCTGTCAGCGAGAGGCAAGTGGCAGTTTAATCTCTCTGCTCAATTTTGAGGATGGCCTGATGTGTCATATCAAACAATACCTGCATCGCTTGATCTTCAGCAGTTTCTCCCATCGCACGTTTGAAGGCGAAGAAGTTTTCCAGGTCGCTTGACAAGCAAGCCTGTCTTCACAGCCGCCAATATCGTATCGATGCAGGAATGTGACTAGGTTCGAGGATGCTCTTGACGTCGATCACGACCGCTTGTTTCTGATTGCGAAGAGGTTTGAGGAGATCTTCGATGCTCATATCGGAGAACTTCTTGTGTGCAACGGCCACGACTAATCCATCAAGCTCTTTCATCTTTCCCCATTCAACGAGGTGAATGCCGTACTCTGCCACGGCTTCTTCACTCTCGGCAATTGGATCATGGACGAGCACCTCGATTCCATATTCGCGAAGTTCGGAGATGATGTCAGGTACTTTGCTATTACGGAGATCTGGCACGTTTTCCTTAAACGTTAAGCCGAGTACTCCTACCCTGAGTTCATTAGCAGGGCGCGACATGTGGCTGAGTAGTTTCATGGTGTGTTCCGCCACAAACTTTCCCATGCCGTTGTTGATGCGGCGGCCTGAGAGAATCACTTGTGGATGATAGCCCACTGATTCTGCCTTTGAAGTCAAATAATAAGGATCCACGCCGATACAATGGCCACCGACAAGACCAGGAGAGAACTTGAGGAAGTTCCACTTCGTCCCCGCAGCTTCAAGGACAGATTTAGTATCTATTCCCAGTCGGTGGAAAATCAAAGCGAGCTCGTTCATCAATGCGATATTCAAGTCTCGTTGAGTATTTTCGATAACCTTGGCTGCCTCCGCTACCTTGATGCTTGATGCTCGATGAACACCTGCCTTCACAACTAATGCATATGTGTCCGCCACGATGTCCAAAGATTCAGGGTCCTGTGCCGATACGACCTTGATAATCTTTTCGAGCGTATGTTCCCTATCTCCAGGATTTATTCGCTCCGGCGAGTACCCTAATTTGAAATCTACACCCGCCTTCATTCCGGAGGTTCTTTCCAATATCGGCAGGCAAACCTCTTCGGTCGCACCCGGGTAAACCGTCGATTCATAGACCACGATGGTACCGGGAGACAGGTTCTGCCCGATCAGCTCTGAGGATTTTTGTAAGGCGGTAAGATCCGGCTGCAATGCTTCATTGATAGGAGTCGGAACGGCGACAATAATGAACTTGGCTATTTTGAGGTCCTGCGGCTCCGATGTATATCTGATTTGAGCAGCGGCCAGATCATTTCGTGACACTTCTCCTGTGCGATCGATTCCCTTTCGTAATTCTTCAATTTTCTTTTCATTAATGTCAAAGCCAATCACAGGAGCAATCTTCCCAAATGCCACGGCAATCGGAAGGCCCACGTAACCTAAGCCCACAACAGCAATCGAACGCGATTCTTGCTTATTCATACCGCCCCCTCGTGAGTAACGAATGATACAAATGACGTCAACAATGGCAGAAGACGCCTTGGTCGTCAAGGAAAGGCTATGCTTTGCCGAACTGGTCTGTTTACGGCACTACGTGTATTTACCCCGGAGACTATAAAAGTGTGGGCGTATAACTTCTCCAAAAGTGCATTTCTTCACGCAAAGCAAGCGAATGAGTGAGCTCAGATTATGCACTATTTGGTGGACGGCTCAGTAACTGTATATTTCAGACGTCTTCCTCCAGGCCTAAGGAGAAGGCAGTCATCACATCGGCCTCAATAATATCAAAGAGATCTCCCTATAAACATGTTTACTAAGTAAATACAACACGATTTACTTCAATATCAACAAGCGCAAACATAAACTATCACTTTATGTGTACATCTAGGGAATGCGAAGGCTTTCCCTGCGCATCCAGGACGCCCTTCTTCGAAACGCTCTCTTGAGGGACGGCTTTCAGTAAAAGCCATAAAAAACCTCTTCGTTTGAGTCTGCACTGGTTGAAACTGTATCCCTGCCTGCAAAGGGCACCTAACTTGCTCATTGCCTTGCGCGAACCTACAGGTCGTAGTGTCCGTTTAATGTCCGTTTATGGAGGACTTCGACAATGCGCCAGAAGATTCAGCGATTGTTGCTCTTCTCTGTCGGTATGAGCTCGCTTGTGCTCGTTTCTGAGCCGATGATTCCATCGATACAGCCAGCACTAGCGGCGGCCGGTCAGGACACGGTTACGGTTCGCCAGAACAACTCTCATGAGAAATCTCAAAACCCCAGCCAAATCGATGGGAAGGTGATTGCACAAAAGAACGAGCTGACCAGAGCAACTGCCCCATCACATCGTCTCATTGTGCGGACTACATCACCTCAAACTTCGGTCGAAATGAGCAATGATGTATCGCTGCAGCCTTCATCATCGAGTTCACCAGTTGCACCATCCGGATCTGACGACTCTCGGTCAAGAGGTATGTCCTCGCAGTTTTCAGGCCCCACCATGGCGATTCCTTCCGCGCAATTGGGAAGCACCATGCGGCCAGGGTTCAGCGCTACTCCTGTTGCAAAGGAGGCATCCTCTCTCCTCGGGTCTACTGCTCCAACTTCCAAAGCGGTGGCAGCCCCACAGGCCAGCCCGATGCAAACTCAACCGGCAACAGCTCCAATGCGCAGGCTCATGTCTGAAATGCCGGAACTAAAACAACTTGCTGCGCCGTCCTTTCCCATTTCGTCTCTGAAGCCTGCTATCGGAGTGAGTTCCCCGAGTCTTTCATTTAGCGCTCAGCAGGGAGACGACAGCCCGACCACGCAAACACTAACTGTTACAAATAGAGGTGGGGGAACATTGAACTGGAATGCTGCTTCTACGGCAGCGTGGTTGAGTCTAAGTCCAGCCTCCGGCAAAGATACTGGTACAATTGCGTTAACTGTCATTGCTGGATCCCTTGCCATCGGCACCTACAATGCAATAATTACTCTGAACGCTGCTGGTGCCATACCTGTTATTGTTCCAGTCAACTTAACCATAAGCGTCCCGGTTTCATCTGGACCTCCTGTGATTCGCACAAGCCCGGCGAGCCTCTCCTTTACAGCCGAGTTGGGCAGCAGCAATTCCAGCTCGCAGACCGTCAGCATTTCCAACACCGGTGGCGGACTCCTTACCTGGTCGGCTAGCGAGAACGTTTCTTGGCTGAGCATCTCCCCAACCTCAGGGACCGGCAATGGGGTGCTCACTGTGACCGCTACCACCGGCGCACTCACCGCCGGGACGTACAACGCTCAGGTTACGGTCAGCGCGCCCAACGCCACGCCCGTCTCTGTCCCCGTCCTCTTTACGGTGACGGCACCTTCCCCAACCCTGACCGTCAGCCCAACCGCGGTGACGTTCTCTGGGGTTCAGGGCGGGACGAATCCCGCGAGCCAAAGCGTGACGGTCAGTTCGAACAGCAATTGGACAGCCAGTAGCAACACCCCCTGGCTCACCCTCAGCCCCTCATCAGGCAACGGCAATGGCTCCCTCGCAGCCAACGTGACCCTGGCATCTGCCGCTGTCGGCACGAACCAGGCCACGATTACCGTGACGAGCGGGGGAGTGACGAGAACGGCAGCGGTCACGCTAACCGTATCAGCCGCCTCATTGACGGCCTCTCCCAACAGTTTGACCTACACCGCCACGCAGGGAGCACCCAACCCTGTTGCCCAGACTGTCACCATCAGTTCAAACGGAACCTGGACGGTCAGCGACAATGCGGCCTGGTTATCGCTTAGTCCGACAGCCAGCTCCAATAATGGAACCATCACGGCAAGCGTGAATACGGCGACCGCGACTTTGGGAAGTAATTCGGCCACCATCACTGTGATGGGTGGTGGCATAACCAGAACCGTAAACGTTGCCCTGACGCTGAACCCTCAGGCAAGTTCGTCAGTCACGTTGACTTGGAATGCAAATACCGAAAGCGATTTAGCGGGATATAAAGTATATCGAGCAACTTCCTCAGGAGCCTATGGAGCTCCTATCGCGGCGATCCTGGGCAATACGACCAGCTACACAGCTACAGGACTTCAATTCAACGCGACGTATTTCTTTGTCGTAACAGCCTATGACATCGCGGGGAATGAAAGCGCCTATTCAAACGAGGTCAGCAAGAGCGTTTACTAATTGCACGCGAGGAATAATGAGAATATCTGCGCTCTCCGCAAGCATAGATGTCGGCTTGGGATAGGGGGTCCGACAAATGCCGGTGGCTCTTCAGGCCGCAGTATTTAACCAGTAGGATGTAAAACGTTTGTCAGCTTCGTTCCTGTGTCGTTCAGAGGCACATCATACAGACCAAGCTATACCTCGCTTCTTCACCCGAGGCGGCCTTGCCTGTCGGAAGGCACGCCTTGAGATGCCAGGGCTGCTGAGTGGGTGGGATACCAGGTCTTCTCCTCCATCCTGCTGACCCTCTCTAAACATTTTTGAGATCCCTCAAAGATCTACATTGTTGGCGAGTCCAAACAGTTTCTCAACCGGGTTCCCAGAGAGCATGGACTGCATTTAACTTGAGGCCTCGTTTTTCTGGGGAGACGTCGTTCTTTCATATTCTAGGCTTTTCCTTTGAGCCCGTCTTGATCCGTAGTATAAGGAAATTTGATGGCTGGCATGGACTATGCCTCCAGGCCATACGGTAATGCCTACATATCCATAGGAAATATATATTGTGGCTCGTCAGCTGAAGGCGTGTCTTCATAGTCAAGCGATAGAAATCATCCTGGTTCTAGGATTCCTCGGGATGTCTGGTTGCGCCTTGTTTGTGTCTCCTGACGTCAAGCGGGGAGATCAGCATTTGGCTGCGGAACGTTGGGAAGAAGCGATCCTTGCCTACAGACAGGCATTAAAAGACGATCCATTCAATCCTTCCCTAGAGGGTAAGTATGGGTTGGCTCGCGAGCGAGCTGCAGCGACGTATGCGGAGCGGGCTCGGACGTTTCTGAAGGAGAAGCAAATCGATCTTGCTCTTGAAGAGTTCAAGCGAGCTCTGGCCATCACCCCTTCCAGTCCCGATTACCAAGCGGGTTTCATGCAAGCCACTCGTGTGAAAGAATCCCGGTCGCAGTACCGCGAGGCTGAACGGCTGGCTCAACTTGGACGAGTCGAGGAGGCGATGAGTGGTTTTGCGAGGGCTGCGGAGCTCGATCCAACATACCAAGAGGCGCTGGAGAACATCACCCGGCTTACTGAAGTCCAGCAAGGGCTCGCAAGAGACGAACGTTCGAGGCAGTCTGTGACGCTGAAATTCAAAAACGCTGGCATTAAGGAAGTCCTGGAGGGGGTGGCGAAGGTCGGCGGATTTACGTTGGTCTTCGACAAGGACGTCCGGAACGACCCCATTTCCATTTCGATTCAGGACACACCTTTTGAGGAAGCGCTGCACCTGATTCTCAATAGTAACAGTTTGTTTTCTCGTCAAATATCTCCGGCTGTCTTCATCGTCAGTCCCGATACCAAACAGAAGCAGGAGCAGTATCAAGATCTGATGATCAGGACGTTTTACCTTTCGACGGCGAAGGCCAAAGACACGGTGCTCTTACTCAAGAGCATGTTGGATTCCAAGCGGATGCATGCGAATGAACAACTCAATGCCATTATCATTCGCGATCAGCCGGAGAAACTGGAACTTGCCGAAAGGATTATCCAGGCCAATGATCGACAGGAACCCGAGGTCCTTTTTGAGCTTGAGGTATTGGAAGTCAATCGGACAAAGGGGCAAACATATGGATTGAACTATCCGAAGCAAGCCGGTGCTGGACTAATTGCTTCCGGCTTTACCGGAACCTTGGCCGCAGAGGCTGTGCAGATGACCTACCGCCAACTAACCGATCTGGGGCCGAGTAACTATCTCTTTAAACTGCCGACGACTGTATTGCTGGATTTTTTTAAGCAGCAATCAGACGCGAAGACGCTCGCTTCCCCCAAGGTTCGTGTGATGAATAACAAGAAAGCAGAGATTAATATCGGAGACAAACAACCGATTCTTCTCTCTACCACCAATGTCTTACCTGGGCAGGCCGCCACGGGAGCCGTACCGACTACCTCAACCGTCACGTCGATTGAGTTCCGAGATACGGGCGTCAAGCTGACTGTCGAGCCTTCAATCCGGTTAGGCAATGAGTTGTCGCTGAAAATGAAGGTGGAGGTCATTCGGGTTGGAGAGCCGGTGCTCCTTCAGGCTGCTCCTAAAATTGAACAGTTTAAATTTGGCAATCGCTCGGCAGAGACCACCTTAAACATGCGAGATGGAGAAACGGTGGTCCTCGGGGGGCTGCTTCAGGAGGAGGATCGTCGAACGCGAATTACTATGCCATGGATTGGGGATTGGCCGTTGATTGGAAAACTGTTGAGCTCTTACAAAACGGAACGAGTGACAACTGAAGTCATTCTCACTATCACTCCTCGCATTGCGCAACCCGCGATTCCTCCTGGCTCCAGCAATCAAGCCTTTTGGTCTGGTACTGAATTCAATTATGCGACCAGCCCGGTCTTTTCCGGCCCCTCTCGAAAAGTATCAGCATTGGTGGGAGGCGAGTACGGGAAGATGCACACTCACGGTGGAGCTCTGGAGAAAGACGCTGGACAGACAAAGATGGTCCGATCATTGGCCCAGCTGGCAACACCTGGTCCTCAGTTGGTGATCAAGCCGGAAGACGCAGTTGTTCAATCCGGTAAAGAAATACGGCTTTCTGTCGTGGATGGGCGAATCAGTGCATCGGGCGAGCACTCTTTCAAGCTGGGCTATGACCCCGAGATTCTGCAATTTAAACGACTTGATAGTGCGGAGTTGATCGACGCGGGCGAGACGACAGCGGTGGATGGTGTCGGGCAAGCAAGAGCCATCACGTTCCACTTCACTCGCTCGGCTCAACGTCCGCCGCGAACGATGAATGTCATCTTCGTGGCAAAGGCCCCAGGGGTATCGCCGATTCGCGTTGAGCTGATGGATGCTAACGGTGCGGCGCAGGTATCGCAAGAAGTAGTTGGGACAGGGGTGGTGCGAGTGCGGTGAGGGAGGATGGCCTCACTCTCATTGAGATTCTCGTCACCATGGCGATCATTGCGATCTTAGCATCGGTTGCCATGCCGCTGAGCAAAATATCGACGAAGCGAGCCCAAGAGATCGAGTTGCGTCAGCATCTTCGGATGATTCGCGGTGCGATCGATGTGTTCAAGCTGGAGTGGAATCGTGATGGGGACGTCTTGCTCGGAGCGGTCTGTGTAAAGAATAGGTTGACGTGTAAGGAAGTCACCGGGCCGTACGGCTATCCGAAGTCTCTCGATGCTCTGTTAGGCGTAAAACTGACAGGACAAGAGGCGACGGTTCGAGGCACCACGGTGAGGCGCTATTTGAGGGCGATGCCGATCGACCCGCTAACGGGCAAATCCGATTGGGCTCTGCGTTGTTATAAAGATCGCTCGAAGCCATCCAGTTGGTGCGGTGAAGATGTCTACGATGTGATGACGCAAAGCGAGGAGTCTGGGCTCGATGGGACTAAGTACCAGGATTGGTAAGGTGGGTGGATGTAATGCGAATGGGTTTACACTGATTGAACTCATGATCGTCGTGTCCATCGTTGGGATTTTGGCCACGATCGCCGTTCCGTCCTATCAGTCATCATTGATCAAATCCAGGGAAACGGTATTGCGACAAGACCTTTTCACGCTGCGCGAGTTGTTGGATCATCACCGCGCGGATAAAGGGAAATACCCTCCGTCCTTGGATGGTCTGGTCTCGGCTGGGTATTTGCGGACTCTTCCCAAAGACCCCTTTACGAATTCACCGAGCTCTTGGCAGCAGATCATCGAACCGACAGAGGGTGGTATCTTTGATGTGTATTCAGGGTCGGATCTGGTTGGGACAAACGGGACTCCCTATAACAAATGGTGAACAGGGTCGTGAAATTGGCTCGGAGTAAATTCTGCTCCGGGCTCAAAGGGGTTCGAGTGAAGGGGAAATGGAGGAGTCCTTCCATCGGAATCCTTCTGCTTGGAGTCTCGGCCTGTGGTTCGCTCGAAGACATCATCATAGAGCCTGAGATGTCGGATCTCCAGCTCACGGTGGATACCCTCAAAACCTCATTGCGAGATGCCCAGCGCATGGTTGACGAGTTGAGAGTAGAGGTCGACGCACGGGGGCAAGAATTGGCCGAGGTGCAGATTGCCAGAGCTCAGCTTGAAGGCCGTATTCAAGAGGCGGAGCGTCGATTGACGGAAGCTCGCCATGTGATTGACCTCCAGCGGGAAGAACTAAGCAGCGCTCGTTCCGAACGGGAACAGGTAGGGCGGACCAGAGCCGTGCTACAGAATCAATTGAAGCAGCTTCAAAGGCAACTCTCGAAAGTTGAGAAACAGGTGAGGGGAGAAGTCTCTCCTGCAGCGATGGTTTCTCCAGGAGACGCGCAACCAGAGCCCGCCACGATTTTCCATCAACAGGGCGACCCACGGGCTATTCAGGATGATGGCACCCAGATTGTCTCAGGTGCTGCGATTCAGGTGTCGGGGGGCTCTTCAGTCGGCGAAGTACCGGTGGTTTCTCAGTCGGCAGTACACCTTCCTCCACACGTGGTTGTCAAGTATGGGGACACGTTATGGCGTATCGCACGCCGATATCACACGTCTGTCAGCCGCCTCATGGCTCTCAACGCGCTCTCTGGTGACCGCATTCAAGCGGGCCAGACCCTGTGGTTGACAGAGCCGTCTGCAGATGAGCCTGAGTACGAACGAATGTAATGGCGCACGATGGGCTAATTGGCAAGCCGTGAAGGTCTCTATCTATGGCAGTATTTGCGTATCGAGTCGCGCGGCCTGATGGGTCCACCATCCATGGGCATGTAGAAGGAGACAATGAATCATTGGTTCGTGCCAAACTCGAGTCGCAAGGGTTGTTGGTTTTCAATCTTCACTCTCGAGGAGCCGCATCAGTCAAGACGGAGCCGTCATGGTCATGGGGAAAGCTTCCGCTGGAGCAGTTCTTAGTTTTTAATCAAGAATTGATGGCTCTGGTCAAGTCTGGACTGCCCATTTTGCGCATCTGGGATCTTCTCATCGAACGAGCCGGCCATGCTGGATTTCAACGGACTCTACGTGGTGTGCGGGATGACATTCGAGGTGGAGCCTCTTCCTCAGAAGCCTTGGCTAAACACCCCCGTTATTTTCCTGAACTCTATGTCGCCACGGTGAAAGCCGGAGAGCAATCGGGCAATCTTCCAGAAGTACTACAGCGGTACGTTGCGTATCTGAAGCTGATGGTTGGACTTCGTCAGAAAGTACAAAAAGCGATCTCCTATCCTATTGTTCTCATCGGTATCGGTCTCGCCGTGGTTGGTTTTCTATTGACCTATGTCATGCCGACTTTTGTGTCGGTCTATGGAGAGTCAGCGAAGGCCTTGCCCTGGTCAACTCAGGTGTTGCTCGATGTCGTCACACATGCTGAATCATGGTTATTGCCCGCAGCTGCCGTTCTAATCGGCCTCATGCTTGGAGTGCATACCTACTATGCCACTTCAGCTGGGAAACTGGCAATCGATCGTCTTGTGCTGAAACTCCCGCTCGTGGGTCAGATTGCCGTCAAGCACAATACTGTGCAATTGGCGCGAACGCTCGGAACTATTCTTGCGGGAGGAACCCCGCTTGTTGATGCGTTGAAAGGTGCACGAGGAGCTGTCTCGAATAAGTGGATTTCACAAGCAATGATTCGGGCCGTCAATGAAATTCGTGAGGGGGCGACATTGGCTGATGCATTGGATCGTCCCAGGGTGCTCCCGAAATTGGCGATCGAAATGTTATCCGTCGGGGAGGAAACGGGGTCTCTTGATTCGATGCTACGAGACGTTGCGGAGTTTTATGAGGCTGACCTCGATACGAGATTGACGCAACTTACCACGTGGATCGAGCCGGCTCTGTTGCTTGTGATGGGAGTACTAGTCGGCGGGATTGTCATTGTGATGTATCTGCCGGTATTTCAGATGGCCGGGACCGTTGGCGGCTAGAGTAGGAGAGACGTGGGATCTCAGGCTAATAGGCATACCCGGATGATACAGGTTGCGTATGTTGCGTAGTCTTACGAGAACATCTCTTGCCGAGATCTTGGTCGACCAGGGAATGCTCACCAAACGCACGGTCGAGGATGTCCTATGCCGATGTAACGGTGTGCCTGCCACCTTAGGGCAAATGCTGATCAGTGAAGGACTTCTCTCGGAGGATCAATTAGCTCAAGCCCTAGCTGTTCGATACAGTCTTCCCTATGATCCGCTGAAAGAGTTTCAAGTCGATTCCCGCTACTACGAGACGATTTCCGTCAAGCTGATGCAGCGATTTCCATTTATCCCGATTGCCGAACGAGACGGCGTGCTGACCATTGCCATCGCCGATCCTAACAATGTGCCGGGACTCGACGAATTGGAGCTCTTGATCGGAAAGCCACTTGAGCTGATCGTCAGTACCAAGAGCGCGATTCTTTCCGCGCTGGACCGTAGTGCTGGCTCGCGTCAAGCTCTCCGTGAGCTAGAAGCGGAGTACCGGTCGGTGCAGGTCAAAGAAGATGATCGAGATGGGGAGATTCTGATTCTCGATCATGCGGGGGAAGAGCAGAGTCCAGCCGTGAAGCTGCTGGACTCCATCCTCCTGAGCGCGATGCAGCGCCGAGCCAGTGACATCCACATCGAAGCCGCAGATCGGGCGACCCAGGTCAAACTTCGTGTCGATGGCATCCTGATTCCGGCCATGGAGTCACTAGATAGTCGATTACATGCCCCTTTAGTGTCCCGTTTGAAAGTCATGTCGGAGCTTGATATTGCCGAGCGTCGGGTGCCTCAGGATGGAAGCTTCCGTATGAGGTTGGATAGAAAGACCGTGGATTTTCGGGTGTCCATTCTGCCAAGCGTCTTTGGTGAGTCGGTCGTGATCAGAATATTAGACCGGGACTCAATTGTGACTGGAGTGTCGGACTTGAAACTCGACCGGATCGGGTTTAATCCGGAAGATCTGAAACGATTCCGGAAAGCGATTATTCGTCCCTATGGCATGGTGTTGGTCACGGGGCCAACAGGAAGTGGAAAGACGACAACGCTGTATGCCGCGATATCGGAGATGAACACGCTCGAAGATAAGCTGATTACGATCGAAGATCCCGTTGAATATCAATTCTCGGGAGTGGTGCAGATTCCCGTTAATGAAAAGAAAGGCGTCACGTTTGCGCGCGGCCTTCGGTCCATACTCCGGCATGATCCGGATAAGATTATGGTCGGTGAGATTCGAGATGCCGAGACAGCGCAGATCGCGATCCAATCGGCCCTGACCGGCCATCTCGTGCTGACGACGGTGCATGCGAACAATGTGTTCGACGTCATTGGGCGGTTCGCGTCGATGGGGATCGACGCCTATAATTTTCTGGCTGCTCTCAACT
>ERZ1292630.1863-Hain-H41-02um-R3-1863-length-20075-cov-8_pt1 | contig 20075 bp, 10 predicted proteins | sample MGYA00564408_ERZ1292630 | MGnify/ENA primary metagenome ERZ1292630 (study PRJEB36523, sample SAMEA6512641) | groundwater metagenome | collected 2019-01-08 | study: AquaDiva: Metagenomics assemblies of 32 groundwater samples
TATATCGGCGCGCTTCTTTGCCGCGCGATTGGCCGTCCGACAAATTTCCGGTGCCCGGAATGTGTCCCGCGGACAGCGCAATGCCGGCAACGGCGGCGTGGATGCGCCGCGCGATGCGGTTCACTTTGTACGCACGCCGTGAGTGAAAGGACGACGGCCACGGTACCTCCAGCGCGAGCCTTTCAGGCGCAGACGAACCTGAAGAGGGCGCGGTACACTGCCTCGGGTTCCGGGTGGACGAGTCGAGGCTTGTTCCGTGAGTCATACTGTTGTGTTTGTTGTTGTTTTTTTTTTTGCGGGGGGACGAGAGGTCACGTACCCCAATTTTTTGTTGTGCCAATGCGTTCGGCGGCGGCTGCTAGCGTCGGAGGTGTTCACGACTACCAATTCAGCCGTTGGCCTTTATGGCGCAAGGTGGAGTTTGGCTTTTACATTGGCTTCGTGACGGTCTTGTGCGTTTATATGCTCGCGCGGACCCATCGTTTCGCGGCTGAGCACGTCGGTGAGCTACTTGCCACCAACGTTCACTACGACCGCGTGTCCGCGGATGGCTCGATCCTGGTGTCGGCGACGAACGCCGTCGCGAAAACCCTCGGATATCGCGGCGGCCGAAATGGAAATGGTGAGGGGAAAAGGAATGACGGTGATCATTTCATCTTTGCGTACGACAACACGGACATCCAATGGCGAGATTTTTCGAAACAGCTCGGCGTCGCGGTGGTCACGCTGCTGGGCATGGCCGCTCTGGTGCGCTGGGCTCGACGCGCCCAAGCCGCCGCCGTTCGTCAACTTTCCGCTGCTGCTCCGGTAGTGGCATCCGGAGGAGGCGGCGCTCCCGGCGGAGGCGCTTCCGAACTCTCCACGCCGCCACTGTTTTACCGACGGACCGTCTTCGTGCAGTGCGCGTTCAATCTCATCTTCTTCGTGTACCTTCACGGTTTGGTGAATGGATTGATTCCGCTGCTGGTCCTTCTCGTGAACTACTACTGTGTTGCTCCCCTGCATCGATGCCTGCCCCGTGGATCGCGGAGCGGCACGGTGTACCTGCTCATCTTTTGGACGTTTCACGCTGCGGTGCTGTACGTGAACGGCTGGTTGAGCATGGACCGGCCGCCGCCTCCATCGAATAGCACCTATGACGTCGTCACGCATCTCACCCATCAGCGACTTTGTGATTGGCTTCAGCAGTGGTTTCCCTCCTTCATCGTCCATTCGTCGTTGTATGGCAATTTGGCCTCGGGTGTCTTGCGATACACGGTTGTCTTCAATATGCACACGCTGCGCATGATTTCTTTCAACTACGACTACTGGGAGGCCTCCCAACCCGATGCTGTGTTGAAGCGCGCGAGAGCGCGGGAGAAGGCCCTCCTGATGGGTCCTGGTGCGTCGGATAATCCTTCTTCTTCTTCGTCGTCGTCTTCACAGCAGCCACCTTCCTCGCGGTTGCCATCCTCCGACAGCTGTGGGGGACCTTCAAGCAACGGGGCTTACCGCACGACGTCACCTTCGTCGCCGGGAGCCGCTGCGTCGCCGGCCTCCCCGCCGTCCCTTGGTGACTTTGTCAACGGAACGGCGGCATCTCCCACACTAGTACTACCCGCCACGCCCGCTGTCACGACCACCGCAAGGTCCGCTTCACCTGGCATCGATGTGCTGCCGGACGATCGGTACACGTACAAGCATCGCACACAATATCCTCGACGAGTCGCCGAGTACGAATCGCTGTCGCACTATCTCGCCTACTGCCTCTACTCACCGTTGCTCATTGCGGGACCTATCACGACGTTTAATTCCTACATGTCGGGGGTGGTCGAAGTGCCGCAGACCACCTTTGACTTGCGCAGCGGGACGAAGTATCTTCTGCGCATCGCGGCACGATACTTGGTGCTGACGTGGATGCTCTACGTCACGCCGGTCAACGTGGTGCGCCGCAACGACGACCTCTTTGCTCGGATGTCCGCGGGCGAGAAGGCCGGCGTCATGTACCTGACGCTGGCTTTTCTATGGCTCAAATTCAGCATCATTTGGCGCACGTTTCGGCTTCTTGCCGCTGTCGAAGGGACCGACGCTCCGGAGGATATGAACCGCTGCTTTTCGGATACGGTGACAGTGAGCGACTTTTGGAAGGACTGGCACGCAAGTTTTAACTTGTGGATCGTCCGTTACATGTACGTCCCGTTGGGCGGTAGCAAGCTTCGGCTGTTCGCTGTCGTGCCCATATTCATCTTTATCGCGTTTTGGCACGACAACGAGCTCAAGCTTTTCGGCTGGGCCATCGTGATGCTCATCGCTTTCATCCCTGAGATCGTGGCGACGGCGTACTTGTCGCATCCGAGGTTCAACGAGCTCAAGCAGCGCCCCGCGTACCGGTATCTGCAAGCGATCGGTGGCACGTTCTCGACAACCGGCCTCGTCCTAGCCAACTGTGTGGGCTACGGCACGGGCGTGTCCCAGTCCGCCTCGGGCGTGAGCGACATGCTGACCGCCGAAAATGCGGCCACCGCCGTCGTCAGCATCGTTTTCATCTATTGTGCCGCTCAGATCGGCCTCTACCAGCGCGCCCACCACCACCATCACAATACCTTGGCGACGATGCGAGCGACCAAGGACGAGATGCGGGCTTCGCCAGCGACAAAGCGCCCGGTCACGACGTAGTCGCAGCGCACAGGCGCCCGATGCGCTTCAGCGCCTCTCCTCATTTAGGACGTTGTTCAATGGAGCGATGGTGGAGGGATCTCCCCTCTGCCAGACGTTTTCAGCGCTATGGTCTGGTGACTTTTTCTCTCTCGTTGAGCCAGTCGTCCGTTGAGGAACGGTCTTCCGTGCGCCGAAACATCAACGTTTTTTGGTTGACTGATTTATTCACTTTGTAACTCAACCAGGAGGGATTTTGTCTCCTCGTTCTTCGATTCCGCAGCGGGATTGGAACAACAATCGGTTCAGCCACCTCCTCCCACTCCGAATGTGTGCCCATCATGTGATCCGTCAGTACGGCTGCCAACGTTTGCGGCTTTTGGTTCATCTCCAGTATGCATCATCGTTGTCGACCCTCCAGACCACGAAGCGCTCGGGTGCGACGGCGGCACCCCCACCGCCAACGGCAACAGCAACCGCCGCCGCTGGAGACAGTCACGAGAAAGACCGCTTGCAATTGGTTTCGCTCATCATGGAAAGGGACCGCGAAGTGCTCGAGCTGAAGAGGATTCACGAGTTGAGTATGAGACGGGTCGAGCAGAGCCAACGGCGAAGAAACCTCGACACCGAGGAGAAAGCCGTCTACTTCGAGCAAGCCGTGTCGCGACTCAATCTCGACGCCACCACGGTCACGGATCACACTTTCCGCAACGTGGAACACCATCGTGATATGGCGAAAAAGATGAAGTACAATTTAATGCTGGCCAATTTTGCGGCGTGTGCCCTCGTATGGGCTTTCTTGATCTGGTGGTTCGCGTACGATCCGCGACGCGTGTATCGTCAGGAAGCGCTGCTCATGCACAACACCACGATGCCCTACCGGCACGAGATGGCGTTCCAGGGCCCGGGCGACGGTGGTTTCGCCGATGGGGAGGCCACGTCACCAGCAGGATCCGACTGACCATACAGTATGTGAGAAGTGATCATCTTTTTCTCTTGCCCGATGTGTTACCGTTCAAGGTCACAAATTTGTCTGTTGATCGTTGACCGTCGTCGTCTGGTGGTGTGTCATAATGACACGAAAGTGAGAAGGAGAGAGGGGAAAGGATCCCTCAATTTATGAACTCATCCGTCAGAGAAACGACGTTTCCGCCGACGGTCCGCCGTGGCGATGGCGGCGCATCACGACTGCTTCCGGGCGGCGGCGTCGTTCTGATGACGCCAGATGTCGCAGCGGAAATGGTCGAGGCCGTCGTTCACGTCATCGCGTCAATCCGCTGTGTCACGGCGCCATGCTGTGCGACGCTGCTCAAGCCCCCCTTATCGTACGACGATCGCGACTTGGAAAGTTTTGACCTTGTCGACGACGGCGAGGATGAGGCGGCGACGGTGGAGCCTGCGTCTCAAAAGGAGTGGATGGTGCTTCGAGCCGTGGTCCCGACAGCCGCCAGCGCGGCTGCGCACGAGCGGACGTGCATGAGGGATATGGTGAGGTGCCTCTTCGGCGTCCACGCGATGACTCATAGTGCCTCCATCACGCCACTTCGCGCCGACGGAAGCCACTTCACCAAACCGTCACAAACCTCCGAGGACGGTGTCAGGGGGCCGCCTGGAGAGAAGCGTCGGTCGCCGGCTACTTCGTTGCTCTCACGGTGGATTCGTGCCTCCATGGGCCCGCCGCTTCTGGCCTCCAGAGACGACGTGCGGGAATACGTCGCCTGGTGCCGCAAGCGAACGGCGGCGGCGGCACCACCAGCCGAGGAGTCGAATCGAAAGCAGCTGCTAGTCGCGAAGCGTCCGTGCTCGATCGTCGCGCTGCGCATCGACGTTCTTGTCCGCCCTAGATCTCTTATCGGCGAGGCGCCAGTGCCGGAGCCGTCCGCTGCGTCGTATGGAACGTACGTGGGCGCCTGTGTCCCGGAGGACGCGTCCGATGGAGGGTCGCACAATGCCGAGCAGCAGCCTTCTCAAGCCCGGCGTAATGTCGTCGACGATGCGGCGAGGGGAACCACGGCCATGCTCAACTCCGTGCTCTCCTTCTTCCTGGCCACGCACTCCGCCAGCTCCGCTGCCGACCCTACGGATGAAGCTGGCCTCGGGGAGTGCATCGAAACGTGGACCTTGCACTTTGCGGTGGTTGCGCCCGCGAGGCAGGGAGCGGAGGCCTCCGCGCACAGCGGCGCCGAACGGACCGGCGGTGGTGTGGCCGGCGGCGAGGAATGTCCTGCCGTCAATGATGCGGAGCTGCTCACCTCCTTGTCACAGTGGATCGCCTACGAGGGTAACGCGCCGTTGCTGCATCCCGTCGGCGCCAATCGTGCCGTCGCCGCAGAACTGCTGCAGCCCGGCGGTCGTGTTGGGTTGCGTGTGTCCTTGTCTCGTTGAGGGGGGGAGGGGAGCGTACACGGACCTCAGCCAGTCGATGCCTCAGTTTGATCCGGCGTCGTGTCAAAGGGAAACTGTGAAAGACGCGTCTCCTCGGTACTTCTCCATTTGTCTTTGATCACGAACAGTCCCTCCCATAGAGTCCGGTAGAACAACAGGAACAGTCCGCGCGCGACATTCCCGATGAGCGTTTCAAGGCGCAGCGGTGAGGGACTTGCACCCCAGCGGAGGCCGCCTCCGTGCGACCCGCTGCTGACGTCGATTCCGCTACCGACAAACCGTGTCACCCTCGAGGATGGAAGTGGCGACGTCGTGATTGTACCGTCAGCGAGAAGCCGTTCCCGCGTGTCGGAGTCGAACCATGACGATTCCAGTGCGCTTCAAATTTGGCGTCCGTGGCGCGCCTCTTCTGCGTATCTGAAAGCAGAGCCGTTGGGATCGCTGCGGCAGGCCTCTCAACCTTCGACCATGCTGCTTCTTGGCCAACCGGTGGAGGCTGCAGGATGGTCCCGCCGCGTTCGGTGCAATGTGCGCGAGCATGCGGATGACGTGCCGTTCGCCGATGACGCACCGCCGGCGGCGATGACGCCAGTGGGGGTGCATCGGCCAGCGAAGGATGTGGTGGCAGAGGAGGTCGTCGCCGTCTCGCCGTCATCGCCTGGCGCGGTCATGGTGGAGGTCGAAGAAACGACTCCCCCACAACCATCGGCACCGTCGCTCAAGTGGAGGGATGGGCGACGTTCCTACGATACGCCCTCGTTTGCTGTGCCGAAGGCGGCAGATGGAAACGGTTCCCGCGTGCAGCAGGGCGAATGCCTCGGCGTCATCGATTTGACGAGACCAAGAAACGTTGCGGGGACCCACATCCTGCCGGGGGTCAAGGGCCCCAATGTTGTGGCTCCGGTTCGCGTGGCGCTCACAAGTAGAAGTCCGCCGAGACCTAAGGTCGTGTTGCCGGGAGAGAGCCGCAGGCTCGAATCAAGTTCCGTCGCCGCTGCTTCAAAGCTTCAGTCTCACCCAAACGCACGCCCGATGGTTGCCGAACGCGATGCCGCGGTTCTAGCTGCGATGAAGGACGCGGAGGACGAAATTCGGCAGCTGCTGCTGCGGCCATCGCAGTGGTCATCGTCCATGCCCCCTCCTTTTCAACCATATCCGCCAACTGGAGGTGGCTACGACGAGATGCGAATGGGAAGAAGAGACGACGCAAGACGATCACCAGAAGCAAGCAGGCACGCTGACTTGGGCCGTGGGCCACCTCGCAGTGACGATGCCCGTGATCGACGCGGGCCTTCCACGACCGGTGCCGCACCCCAAGACGTCCATTCGCCCCCTGTTGCGGCGCTAAACAGTCCTTCAGCGCGCCCCTTCAGTTCTCCGAATGAGTTACGCCGTTCGCCGGCCGGACGCGTGCTCGGCACTTCGGCGTCGCTGCCGTCGGTTTCAGACCTGACGTCCCCTGCGATTCAACCGCGCCGGAGTGCTGTCGCCCCCCCTGGGGGGAGAACGTCACATCACCGTGGTGGTGGGGGTCAAGTCGTAGTGAATCATCACTCTGATACGTCGTCCTCGCGGTTATCAAACCCCCAGCCCTCGGTCCTCAGCAGGCGGTCTCCGCCACCCGGGTCCGGTGATGTTCACCACCAGATCCCATCATCGTCTGGTTTAGCGACCGCCAATACCACTGTACGCACAGAATTGCGCGTGAGTCTTTCGAAGCCGGATGATGACCAGCCCACACAACGATACTCGGGTGGTCGGTGGTCGCCGCCCAGGGCAGAAGCGAATCGTGGGGGGGCCTCGGCGGTTCGTTTCGTGTCGCCTTCACGCGCCGCCTTGTTGGCCGACTTCCCATCGGTTGATGATCCATCTCGTCTCTCGCGAGAGGGTGCGAGAGCCGTCGCGGCACTCAAACAGCAGCAGAGAGGACATCATGAATCCGCCGCTGCCTATCCGCACCGACCGCCACCTCCACGCCGCTCGACGGGTCTGGGCGCCTTGATCAATGGCGCGGCCGACGACTACAAGGAAGGTCACTCCACTCGACACGCGTCAGAGGTTCCTCAGCGGCGGTCGACGTCACCGAGTCGATCTCGTGGCGGAGCCGTGATGGCTGTTCCCGGCAGCGAGAGCAGCCACCAGCTCTACCACGCTCGCGCGACGGTCCATACTTCGGCTCGCGCATCCAACCAACAAAGCACTGGCGGTCGCGACGGCCATCAGCACGACGGTGCTGCCCCTCAACCCTCAGCCTCGAGGCAGACGGCGCCCCCCAGCGCCCGACCACCGATTTCGCCGGAGTTGGCGAGGTTCCTGGTGATCGTCGGGGGTGGCGGCACGGCTCAGGCGAAGATTCTGCTTCGTCGGCTCATGAGTTGCGATCGAAATTTCACGGGTGTTGTGGCATGGGTCGACGTCCGCCGTGAGCTTTGCAACGTGTATGGAGACGCCGCCGGACGCGTGTCGGATGGCGAGCTCATGGAGGTTGTGGCGGCGCCAACAGAACGCGTGACGGGGGCATCGGGTCCCCGGTCGGCCGCTCCGGTGATCTCGTACGCCACGCTCGTGTCGCAACTGAGCGACGTGGCGGGTCTGTGGTCGCCGTCCTCCGGGACCGCCGCGAGTTCTGGTCGGCGTTCCCCTCCGCGATCGCCGTTTCTTCGTGGTTCGGATCCATGGCTTTAGATCCCATCGACCCCGCAGCGCAGTTCGTTACCGACGAGTGTGTGCGTAATGCACCCCGTTGTGGGGGAAAAAATGCATCCAATGTTCTGATGTTCTGTGTCCCTCTCTCCGTCAACGTTCCTTAGCATCACCCTCCTCCTTTTTCTACGATCCTCTTCTCTGAGGTGGAGAATGCACCTCAAATACCTTGAGCGGTTTCCGGCCACGGGGGCAACGCCCGAGGGCCGTCACTCCGTGTTCACCTGCCTGCCGGTGACCGTTCAACGTACCCTCGTCACCGTCACTGTGCAATCCCTCGCCTGTGGACGCGTGTCGCAGGCCATGGCACAAGCGGCGACGCCGGCTGCGCAGGGAATGCAGATTCAACGTATCTTGGATGAGACTGCTGGCACGTCGCTTGGCAGTACGCCGCTGGTCGGTGCACTGAAGTGCGAGCGCGACGTCGACCATCTCGTGACTCTCTTGGGATGCGCCTTCGGCCTGCCGCTCGCGTGCCCTTCTTTCGGTGTTGCAGACGTCGCAACCGCGAATGCGGCTCTTCTTATCAGTGGTGCGATGTTTCACTCAAATGGTCCCTTTTCACCAACGACGGGGGTCGTCGTCGTGTCGCCGTGTTCTGCCTCCGGGTCAGCTCCCGCAAGCAACAAGGCCGGGGCAGGTGGCGATGCGGAGACACTCGGCACCGCCATCACGCCTGCCGAAGGCACCGAATCGCCCACAGGGTCGTTCGCGGGCCAGCGCGCTGTGGACGAGCGCGGGCCATTCGTGCTCGACGGAGCCCTCCGGAGTCGCTTTCTGTTGAGCACGCTCCGCCACATGACTCAGCTGTTCGACGGACGCTCGCTCGTTGGACCTCACTCGCCCGCACCCTCACCTGCCGCCGTCCCAGTGCAAGAGCTCGCATCCGCCGTCCGCCGGTTGCAAGTATCCGCCCTCAATGTCATCCATGTGATGCTCGCCGGGAATGAGGCACTCGTGTGCGCCGACACCCATGCGCGCATCGCGCACATCTTGTTCGGCTTGCTCGAATTCGTATCCAATCCTGGTGTCGCTGCCTCACTGGTCACCCGGTCGCAAGGCGGAAACGGGGAAGTGACGCCACTATTTTTCCCGGAGCTGCGCGGCAGCATTGCAAGTATCGCGGTGGAAGCCTTGCTTCGCGCCGCCGCGACGGCAGACCGTTCCCAAAAGGGACTGCCGGGGGAGATGACAGCCACGCAACGATGCTGCTGGTCAACCGTCGCCACCACCTTCTTCCATCGGCAGTCCGCGGTGATCAGCGACGCCCTGTTGCTGCAATGGCACAGTGCCGTCAGTGCGTTGTCGGCGTTAACCGCGTCGCAGCTGCTGACCGCGGAGGTTGGTGCCTCAGATAAGGGTGCAGCATCCCCTTCCGCCCCCGTGGAGGCCGCGCCGCCGCCTCCGGTCGTGTCCGTGGGGATTCACTGGTGGCACTTGCTGTCGTTGCCGCCCGCCGCGCAGCCCGTGGTCGACAGCGCTGCCGGTGGTGCTGGGGCCGGTCAACTCATTTCGCCCCCGGCATCCGACATTTCCGTCCGGCCGATGACACGTCACACGTTTGCCGACCGTCGAGCGGCCGTAACCATCTGGTCAGCGCTGCTTCAACTGTTTCAACTTCCGCTCGTCGGCCAGCCGCCGTCAGCGGTACTGTCTTGGGAGCCATATGTTACATCAGCGGCCGCTATTGCGCTCGATTTCCTGGGAAACGCGGGCTTCGTCCGGACTGCTAGTCAATCGCTTTACAGCACCCTGCTTGGGGTGTCCAGTGTGCCCAAAATCGTCGAGACAATTGTACCGGGGGCGACGATGGTCCTGTCCGCGGACAGTTCAGGCCGTCCATTGGGTGCGACGGCACTCATTGCGGCACATCCCATTCAACTGGTCGCCCGTCCCTCCGCGTTGGCGCATCTGCGCAGACTTATCCGTTTCGGATGCTGTCACTTTGGAGCCTCGAAGGCGCCTTCCTCCAGCGGAGATGCCTCTGTTCCACCGACGAGCGGCGGAGGTGACGCGGGGGGCAGCGCGGTAGGGATCTCAAGTAGCGGCTTGCGTCTCCTTGCGGTCGTGGCGGCCGTCGAAGGTCTGTGTGCGGTCGGGTTTCGGCATGAAACAGCCACGCCGACTCAGATCTCTCCGGAGCAGGCAGCTTCGTCCATCAACTTTCTACATGTTCATGTGCTGCGTCCTGTGGTTTGTGACTTGCTCGAGCTCCTTGCGACTAGCAACGACGCTGCGTCCCCCGTCGTTGCCGGCGCGATCCTGCGCCGCCTGTTCCCAGCGGTATTTGAAACACCGGCTGCCGTAACGCTTCCTGTCCTGCGGGCACTGGTCGCGGCGAGCGTCAAGGTCTTGCTGCACGACGGTAACGTCACGGACGCCGTTTCCACCGACGACCTCGTCGCGTGGTTCATCGCGTACAATAGTTCGGCGGCGTCCGCGATCATCACGTGGGCGGACTACTTCGATCGCGACGACGACGAGGATGATCAGCGACGCGAGACGCTCGACACGCAGGCGCGGCAGGCGGCCGCATCGACCCTTGGCGTGGCACTGCAATTCCTCGTCACGGCGCACTATGACAATGACGACGACGAGCGCATCCCCGAGGGCGGCAACGGTGACAGTCCCCAGCGGCTGACGTGTCATGACGAGGCCGACGCGCTCGTGTCGACGGCCGCATCCAGCCTTGTGGCGTCGCTAACGTCCACGTCACCGTGGCTGTACATCTCGGCGGTACTTCAAGCCCTGAAACTTGCACTGACGACAGCGACCGCGCTGAGATCCGTTCCTTCACGCGCTCCTCTGAGCGACCACAGCGATCGCCGCCTCGAGCGCTTACTTGACTGCACGTCGCATGCTTTCACAACCGTGAGTCTCATCGCGGCGCAGTGTGCGGCCCGTCGGTTCTCGGCGCTCGTGCCGTTCTTAGCCGACATTTCCTTACTAGCGTATCCGCGGGCCTCGAAGGATGAGGAACCCTCGCGGCAAGGCCACGTGATGACGGTGCTGCAAGCGATCGCAGAGAGACCCTTACGTGATAGTGCTGATATCGTGTCACAAGCAGCAGCAAAGGGATCGGCCCTGCCGTCAAAGGGGGCACCGACTGTCCCGTCGCACCCTGCCTTGCTCCCGGAGTCTCGTCAACGATACGGCGACACTTGTACCATCTTCGTCGCCGTCGCTGGCGTTTTAGAAGACACGATTGTCTCGGCGTTTCCCCAGCTCAAGCGTGCAATCACCGGCGCACCGTGGTTCGCTCGATTTATTGATGCTGGGTTGCGGTTGCCCATTACGCCCGACACCATGCGGGTGCGTGAATCCGCGTGGCAGGTGTGGCAAGTTAGCCTGACGGTGGCAATCGCCCCGCCTCGCAGTGTGTCGAAGGGTGATCCAACGAGCACCTATCGATGTACGCACGCGCCAAATGAGCTTCGGATCCTGCAGGAAGAGCGCATCGTCAGCCACCGCTTCTTCTGTGCCGCCGATCGCCTGTTTTCCATCATGCAGTGTCAACGTGACACCACGACCGGCCGCGTGGATGTCATCGTCATTGTCCGAGATCTGAGTGGACGCTGGGCGTTCAGGTTTCACCAAGACACCGACGACCGTGTGGCCGTGAACAAACCGCAAGGGGATAGCACGATTTCGACGTCCGACAATGCCGACCAAGGCCGAGCGTCGCGCTCCTCACCGCCTCCAAGCAGTAGTAGTCTTGGGCAACACACGTACGTGGTTCCCACGGATGATATTTTGCGCGTGGCACGCGACATCGATGCGGAACGGCACGCCGCGGTGCAGCAGGACTGGGAGGCCAACGAGGCTATCCAAGGCACGATTCGTCACAACCGCGAGACGTTCGAGCAGCTGAGTTTCTGGTTCGACTCCCCGCCACCCGCAGAGGCACCGTTAACGCGACCCTGGCCGCGGCCTGCGAGCAGTGCCGATCACGTCGGGGAGACGCGTGCTCTCTTATGGTCCCTTGGCCTGATCGCCCCCGGATCGGCGAACCAAGTCATCGAGCTTCCTGTGGATGACCAGTTGGCCAACGACATTGCCCTCTTCGACGCACAGTACTTGAGTCGAAGTGTGTTGCCTTGTGTCCTCTTCCACGTGAGTGACGGCGAAGATGCCCGTGGACAAGTCCTTCGGGCGGCAGGCACGAACGGCGACGGTCCGGCGGTCGAATTCCGAGACTTTACGACGTCGATCATGGGCAACGGCTTTGAGGCGACCGCAGATGACGAGTTGACTGGGAGGGCGCCGCCGGATGGGTACATGGGCACTTGCGATTCCGTGGCCCTACGAGTGGAGTTCATGTGGGGAGGCGCGCTGAAGTGGCAAGCGCAAAGTACACCGCCGGGGCTGACCCCGGAGGGGGACAACGACGCTCCTCCCCCGGTGAGGCTGTTCTTTGACTCGGCCGTTTCGTGTCACCGGCTGTGGGAGTTTGGATCTCTCCCTGGCACATCGCATCTGGAAGAACCCGTGCAAATTGCGACCAGATGCCCTCGCTTGCGGACGCTGCTCGCGAACGAAGCGCTGCTGCTGCGAAAGGGAAAAGGAACGGCGCCATCGACGGCGGCGGCCATTGATGCCGTCGTCGCAGACGCGGAACGAACCCGAAAACCGCTGTTTCGTTGTCCGCGATATGCACGCGAGATGAGAGGCGCGTCGGGAGGTGGCGCGTCGGGTGTGGATATCGTGGTTCGCCGAGAGGAAGGCTCATTGGTCTCCATCCGCGTCTATGTGGACGGTGCCGATGCCGTGGACACGGACTCCGATCCCATGTTCGTGCATGCATCGGGTGTGCCTCTGGCGCTGCGCTTGCTGTTAACCTCGCCGATCTGCGCCTTTGCACGAGAGCCGACGGCGGAGCTGCCGCCAACGTTGGTTCGACGATTGGCCATTGCGCGCATTTCAGAAGCAGCGTTGAAGCGCATGGTCACGGCGACCTCGGAGATCTTAAAACCCGCGGAGGAGCACACGGCGGCGGTCGGCACCGTCCACGCGGCCTTGGCCTCGCTACTTCGATGAAGTGCACACACAGCGCACCCCTCTCTTTGTTTGAACACTCTTTTTATTGGCTCCTCAACAGTGTCCGCGGCGTGTGATTCCACCTATCGCTTTAATGGTCGTCATTTCGGAACCTTCCGTCGTGGGGAGCAACAAGGCGTTGTGTTTTCGGCACCACCATAAGGACAGCATGACATTTACTGAGGGGCCCTCTTTGTCTCTTTTTGCACCAAAAGGCAGAGCTTTTCGAAACCGCGCGAACGACGGAATGTGTGGTTATTTTCTCCCGATAGCACTGGGCTCCACGACCACGCGCCCCGTACATCAGCGCCGTCGACACATCGCGTTTGATGGTGCAGTATGTGTGGCCTCGGTCCTCGTCCTCCTTTTCTTGGTGGACGATGTGCAAGGTGGAGACAGCGATGGGATCTACACCGACGAAGAAACCTTGCGATGCCAAGAGACATGCCGGAACGTGGACGAGCTGCCCATGGCCAGCGACGAGTCATCGCGGCTGGCGGTCGACGTGGGTCGATTGCTCAAGTGTACCGAGGCGCACTTTCCTCTATCCGTGTTGAACGCAGCCGACGCGGCAGATTTGGATACGGTCGAAGACGCGCGAGTCGCGCCTCGAGCGACGCCCTGGGATGCCTTCTTCAATGTGGCGGAAGGGCCGGTGGACTTACGGTGTTTGCCGCGACCCACTCAGGCGGCGGCGTACCTCGGCTTCTGCGTGCGGGCCGCGTGGGCGCTGGGCAACAAGTCGAAACACGTTGGCATCAACTCAGCGGTGCCGACGTTGACGCCGCACCTCTCGTTTGCGTCGATGGGACGTCTTCATCGACTCTGCGCGTTGCGACCCGAGCAGAGGACGGCAGCCCTCGTGCGCTGCGCGTCGCCGCGCATCACGTCGGCCGCTTTCGGTCCGGTGGATGCGGCGTTCCGTCCGGAGGCCGCCGGGCTTGGCGACGCCATGGCGATGTGCTCCTTCGCGGCGTCCTGCGGCCTAGATCATTTCGACGATGTGTGTCACGTGCTGGTGCGGCCCACCGTGCGAGGGCTGATTGGCTGTGGCAGCACGGACCACATCCAAGACGCGGCGACCCCCCATGTCGGGGCGTCGATGACCGTGAGGCGGCGCTCGCAGGCCGAGCAGCTGCGAGCCAGCTGCCTCAAGTGGTGGCCTTCGATCGGCAACGCAACCCTGCTCGATGCGGACACACGGCGCACGGCGAGCTTGTTCCGCGGAGGATCGTCCTTGGATATCGCTTCTCCCTCCCCCGGTGGACGTTCCTCTTCGTCGGTGACAGCCACAAGCCTTGACGTGCGCAACTGCGTCGCCGCGCGAAACAAACGTCTACTATTGTCGGCTGCGGTACGCAAGCGGCAGTGCGTGCTGCGGTGCGAGGGTGCCGTCAACAGCGGGCGGGCGGCGAAGGAGGAGGTTCCGCGGGTTCGCCACAGCGTTCCAGCCGCAGCGGTTGCGGGAGGAGGGAACAGTCTCCACGAGTCCATCGCCAACGATGAGGACTCGACGATGATGGTGTTTTCCGTGATGTGATCGTCTCACAATCACACGAGCGAGGGGTTGGTCCTCCCGTCGCGCGACCCCTAGGGGGGGTGGAATTTGTGCGCTTCCGACGATGCCGAAGTACAGTAATCCGAATGTAGGGGGGAAAGTGATCTCTCCTCAGATCCGCCTCACACTGTCACCATAGTAATGAAATGTCCAACGGTTGTTGAACTTGAAGTTGGCCAGCCCGTGATGGTGGCCGCCACGGAGTTAAAAATCATAAACAGGGTGACTCGACGCAGGGTTTCTGTGTCAGTGTGTCTGCCGAGTCTGACGTGACGATGCGACCTCCACATGCCCGGCTTGTTCCATCTTCAGGTGCGTCGCTTCGGTCGTCGCGGTGGCACTCCTCGGTTCTTCTCCTCGCGCTGCTTGTTGTCGTCGCGCTGGTGCTCACCATGTTGTCCGCGTCATCGGGGCTGGAGAGCACAAGCCGCGTTCGTACGCTAGGAAAGAAGAAGAAGAGGCCGAGGCGCGACGATGCAATCAAGTCTTACAGTCATCATGCGCCATCCAGAGATCCTGGCCGAGTGGCACCGCAGCCACGGCGGCGGGTGCCGCCGTCTAGCAGAAGCGAAACGGAGACGTTTCTGAGGAACCCCGACTATCGGGCCTCACTGCAGCACTGGGCCATGACGGGTGCCTCCGCCCTTGCCGTGCTGTCGGCCGCCACGGAGGAAGAGCTGAAAGCTACCGTCGCGCAACAGCGGTCGTTGACGCATGGCCGTTTTCGAAGCCTGGTGTTGCAACTGCCGGATGAGTCACTGCGAGGCGCGATGGCGAATTTGCCTTCGTCGGTGTTTCTTCTGAAACAAAATCCGTGGAGCCCATCGGACGCCAGCGATGTCGATGCCGCCGCGGCGCCTCTATCGGATTTCACGTCCGCCATCGACGCAGGGGGCGACTGGTCAAGGGCGACACGGTGCACCGAGGCCGCCGCGACGCAATTCAAGAAAACTGGCCTATACGGTTCTCCCGACCACGGAACGAATGGTGGGCGCCGGCCGCCGATGATGGCCATCGCGGATGAATCACTCATGTGCCGGTGGAGGGACACGTGGCCTCAGCTGCGCCAATGGCTGGCCTGTGTGCCCCTATCAGCATCGGCGGCCCAAGCCGCATCATCACCAGGGACGTCTGACTACGACGATGCGCCGCCGGTGACGCGATGCACCATTCCCATTGTCGATGCCGCGGAACTGCCGCTGGCCGATTTTGACCGCCATGTTCGAGGGCGCAGCCCGGTGATCTTTCGCGGAGCCGTCAGGAGACGCCGCGCCGCACCCAGGCCTGGACCTGCCGGGAAGGAGCAGTATGAGGAAGAGGACAACGGGAGCCCTCGCTTTTGGGAGACGGCCAACGTGTCGACACTTCATTTCACACACGACACCTTCCTGGAGCGATATGGTCCCGCGCAATTTCTCGCCGTTCACATGTTGGCCGACAGTGCCAGTGGTAACGCTGCGGTTCACGATTCGACCGTGTTGACGTACGAAACGTTTCTGGACCGCCGGGGCTTCTTCAGGCCGTTCGGCAGCGGATCCGACAACGATCTCATGGCCGCCGTGGAGGTCGGTGGTCGCACTATTCGCCACCTGAAGCGGCATCACCGTCCGCTGAGCGTCGTCGCGCTGTCCACGGAGGCAAGTGGTCGCGACGTCCAAATCAACGCCGGTCATGTGGACCTGCGGCACAGCGCCTTTATTCCGTTGGATGCAATTGCCAAGGTCGATTCTGGGGGGAAGCATCAACGGAAGACGACGACGACTGCGAGCGATGCGGCGGGACGACGCCTCCTGCATGACGTCTTCTCGTTCATGGACATCCGCGTCGAGCGGTACTTGCGCGGATCGCTGTCCGAAGCGCTGGTGAGCGGAAGGAGGAATCTGATCGTCGCCGCTCCTGGGGCGACCTCGGCCATGCATCAGCATGCCGCCACGTGGCACTCGGTGTTGCACGGCGTGAAGTATTGGCTCCTGGTCAATCCTGTCCACCGCCTTTCAGCGCGGCTGAGCGAGGACATTCCCGGTTTCTTGGCGCAGTGGAATGCCCCGTACTGGCAACGACGCATCGAGCTCCTTCTTCAAAGTGGATTTCGCCCTACCACCACCGACGAAGAAGGCGGACAGCAAAAAGGGAGGGTCGACGATGACGACGACGCATTCTGGGAATCCGACTTTGACCTGAGCTCGACGGCACCGTTTGTGTCTCGACGCGCTTCGCTGGCCACCGCGGCCGACGCGCCTCCTGCCCCCTATCAGTACCCGTCCCTGCATGCCTCCTCTCTCCCCCTCCTCCTCCATCATCGGTGCCCGCGGCTGCGCACCGACGCGTCACGTCGACGCTTTCAAGAGGCGTGGAAGGCGAGCGACGGGAACGACGTCGTCGGTGCTGTGCCTCGACACCGCGGACTGCTAGCGGTCATCGACGAGCTCGCGAGCTTTCTCTTGGCGCTGCGGCCTCTGGATGGCCTGGAATTCATCGAGCACGTGCTGCCTCGCCTCCGACAACTGCAGTCGTGGATCGTCGGGGCACTGCAGTGCCGACGGCACCTCCTTCCCCCGTCGGACTCAAGGCACGGTATCCATCAAGAGGGCCCGGCCGCGGCAGTTCCACTGCGAATGGGAGACGACGCCGTCGACGTCGCGTCAGCGTCAGACAGTCGTCGTGCGGACCCCGCTGATTCGAGCGCCGGCCGTGACACCGAGGCCGCCTGGAGCCTCGCGGGCGACGTGGCTCGGGTGGCTGCCGCGACCGCCATGGAGTGCATGGGGCAGGCCGGGGACATGCTCTACCTCCCCTCGCAGTGGTGGCATCTTGTCACCGGCGTCACGGAGGCCGTCGTGCTCGTCGATTTTCGCGATTGACGGGCCAAACGGTCCCGGCACCTGTCCTCCGTTCACCCCTTTTGGGCTATTGCGTCGTGCTTCGATGTGTTTGAGTGGTCAGATTTGCTGCTGCATAATAATTTGTACACAAGCCGAGCCAACGGTGATATGGTACTCTCGCGAGAAAGGAACGATTTCGACGACTGAACGCCCCGCTCTTTCAGATGACGGTGAATCGAAGCGTCTGGCTGTTGGGTTTGCTGATCGCGTTCAGCGTTGGGCTGCTGGCTCTTTCATCATGGTTTCATCTTGGACAGAAACGCCCTCGTCGGCAGCACCTAGGACGTTTGCACGGCGGCAGCAGCAGCGAACAGGGATCCCATTCCGGGCCACTCGGCACTTTGGGACCACCGCGAGATTACACACGGGTTGCCACTGGCATGCCAGTCATGAGCAGCAATGATGACAAGAAGCACCACACCAATACCTTTCGCGCTGCCGATGACCGAACGGACGGCAATTCAGTTGGCGGCAGGCAACCGGAGGATGATCCACGGATGGTGGGCGAAAGCGTGCGGTCGGTGGTGGAGAGCCCCCGCTACCGTCAAATGGTCGCGGTGCAGGACAACCTGCGCGGCGCTCTCATCATTGCCCATAATGCTGGAAAGGGTGTGGGGGCGCGAAAAAACGGCCGACCGTTACGGCACCGTTTGCTGGGTGATGACGCTGAGAGTGAACTGGACTCGACTTCGGCGCGCTTGACGGCCGAAGTGAAGCGACTCGGCGGCACAAACTGGTGGAGAGAAGCGACTTCTGATCTGCTCGAATGGAATAACAACGTGACCGACGCCGGGGGCGATTGGTCTCGCGCCACACCCTGTGTGTCCAAGCGTGACCCGATGCGTCAAACGTTTAACAAGTTGGCCACCGGCGACAACGCCGCCGACGACGCTGATGCCACCCCTGCCGCCGAAATCGGCCTATCGGCAAGCGTTGTTGATGACGACGGTGCGGCGTCCATCGCCGATCCATCCATTCTTGGCGGCTGGGCGGACCCGTGGCCGGAGCTGCGTCAGTGGCTCGCGTGTGATGCGGGGTTACCGGATGCGACGTTATCCCCATTTGGAGGTCGTTCACTTCCAGCGCGCGCGAGGCAGGCGGGGCCAACGTCGCCGGAGCCGCTACAGTGCACGATACCTGTTGTGAACGCGGCGACACTTTCCAGATCCGCGTTCAACGCGGTTATTCGTGAGCGTTTACCGGTCATCTTTCGCGGTGCGGTCGCGGGGCGGTTCCACAGTGGTTCTCATTCTCAGCAGCGTCACTGGCGGTACCACCGATCCGCAATTTTTTCCACTGACGACTTTGCTAGAGACACATTTTTGCGCAAGTTTGGGGCCGCGTCGTTTCACCCCATTCGAGCGCTGCCAGATGCTGCGTCGGAAAATGCTCCCATACCGTTCTCGGGGCCGCTTTCGTACGACCGGTTTTTATCGCGCACGGGGGACTTTCGGCCGTGGGGCGAAGGAAGGGATAACGACCCGTCTCCCCCACTGGCGGATGCAGCGGGCCAAGGAGGGACGTCCCTCAACCCCGCGGTCAGAACATCGCGTCTTCGCCGACACGATCGGCCTGTGAGTTTTGTGACATTTTTTGGAGGCGGGGAGAACTCCGACGGAACGGCACGGGAGGTGACGTACTACCAGGACACCGCAAAAGATCCGTCCATGGACGGACTGCGGAGCGTCATGTTCGCATTTACGGACACGCGTGCGTCGAAGTTTATGACGAGCGGCAGCGGCGGCAGTGATGACAGCGGCGGCACTCGTCGTCGACGCCGTCCGCGCAATCTGATCATTGGCCCGGCCGGAGCCGCCGCGGCCCTGCACAGGCATCTGGCGACGTGGCATTCGGTGTTATTTGGCGTCAAATGGTGGTTCCTGCTCAACCCAGATCACCGCGTGCCATCACGGCCTGGGGAATCGGCCGCGACTGTACGCAAGCAGTGGGCGAGCGGAAAATTTCGGAAGCATGTGGCGCTGCTCCGAGCAGCCGGCTTCGTCGACCGTCGCATTGGCGAGGAGGCAGCGATATCGTCGTACTGGGACGCAATCGACCCCGATGCGTGGCTCAACCGAGCCGCCACCGAGACGAATGTCGGTATGGACGACGTGACACCAGCGACGGCCGGCGCGTATCGGTTTCCGGATCCCGTGGTGCGGGGTGCCTTGCGGGATCTGTGTCCGTCGCTGACGTCTCCCGAGGCGCGTCGCCGATACCATTCGGCCTTCCAATCCCAAGAAGATGATGCGCATCGACGACCCCCTGGCAATCCGGCTTCATCACCCTCCCAAGAGGAGGAGGACTCGACCACCTCCGTGAAGGCGTCACTCACCGTCGCGAAGGTCGTTGACGACATTCTGGCCTTTTTGACAGCGCTGCGCCACATGGACGGTCTTGAATTCGTCGAAATTATCCTGCCGTGGCTGCGTCGCGTTCAAGGCTGGATGGTGGAGGCCCTCGTGTGCAGGCGTTACTTTCTCGGGGAGCGTGCCGGAGGGGTGTCGATTGACGCCGACGGACACGACGTTGAGGTCGTCCGTGAGGTTTCCCGCGTGGCGGCCGCGTCGGGGCTCGAGTGCCTCGGGCAAGCGGGCGACTTGCTGTACCTCCCTAGCGATTGGTGGCACCTCGTGATGACTGTCACGGAAGCTGTCACGCTCGTCCAGTTCGAGTTGTGAGAGGAGGCCGCAGTGAAAAGTTTGGAGTGCCTATCAACGTCCACAGCACGGCGGGGTAGTTTTGAGTGAGATCATTCGTTCGTGCAGTGCGGAGGCCGCTGCCCTTGACGTCATTTTTTGGCAAGAAAAAAACGTCCGCACGCGACGAAATCAAACTCCGCTCGGTGCCTGGAAGAGGGGGGGGGGGGGGGGGGA
>ERZ1292630.1864-Hain-H41-02um-R3-1864-length-20075-cov-6_pt1 | contig 20075 bp, 13 predicted proteins | sample MGYA00564408_ERZ1292630 | MGnify/ENA primary metagenome ERZ1292630 (study PRJEB36523, sample SAMEA6512641) | groundwater metagenome | collected 2019-01-08 | study: AquaDiva: Metagenomics assemblies of 32 groundwater samples
ATCATTTCCAGAAGTTCCGGAATTCCCTGACCCGTGAGTGCAGAAACAGGAACCACCGGTGTCGTTCCGCCCCATTCTTCAGGATTGAGCCCATGTTCTGCGAGCTGACCTTTCACGCGATCCATTTGCAAATGCGGCTTGTCGATCTTGTTCATCGCTACGATGATCGGCACTTGCGCTTCCTGAGCATGATGAATCGCCTCAATCGTTTGTGGCATGATCCCTTCATCCGCAGCCACCACGAGCACCGCAACATCCGTCACTTTGGCACCACGAGCACGCATCGCCGTGAAAGCTTCATGACCCGGAGTATCGAGGAAAGTAATCTTCCGACCATTTTTCTCCACTTGATAAGCAGCAATATGCTGCGTAATGCCACCCGATTCGCCACTCGCGACATTCGCACTACGAATCGAATCCAACAAAGTTGTTTTTCCATGATCCACATGACCCATCACCACGACAATCGGTGGTCGAGTCACGAGATCTTCCGGATCATCCTGTTTCATAATCGCTTTCAAATTTCCTACAAGCGCGTCCTCCACAAGCAAATCCGTACGTCTGCGTTTGATCTGGACATGCAAATCCGACGCCACAATCGCCGCCGTATCAAAATCAATTTGTTGATTAATATTCGCCAGAATGCCGTTCTTCATCAATTCTCCAATCACACGGACCGGTCCAATACCAATTTTTTCTGAAAATTCTTTGACGCTAATCACGTCAGGAATTTCTACGACACCCGTCTTCGGACCCTGCTGAGCATTCTCACTCTTTCCAGATTTATGAACCGGAGGCTGTCCCGCCATTTTCTTGCGCTGTTGCTTCACGATTTCACGTTCGAGCTGTTCCGCAACGATTTCACCATAAATTTCAGCCGTTTCCTCAGAATGATCTTTTTCGGGAGCGAGAATATCGTCGACCACTTCAGCAACTTTGGGAGCAGTTTCAGTTTTTACAGGTTCAGATTTTTCCGCTTCCGAAACTGCCAGAGCTTTTTTCACCGCCTCCGCAGCATCATCTTCCACGCTCCGAGCAAGCGCTTTCACAGGAAAACCCAAGTCTTTCAGCTTCACACGAAGGTCTTTTGGAGAAACGCCGAGTTGTTCTGCAAGATCAGAAATTTTGACAGCCATAAAGCGAAAAAACTCTACCGTTTCGAAGCAGAAAAGTCAAAGCCAAGAAGGGAATATCTAAGGCTCCAAGAGCACAACCTCCTCTTTCTCCCCAGGATTTTCAATATGAAGAAGTTTCCCCTGCATCTTCTCGAGCTGTTTTTCAGATTTCTGGAAACTCCCCACTGTGTGACCCAGATGCGATCCCACGAGTGAATAACTTTCTGAAAACCGTTTGAAATCGCCCTTGAGTTGCGAAAGTTGTTTCAGGATATCCTGCGCACTTTTCTCCACCTGCATGCCACGAAGTCCGATCAGCAAAGTTTGCAGGTAAATATAGAACGTATTCGGCGATACCGGAATCACTTTCTTCGAAAGAGCATACTGCGAAATATGCGATTCCTGATCCAGTTCGCGAGTGATCGTCTCGTAATAGACGTTCTCCGCCGGGATGTACATGAGCGCAAAGTCGAGCGTGTTTTCTGTCGGCAAAATATATTTCGAAGCAATGGCGTCCACATGTTTCTTCACATCCGTGATGAAAAGTTTCTTCAGTGCAATGACTTTCTTGGCATCAGCTTCTTCATCACCCTGCGTCTCGATCATTTTTTTGAAATTTTCCAGAGGAAATTTCGCATCAACACAGACCATCAGTGAATCGCGCAAAAAGATAACCGCATCGACCTTCTCGCCACTCTTGAAAGTATGCTGAAGCGCATACAGATCACGTCGTGGCAAAATCTGTGCCAATAAATTTTCCAGAAAAAGTTCCCCCAGACTCCCGCGCAATTTCGGCGCACGCAAAATTTCCTGGAGCGAAGAAATATCTTTGCCAATGTCATGAATGCGCTTATTCGATTCTTCCAGCTGACTCAAACGCTGATTCACCGTATTCACCACTTTCGCCGCCGTATCGAGACGTTCGCCAATATTGCGACCACTTTCACCCATCACTTTGCTCACTTCTTTGAGCCGATCATCCAGCTGTCGTCGCATCTCCGTCTGCTGCTCGAGCGCCATTTTGAAAAATTCTTTCACCTCATTTTTCGCGTCCGTCGATTCCGAAGAACCACTTTTCGAAGACCAAATCAAATAGCCAATAGCCGCAGAACTGAGAACGAGCAAAATCCCAAGGAAAATATTCATGCCGCCATGATACGAGAGGCGGGGACGAAAATCTAGGTGAGTGGACAAAAATTATTCCGAGTGTGGGACGCCTATTTTCCAGACGCCTTTTTCACGGAAGGCAGGAATTGTCTGCCTTTTTGCCTTATTCAAAAGAATAGAGTGAGATTCCCCCGAATTCTTTGCATACTGCGAAATGCGTATAATTTTGTCTGCTTTTAAATACGCAATTCTTTTATGAAATGATTCAATCAAAGCCATAGTAAGAACCCTATTCATAATCTTCATTTTTTCTTTATTGCTTTCTCTATACTCAGTAAATGAACGATAATACACCGCCTTTTCTTTATCTCGAATGATGATTGGCGGAAAACCAAGTTGCAGAAGTTGATAATTCATCAAAACGCGCCCAATTCTTCCATTCCCATCACAAAAAGGATGGACGTGTTCAAATTCCAAATGAAATTTCGAAATCTTTTCCAAAAAATAACTCGTATGGTTACTTGAATATTCAAGCAATGCATTTGTAATCATTTGATGTACGTGTTCAGGCGCAGGAGCAATATGTTTTCCGACACGAACATATTCTCCCAGTGTGCGGAAACGCCCAGCAATTTTGTCATTAATATTTGAAATAAGTATTTGATGAAGGAGTAAAATCAAATCCCTATCAATATTTTTTGTGCTGACTTTATCTTGAATATATTCAAAGACTCGTCCCAAATTTTTTGCCTCAAAAACTTCACGAACCGATACATTTCGCGACACTTCCATTTCCAATAAAATCTTTTCTGTTTCATGAATCGTAAGAGTTGAATTTTCAATCGCATTTGAATTATAAACAGACTCAGGAAGCTCAACTTCAAAAAGTAAGTCCAAAAGAGATTCCTTATCTTGCTTCAAGGAATCATATTCCTTCTTGAGAGTTTCAATACGAGTTCTCATCTCACGTGAAATCATACCTCTATTCTATCAAATTCACGCAAAAAAGTCAATATGGCGTGAATTATTGATTTAAATAGGATAAATTCACGGCAAAAATAAAATGAAATTCGCGTTTTTTCGCAGAATTCTACTCAGAAAATTCCTTCCAAATAGCACTTTTCACACAAGATTTTTTCCGGCCGATCCGGACTATAAACGGTCTTCATATTCATTCCACATTTTCCACACGCACGCTCCCGCAATGTCGCAAGTGCGGCGATAAAGCTTTTGCTCATTACGAAAAGCGATGCGATTCTGGAGATGACAATCCAGCGTGGGTCAAAAAAGTTTAGTCTTAAAGACTCCCCAAGATTTTTTAGGGTTGGTCTTCGCCTATGGACAATTATGCTGATTCATTCCTGCAGGGAAAAACTCGGAGATTATCACACCGCCGGACAAACAAGCCGATAATCACAATACTGACAATGAAACCCCGGCGTCGGCTGAAACTCCGATTTTTGCAACTCCAGCGCCAATTCCAAAATTTCTAACTTTGTTTTCTCGATCTCCTCATCACTCCGCGTCGTCGAATTTTTTTCCTGATCGGCGATGAAATAGAGACTCAATTTCGACACCGGAATTTGGAAAACATCGCGACACGCCCACGCATACAAACTGAGTTGCAGATCTTTCGAAAGATTCGAATCGCGCTTCGACGAGCCAGTTTTGTAATCAATGACCTCGTATGTGCCGTCTTCGAGAGCGTCGATACGATCGATGCGACCACTGATGGAAAACTCACCAACTTTTAAATTAAAATTTCTCTCGAGCGCGAAAGGAACGACAAATTCCGGCACCGAATTTTTCTCATAAAAAACGCGCAGCATCTCGAGCCCGCGTTCTTTTTGCTTATTCTCATGCGCCTTACTCTCATATCCATACGGAATCCATTCCTGCTCATACAAGCCCTGCATCAGCTCCCACGACACCGCTTCTCCGCGCTTCAATGTGCGATAAAAAAAGTTCAACGCGTTGTGCACGCTCGATCCAAAATTCGCGGCGTGCGACTGAGGAGTCGGAATCGGGAAGAGATACCGATATCGATATTTCAGCGGACAGGTCTGAAAAGTATCGAATTGACTGTAACTCAATTTCTTCGAAAGTTTGTGAAGTCGCGCGCCCGCGAGATATTTCGACGACGCTTCACCGAGGAAAGATTCCAGATTTTTCCCACTCGCGGGGAAATCCTGCGATAGGGGAATCGCGCTGGCCGCAAGTTCGTCCAGAAACACCGACGGTTTCCATTTTTTCTTGCCCTCGTACGCATCACTGTGCGTGAGCACGAGACGATCGCGAGCCCGCGTGCAAGCCACATACATGAGTCGCCGTTCTTCTTGCAGATGATAATCTTCTTTCGTCGTATGCTCCTTCGCCAGCGCTTCCGGAATCTCCAGCGGATCACCGCGACTGATCGACGGAAAACGATGCTGCACACTGTTCACGACATACACGGTCGGAAATTCCAACCCTTTCGAAGAATGAACCGTGAGGAGTTGCACCGCATCGTAATCCGACGCCGCCACTTGCTCAAAATTTCCACCTTCCGCCTCTTCCAGCAGTTCCACATATTCCAGAAAATCGTACAAAGAATGATGTGTCTCCGTCTTCTCGAAATGATCCACAAATCGACCAAAACGATGAAGGTTCTGCACTTTTTCCACAGCCTCGAAACGCTCGTCATCCACGAGTCGTTGGAGATATTTTGATTGATACAAAAATTGCAGGAGAATTTTCAGCGGTCCTTTATTCTGTGAAAAAGAAATTAATTCACTCAGCAAATGAAAAGGGGAATCGCTTTTCGAAATCTCTGGAAGAAGCAATGGCTGCGGATCTAAAAGATTTTTCTTGAAGCAATCATACAGCGACAAATACTCTTTTTTTGCCTTCTGATAGAGCGAAACGATCTCATCCATCGGAATTCCGAACACATCAAATTGCAAATACCGATACATCGCAATGTCATCCGAAGGATTCGAAATCAGCCGCGCCACCGCGAGCAAATCTTTCACTTCTTCCAAAGAAAAAATCCCCTGCGGAGTACGCACCTGATACGGAATTTTCCGCGATTTGAGTTCTTCCACAAAAGCTTTCAAATGCTGATTCGAACGCCCCAGAATCGCCATATCACGGGGCGAAACGCCACCCTGAATCCCTCGTTCGATATCATCACACACACTGCGTACTTCATCGAAAAAATGCTGGAAATGCCAAATCTGAACAGGGGATTGCGCCGAGCTTCCCACCGCACTTTCGCCAACATCCCCACGTTTCGCCACGAGTTTCTTCGAAATATGTTCCCGAAATTCCAGACGATCCGGATTATTATTTTGAATGAGTAAATATGCCGCATCAAGAATCTTCTGATCCGAGCGATAATTATCCGTGAGGATCACCTTCTCCGCACCCGGAAAACTTTTTTCAAATTCCAAAATATTCGAAAGACTGGCTCCTCTCCAGCGATAAATCGACTGATCATCATCGCCGACCACCACCAAATTCCGCGATTTTTTTGCCAACAGGAGAATCAACCGCGTCTGCGAATAATTCGTATCCTGAAATTCATCGACCATGATGTATTTGTATCGCTCCTGATATTCATTCAAAACACTCGGCCGTTTTTCCAGAAGTTGCAAAGTGAAATACACGAGATCCCCGAAATCCAACGCATTTTCCGCAATCAACATTTTCTGATAAGCCGCATAGACATGTGCCAATTCCAAAAATTTCTTTCGCTCTTCTTTTTGAATTTCGTCCGCCTCCGGCAAAGTGGAACAGTACGCAGCAAATTCCTCCGGCGTGATGCATTCATCCTTGAGACGACTAAAATATTCCAAAAGCGTAAAAAGAAACCGCGAAGGATTCCCCATCGGCCGGAAATAATCGAGCTCCAACGCAAACAGATTTTTCTTCAGCAGAAGCCATTGATCGACCTTCGAAAAAAGCTTATATCCCGGATCAATCCCAATTTCATGTCCGCGCTCGCGCAGCACACGATCGCAAAATCCATGAAACGTTTTGATCCAAATCTCCTCATATCCCAGCGGCATCAGCACATCCACACGCTCGATCATCTCTTCCATCGCTTTCTCCGTGAAAGTCAGCGCCAAGATTTCCGACGATTTCGCCGTCCCACTCAAAATCAAATTCGCAATCCGCGACGTAATCACTTTTGTCTTCCCCGTCCCAGCTCCCGCCACGATCAAAAGCGGCCCAGAAACATGCGCCGCAGCCTTCTTTTGCGATTCATTCAATTCATTGAGGAAATCCATCATACGTGGACTTCAATGTATCAAAAAACACAGGAGGAATCGAGACTTTGAGAAAATAAGCAATCGGCGATTTCTTTTGCTTCGCCAAGATCGCCGCTCCACAAGCCCGAGTCTTGCACAAATATACTCCACGCCCCAATGCGCGTCCCGAAGGATCAATCAAAAGAACTCCCTCGGGACTGCGCACAATCCGAAGGAGTTCCATTTTTGATTTTTTCGAACGACACACCAGACACGTCCTCCCAAGTTTAATTTTTGCATCCATAAGTCACATGTCACATGTCAAAAGTCACACGTTCTACTACTCTTCTTTCTTCACCACTTTTTTCTTCACCACTTTCTTTGGTTTTTCCTCGCCCTCTCCAGCCTTCGCAGATCCATCCACATCCAATCCCTCAAAAGAGATCTTCGCTTTTCCAGTGTCTTCTTCGAGAGCTTTCAAACTCAAACTAATACGATGATCAGCAGGTTCGATAGCAATCACCTTCGCACGAACATGATCACCAACCTTCAGAGATTTCGTCGCGTCCTGGACAGGAACAGAGCTGATCTCAGAGACATGGATGAGTCCATTGATATCTTCACCAAGTTTCAAGAAAGCACCAAACGGAGTCACGCGGTGGAGATTACCTTCCACGACAGTCCCCATAGGGAATTTCTTCGCAGCCTCCAGCCAAGGATCAGCGATCAGTTGTTTCATGCTGAGAGAGATTTTTTCACCATCGACACCGATGACTTTCACTTCCACATTGTCGCCAAGTTTTCCAAACTTCGCAGGATCACTCACGTGTCCCCATGCGATTTCAGAGATATGTACGAGACCTTCGAGGCCATTGAAAGCCACGAAAATACCGAACTTCACGATGCCGCTGATATGACCTTTGACCGTATTGCCAATGCCCAGACCAGAGAGAGACTTCTTTCGATCGTCTTCGCTCGCAGCCTTCTCAGAAAGAATCAATTTGCCATTGTCTTTGTCGATATTAATAATTTTCACCGAGAGATCGATCCCCACGAGAGCCTGAAGCCTCTGGAGAATCATACTCGGATCAGCACCATCCACACGAGGATAGTGGAGAGGAGCGAGTTGAGAAACCGGAATAAATCCTTTGATACCGTCGATATCCAGGAGCAAACCACCTTTATTCGCCTCAGTAGCGCGAACAATGATAACCGTTCCATTTTCATACGCATCCATAAATGTCGTCCATTTCTTCTCCTGGTTCGCTTTGCGGAGAGAGAGAACGATCAAACCATCACGATTATCTTCCTGAGTAACATACGCAGACACTACTTCACCCACTTTCATGGCTTTGATCATGTCCATATTGTCATGAGCCTCACGACCCATAATGACACCAGTCGAAACACCGCCGAGATCGACGAGCACGCTATTTTTCGAAATAAGGAGAATTGTTCCCTCAACAAAAGCCCCCGGATCAAAAGTAGGAGGATTTGGAGCCTTCGCTAAAAGGGCTTCCATAATAGGGGAATCAGATTGAATTGCCTGTGGCATAACAGAGAGTCAGCAAAGCATGGGTTAAGAAATAAGATCATCCTCAGAAAGCTGCAATGCAAAGACTTCCTGAAGAAAGCAGGGGTATTATAAAGAGAAATTTGCAATCGTCAACAAGAAACTATTTCTTCCCCTTCGGCGTTTCATCCGAAGCAGGTTTCTTCAGAGTTTTCGTGCGACGAGGCTCTTTCACCGGTGCAACCGCGTCCGCCACCGCATCAGGAAGCTTCGGAGGAGTTGATTGAATCAAAGAGATTTCTTGGTCGCTCTCTTTCTCGATGAGAATCGTATCGCCAACCTTGAATTCTCCACTCAAAAATTTATGAGTCAAAGGATCTTCGATGAGTTCCTGTACCGCTCTGCGTACCGGACGAGCTCCAAATTGCGGATCGTATCCACGATTCGCAAGCACTTCGAGACCACCTTCTGTGAGGTCGAGGGTCAGTTCCTTGTCGTTCAAACGCCTCTGAAGTTTCTCCATATGCATCTTCACGATTGATTTCACATCGCTGTGCTGCAACGGTTTGAAAACAACAACTTTATCAATACGATTGAGAAACTCTGGTCGGAATTTTTTCTTCAATTCTTTCAGGATCTCATCTTTCGAAGCCTCATAATCACTCACCGCTTGTTCCAGTGCAGATCCACGCAATGCAAATCCGATCGGAGCCGCTTTTTCGGTCAATTGCTCCGCACCGATATTTGAAGTCATGATAATAATCGTATTTTTGAAATCGACTTTTCGGCCTTTTCCATCGGTCAGTTCGCCATCTTCCAAAATCTGGAGGAGGAGATTGAAAACATCCGGATGAGCCTTCTCAATTTCATCAAAAAGGACAACAGAATGGGGTTTTCGGCGCACTTTCTCTGTGAGCTGTCCGCCATCCTCATAGCCGACATATCCCGCAGTCGTTCCTACGAGACGGGAACTATTATGTCGTTCCATAAATTCACTCATATCAATTTTAATCAACGCATTCGGGTCGTTATACACCTCGCGTGCAAGCGTGCGTACAAGCTCAGTTTTGCCAACACCCGTCGGACCCATGAAAATAAACGACGCGATCGGACGATTTGGATCACTAAATCCTGTTCGTGAACGACGAATCGCTTTCGCAACGACCGTCACGGCTTCATCCTGTCCAATAACCGAAGCGTGAAGTGCATTTTCCAGATTCATCAAACGCTCGATATCAGAGTTCACGAGCTTCGTAATCGGCACACCCGTGATGCGAGAAATCACGATAGCAATATCTTCGCCAGTCACTTTGTCACGGTTTTCCCGAGGAACTTTGTAGCGCTTTGCTTCTTCCATTTCTTTGGCGACTTCAATTTCTTTGTTACGAAGTTCCGCAGCACGCTCGTAGTCCTGATGACTCACAGCCTCTTCTTTTTTCTTGGTGGTGTCAGAAAGTTCTGTCTGAAATTTCTTGATTTTGTCTGTATTTCCTTTGCTGCTCACACGTTTCAGAGAACATGCTTCGTCGATGAGATCAATCGCTTTATCCGGAAGGAAACGATCGTGAACATAACGCTTCGACAGTTGCACGGCCGCAGCAATCGCCTGATCCGTAATAATCAAATTATGGTGATCTTCAAATCCCGCACGGATTCCCTGGAGAATCGCGAGGGTATCATCAAAACTCGGTTCATCCACCATTACCGACTGAAAACGTCGTTCGAGCGCCGCATCCGTCTCAATATGTTTACGATATTCCGTCGTCGTTGTCGCCCCAATCACCTGAACTTTCCCACGAGAAAGTGAAGGTTTCAGGATATTCGCCGCATCGAGACTGCCTTCTGCAGATCCAGCACCGATCACGGTGTGAAGCTCATCAATGAATAAAATAATATTTGTCTGACTCGAAGCTTCATCCAAAACCTGCTTGATGCGTTCTTCAAATTCACCACGATATTTTGTCCCGGCGATGAGAGATGTCATCGAAATTGAAAGTATTTTCTTGTCCAAAAGAATGTCAGGAACCTGTTCTTTCACGATTGCTTGAGCCAAACCTTCCACCACAGCAGTCTTTCCAACACCAGGTTCACCCATCAAAACAGGATTGTTCTTCGTTTTGCGGCAGAGGATGCTCACCATACGTTCAATTTCTTTCTCACGACCAATAATCGGATCCAATTTTCCTTTGCGGGCTTCTTCGACGAGATCGGTCGTGAAATAATCGAGCGCTGGAGTTTTACCCTGTTTCGGACCACCTTTGGTTGGAGGAGTTGTTTGTCCAGTTTGCGGTGGACCTTTTTTGTGTTTGTACGCATCATGATACTGCTGATCTTTGTCCATCATTTGCATATTGTTCACGAGTACTCCCTGCAGACCATTCAGGAAAAATTCGAGCGGATTCATCATCTGAGGATTGCCCCCAGCGACCGGACCCCCAGGCTGTTGTTGTTGATTCTTTGAACGCTCAAAAGCCTCCACAACCTGCTCTTTCACATCTTCCGGGCTCACTTTCATATTTTCCAAAATCACCGTCGCAGCCGTATTTTCTTGGCACACGAGAGAGAAAAGGAGGTGTTCGGTCCCCACAAATTGATGACCAAATTCCTGCGCTGCACGGAGGGCGTCTTCAATCACACGTTTCGCAAAACCGCTCAAACCCGTCGGACCTTTGCCCGCCTGAGCCTGATTCTGCTGTTGTCCAGCCCGACCCACTGTTTTTAGGACGAGATTCACATTCTCCAGAGAAACTCCAAATCCCAGAAGGATCGAAGCCCCCAGAGAGTTTGGTTGCGACAAAATACCGAGCAAAATATGCTCCGTTCCCACATAATTCAATTTTGCTTCCTGTGCTTTTTCCTGCGCTACGATCAAAGCCTGCTTTGCCTCTTTCGTGAACTTTTCGAACTGTTGATTGAAGTCATTCATAGGAGTGAAAAAAGAGAAGGAATAAAGCGACTGTTCGTCTCATAATAATAGCAGAAACAGCTTCAAAAAGAAACCGCATGATATTGACAAATAATAAAATATTGGGCGCGAAAAGAGGAATTTTACTGAATCGGGACAAATCTGAAAGTCGAGAGCAGTTCATAAAAATCATTGCGGTGGACGTCACCAGAGACTTTTTGGAAAGGTGCGTAGGAAAGCATATAGAGATATTCATCACGCACCAGATAAACTTCGATAATACCAATATCATAACGGTATTCGAGAGCATCCAGACCATCAATTCCAATTTTGCTCTGAACAGGAGACAAATTTTTCGTAAGGAGCTGCAACTGTTGTCCAAGAGGCTTTTTTTCAGGGTTTGAAAATCTTTTAATATCGATCAGATCCCTTTTCTGCTCTGAAGTGAGAAGCTCAAGAGAAAGAGTTTTTCCATTATTCTTCAAATTCCAATTATTCCTTTTTTGGAAGCTCACTCCAAGTTTTGAATCCAGAAAAGGGCTCCAGGAAGTATCTTGGGGATTCACAGGAGTGACCGCTTCTCCTGTCTGTGGATCCGTGGGAGTCACCTCAACTTTTTCCACTGGCGCAGGTCCCACGCTGATTACCTGCATCAAATCTTTCCCACTCGGAGTCTTTGCCATGCGCCCACGGACTTCAATTTTTTGTCCAATATAAGGATCGAGATTCACTCCAAGTCCAGTCAGAAGAAGTACAGAGCCATCAGTCTTCTCAATAAAATGTGTACCAGCACCTTTCGCCGCAAAAGATCCAAAAGATTTCAAAGTCCCAACAGCAGAAATCTCAGTAATCTCACTTTCATCGCCACCCCCGAGAGCAGGAGAAAAAAGACCAAATTTTTCCTGGAGGAGGAAAATACCCAGAAAAATAAAGATAACGAGGAAGAAAGAAAAAAAGAAACGTTTCATAGGAGACGGGGTTGAGGAGTAAGGCCGAGATAGGAATAAGCGTTGTCAGTAGCGATGCGTCCACGCGGAGTACGATCGAGAAACCCCAGTTGCAGGAGATATGGTTCATAAATATCTTCAATCGTCGCTTCTTCTTCGGACAAAGAGGCAGAAAGGGTATTCAGTCCCACTGGTCCACCCTGAAATTTCTGAATCAGTGCGCGCAAAAGTTCACGATCGCGATGATCAAGACCCAATTCATCCACACCCAACATTTCCAAAACTTTCAGTGTTGAGTCCTCATCAACCACATTTTTCCCAGAAACTTCAGCGAAATCTCGCACACGACGCAAGAGACGATTCGCAATACGCGGCGTCTGACGAGAAGATTTTGAAATACGTTTCGCCGCATCAGGAGTTGCTTCACATCCGAGCAGTTTCGCAGATCGCATGAGGATTTTTTCAATTTCAGAAAGTGTATAAAAATTCAATTTCAAGGTATGACCAAATCGATCACGTAGTGGCGCAGACAACATGCTCATCTTGGTCGTCGCACCGATAAGCGTGAAACGGGGGAGCGAGAGACGCATCGAGCGCGCCGAAGGACCTTTCCCAATCATCAAATCCAGCGCAAAATCTTCCATAGCAGAGTAGAGAACCTCCTCCACCGTCGGTCGAAGTCTATGGATCTCATCGATGAAAAGCATATCGCCCTCCTGCAAATTACTCAGCAGTGAAGCAATATCTCCCTGTTTTTCCAAAGCCGGACCAGAAGTCACCCGAATCGAAACACCCATTTCGCTCGAGAGAATATGCGCCAATGTCGTTTTCCCAAGTCCAGGAGGACCATAGAGCAGAATATGCTCGAGCGGTTCCGAGCGTTTTTTTGCCGCCTCAAGCGAAATCGAAAGATGCTTCTTGATCTCTTCCTGTCCGACATACTCCGAGAGCACTTTTGGTCGCAAAGAAAACTCAAACTGCGCAGCAGCAGGATCATCTTGCTGAGGAGTAACAGGTCGGTCATCCGGAATCGGTTGGTGTGATCTCTCGATCATAAATAAATTATACAGTTTTATCTTTATGCAAAACACTCGAATACAAAAAATGTTTAATACCCTCAGGATCCGGAGCTTTATCAAAAAAAATAGTGACTTTACTCGCAGCCGTTTCGATCTTCAAAGTCCCGTAATCAAAAATCTTTAAATACGAAAGAAATCCCATCTCTTTGGTCGCAATTTCCTGAATTTCAGAAAGCTCGGTCTCAAATTCTCGACGAATTGTAGGAAAAGGCCAAGTAACATGAACAATGCGATAGTTTGTCACGATAAATTTATCCAGCCAATACATAAAACCATTATAAATAATGACAACAAAAAAAACTCCTGTTACGAGAAGATTCGCCCAAATAAAACCAGAAGATGAAAAACCTTCACGAATAAAATAAAGAATAAAATAAAAAGGAACACTCAGAAGAACCGTTTTCAGAACATTCAGAAAATATGGAAAAGGATGTTTGAGAAAGATTTTCAAAACCTTCTCATCCGGGCGCATGTGCATGACAGGATCATAGCACAAGGAGTGAGGAGTGAGGAGACCAGGATTCCTATCTCCTTGTCCGCTTCGCCCTTCTTCCAGTATAATGAGCCGGATTTGAAAAAGAATGATCTACATGCCCTTGTAGCTCAGTGGATAGAGCAGGGTCCTTCTAAGACCAAGGCCGCAGGTTCGATTCCTGCCGAGGGCACCAGAAAGCGAATAAACAAAAAGCTCGCACTTCCGAGAAAATGCGAGCTTTAAGAAAGCAGGGTATTTCCATTCTAGAACTCCCCCCAAAGCATCTGATTTGTTACTTCATGGTGAAACACAATTTCACCAGTTTTGACGCGTGTACCAAGCATGCGCGGAGAGCGGTCTGCAGCCATTTTCTTCAAAGTCGCATATTTGCGTTGATTCTCAGAACCGAGGACTTCTTTTATGAAATCACTCTTCGAGAAGCACTCGAGAGCCATGAAGATATCTCCAGGAAGTTTCTCAACATCTTTGCCGTAGACGCTTTCTTCCATCTTTCGAAAATCCGTCTCACTCGCATTCATACCGGCGAGACCTGCGGAAATAAGCGTATAAAAGCACAGATACGGATTTGAATCTGGTGCCACGGTACGCACTTCGATGCGGCTGCTTTTCTCGTTACCGATCGGTATGCGAATCATCGAACCGCGATCCGTCGAAGAAACTTTGATCTCATTCGGAGCCTCAAAAGCAGGATCCAGACGGCGATAGGCGTTCACGCTCGAATTCATAGTCAGACAAAGGTCTTTTGCATAGTACAAAATCCCCGTCAGAAATTGGAAGGCAGTATCAGAAAGTTTGTGTTCACCATTCACATCATAGAAAGTATTTTTTCCATTTTGAGAAATAGAAATATTTGTATGCATCCCATTTCCATTCAAATTCTGAAGCGGTTTTGGGAGGAAACATGCAGTCATTCCCATCGACGCAGCTATTTGTCGTGCGAGCAATTTGTAAAGTTGGATCTGGTCAGCAGTGTCCAGCGCAAGCGTATATCGAAAATTCAATTCGAATTGCGCAGGTGCCACTTCTGGATGATCCTTTTCATTTTCGAAACCCATCGCACGTTGAACTTCTGCAAATTTATCGATAAATTGTCGAAGCAAATCCTGAGGAAGCGAAGAATAATATCCGCTCGCCGTCACCAGGGAAAAGCCAGATTTTTCATCAAAAGATTGTTCCGATTTCACACCGTCGAAAAGAAATCCCTCAATCTCCGGAGCGATATTGACCGTCATACCTTTCGCCAAAAGTCCCTGAGTCAAAGTCGCCAATTGTGAACGAAAATCAGCAGAATAAAGGCTTCCATCCTTGTCACACACATTCGCAAACACGAGAACTTTTCCAGCACCAAAGAGGTCGCAGGGAGCAAAACGGAAACTGGTCCAATCAATTTTGAGGCGTAAATCCGACTCTTTTTGAGCGGTAAATCCACGAATCGAAGAGCCATCAAACGTGAGATTATCTTCACTCTCGAGAAGGAATTTCTTGTCATAATCCAAACCCTGGAGACGACCTTCCAAATCAGTAAAGAAAACTGTTACTGCCTTGATACCAATTTCATTTTGGAGGAGAGAAACACACCATTTTCGAACTTGTTCATGAGGAACCGATTCACGACGAAATTTTTTAAGCTCTAAATTTCTCTCTTCAAGTTCGAGATAAGAAAGCTTGAGGAGATGTGAACGAGGAGGGAGAAAATCAGAATAATCATGTTCTTGCGAATGAAGAACGCGTCTATGCGTCGTACTATTCTCCAAGGAAGTATCCTTCATAAAAACGAAGAATTAAAAAATATGTAGCACCACAATAAATGAGCACAAGAAAAATAAAAATATAAAAAAAAACTCCAAGAAAAGAGTTTTGTTGAGTCCTTGAATGCAAAAAAAATGCCTAGAAAATAGGAAAAATACTATTCAAAAAAGAAAGTTGTCGAAAAAACCGACAACACAAAATCAGAAAATATCAAATGAAATTTACTGAACCAGGCTGTCACTATAAGCCACAGCGTTCGTTTCTCGAACGATCATAAGTCGATAAAGAGTCTCTGCAACTTCATCACGGCTCACTTCATCATTCGGTCCAAAGTTGAGACTATTTTCAGGAAGAATATTTTTCTCTTTTGCATAGGCAACATAAGGTGCAAACCAGTCAGAGGTAGTGACATCAGAATAAGGATTCTCCGAAACAATAGGATTCAAAGGAATAAGCATGGCTGTCAAAAGCATCTTCAAGAATTCTGAACGAGTCACATTTTGATTTGGTCGGAAAGTCTTATCAGGATAGCCCTGGGCAATATTAGCCTTATACGCAGCATAGACATATTTCCCATACCATTGATTGTATTTGATGTCAGTGAATTTCGGAGGATTTTGAATAAGAGTCGTTGTCGGACGTTTACTGCCTTCGAAAAGGATTTTGAGTGCTTCCGCACGGGTCACTTTTTTATTCGGCTGGAAAGTGCCATCAGGATATCCTTTGACGATCTGATTTTGTTTGAGATAAGAGATAGCTTCATAATATGGGTGAGATCCACGAACATCAGCAAAAAGATCTTTCTTGCTGCTAAAATCAACAGAAACAGTAGGAGGATTTTGAGGAGATTGAGTTTCAGGAGCAGCAGGATGAGTCACCTCAGGAACAGCATCACGAACAACAAAAGATGGAGATACAAATTGTTTTCCTTGATAGAGTAAGATCAATTGTCCAGTCCCAGCGCGGAGTTCCTGGAGAGTCACTGTTGCACTTCCAGTAGAAAAGTCACTACGATTCAAAGAAGCTTTTGGCAAAACACCAACATTGCCAGTGAGAAGCATGAGCACGTCTCCATCAAATGCGGAAACAGCATTTCCACTCTGATCTTTGGCGAAAATTTGAATAGTGGCTGGGCCAGTTTTCTCAAAAGAAGATGCATTTTGGAGTTCAAATCGATCGAAAGGAAGACCAGAAGATGGAACTTCAGGAGCTGGAATCACAGGAGGCGTGGCAGAAACAGAAGGCTCAGGCGTAGAATTTGGAGTTGGAGCTACCGGGAGAGAAGGTGAAAAATTCAAGTATTTCTGAACATACATCATAGGAGAAACGCTCGTGAGAAGAGCCCTTTCTTTTCCAAGTCCTGCATTGACCGCACCCACAAAATCGAGTCCAGCATCACTCGATTCCTTCCCTGTAAAAGGCCAATATGGATGCCATGGAGCCTCATCAGTATCAATCTGGAAGTGGAGATGCGGTGTCGTCGCAAATCCGGTCGAACCAGAATATCCCACAAGTTCGCCTTTTCGAAGCACTTGATTTTCGACAACGCTGATAGAACTCAAATGGTCATAGGCAGAAAAAAGCGTTGTACGAGCTGAAGGATCATTGAGCGTCGGAACACCGTTGTGTTGAACCACGATGTGTTTCCCAAAACCACTCGAAAGATTTGCAACTTTCACAACCACGCCATTTGCTATGGAGTAGACCGGAGTACGTTCAGGAATTTTGATATCCACAGCAAGATGGCTTCCGTCGTATTCTCTGCCATTCAAACGGTAACTTCCCATGTATGGAACAGGGAAAGTAATTTTCGCATTTCGTATTCCATTAGCAGTTGAATCACTCCACGACAAACCATCGGTAGAACGAGCCAAAACCCCAGAATCATACAGGGGGAGCGAAAGCATTTTATTGCCAGGAATTTGATCATATGACAATTTATACTCTGTTGAAGTGAGGCGGACCCAATCAGGACTATTTTTGATGGGAAGTGCTGTCCCATCAAAAGGAGCATGTTGAGGAATCTGCAAAAGAGCAGTTTGGAAAATTTGTGTATTCTGTTGAACAAAAAGTGCCGTAAAGAAAAAAAGTCCGAGCACCATCCATGAGGAACGTTGGGTCTTTTTTCGTTGGTGATCCATCTCATGCAACGAACTTTGAAAACGGGGTTTTTTGTTTTTGTTTTGCATCGTATAATAATACCACAAAATAAACCTTTATACAAATGCAATATCTCAGTAAAAACAGTCTCGAAACACAAAAAATAGCTTCAGATATAACCCAAAAAATGAAAGGAAAGGGGGTTATATTCCTCCATGGCAAGCTGGGTTCAGGAAAAACGACATTTGCCAAAGGATGCGCAAAAGTCCTCGGAATAGAGGAAAGGACGGTCAAAAGCCCAAGTTTCACCTATATTCGCCAATATACTTCAAAGAACGGAAAAAGAATGATTCATTGTGATTTTTATCGACTCGACAAAAAACACGAGTTTGCAGAACAAACTTGGCAGGAACTCAAGGAGGAAATCGGAGAAAACGCACTCTTTATCGTCGAATGGCCAGAAAAACTCACGACTCAGGACACGAATCAGGAGGAAATAAACGTCAAAATTGAAATGAAAAACGCGAAGTCCCCAGAGGGGGAAAACGAAAGAATTATTACTATTACATTTCCAAAAGATTTTCAAAAATGAACATCAGGGAAATTCAAGCACTTTACAAGAAATATCAAACTCCAGAACATGTCCAGAGACACATGGAAGTTGTGGCAAAAGTAGCAGTTTCATATGCCAAAAAAATCCAGAAAAATGGAAAAAAAATAAACATACAGTTCATTCGCCAAGCGGCACTCCTGCATGACTTCCTGAAAATGCTTGTTTTCAAAGAAACACAAAAATCAGACCCGGCCATCTGGAAAAGTCTCCGAAAGAAATATCCAAACACGCACGACAGCGAAGTTGCTGCAATAATCCTGGAGAAAAAAGGAGAAAAGAAGCTCGCAGAAATCGTCAGAAAACAGCAATTTGAAGCTCTTATTTCAAAAGAAAATCCTCTAAAAACACTCGAAGAAAAAGTTGTTTATTACGCAGACAAGCGAGTCGCACATGACCAAATTGTCACTCTCGCAGAACGTCTGAAGGAAGGAGAAAAAAGATACGGAACAAAAACACCAAAAAATATCGAGAAAAAACTTTTCGAATTAGAAAAAGAGATTAAGCGTTTGAGCGGCTCGTAGAAAGGAATTTTTCGATTACTGATTTTGTCTGAGGACCTACTCTTCCAGCTCCAACATCAAAATCCGAAGAAATAATTTTTTGAGTTTTCTGAAAAGCGACAAGTCCATCACGAGTTTTCTCTCCAAAAAATCCAGATTCATCAGAGGTAGGCAAGAAGCCAACATTTTTCAAAAAACTCTGAAGTCTCGTGACATCATCGCCACGAGCTCCAAAAGAGAGACCTTCAGGAATCAGTGGAGCATTCGCCAAAAGAGCAGTATTCTCCATTCTCTTCGAGGCCAAAAGTTGTTTCGTATAATGACGAGAAGCCACAAATCCATTCATTTTTGAACGAGTCAGAGGACCAAAGACACCAGCGTATGGAGAATCTTTTTCAGCTACAAGGTCAATCGATTGCTGAAATTTGAAAACCGCATGTTGAGTCACTTCACCGAAGTGTCCCGTCGGAGTAATCCGGAGAAAATTCATTCTCTGGAGCTCTTCCTGAAGTCGTGTAACTGCCGGTCCATTATCACCAATCTTTAAATCACGAACGAGATATTGAGGAACATCCACAATCGCGTCATCATCCGTTTTCGATATAGCCGCAACATACTGTCGTTCCAAATAATCGCTGGTCTTCGGGCCAAAATATCCAGCTCCAAAAGAAATAGGGGATTGAATAATGTCCTGATCCTTCTGGAAATCCATGAGAGCCGCCAAAGTCTTGTCATCAAAAAATCCTGTCTCAGTCACATCATATCCCAGCATACTCAGGATATTTTGAAGCTTTTTCACTTCATCACCAGAACTTCCTTTGGAAAGACCTTCTTGCGGCAGGTTGTGGACTCGACGTTCTTTGAAAAATTTCTCGAGACGGATGCGTGTCTGAAGTCCACCATGGCCAGCGCCCAGATTTTCCATGCTCGTCACGAGACCTTGTTCTTTCTGAAAACGAAAAACACTATCGCGCGTCTCATCTCCATAGAAACCGTTGGGTTGTCCTGGAAAATATCCGAGCTCTTTCAAAAGTTTCTGCAATGCATAGACATCGTCACCACTACTCAAATACCAAACATCATCAGTCAAAATCGTCGGCTGAAAAAATGTCTGGCGAACAACCCTCTCTGCTGCAGAATATCCTTCCAAATACACATTTTCTTGGAGAGCATTATCTATCCCATAGACGGTCACACTCACCGTCCGTCGTCCCCATCCCAGTGCGCGAGTCAAACCTTCATCTCCGAAACCCATCCAGATATCCAGACGATCATGATGAATCTTGCGATTCTGACCTTCCTGGGAGGCCGCCGCAACGATAGCACCACCACGATCATAAACTCCCGTTGTCCCAATTCCAGGGATGTACATTTTGGTTCCAAAAGGATAAATCGAAGGAGCAGCAATCATGCCGGGGAACACTTCTCGACCACTAGCGCCGTTCGTCCCATTCCCATTCAAACGAATTTCAGCATGATAATTTCCTGTCGCATACCGTTTCTGGCCAACAAGTGGGGAATAATAGCCCGTAATATCAAAAATCTTGGTATAAGGAAATCCTCCCAAAGAACCCGAAGTAACAGGTTCAGGAGGAGTTGAAGTACTTTCTTGTGCAAAAGCAGAAAAAAGGAAACCAGAAAGAACGAACATTCCAAAGAGGAAAAATATTTTTGTTTTTGTTTGCATCACGTCATTATAGCACAAAACCCAAAGCTGAT
>ERZ1292630.366-Hain-H41-02um-R3-366-length-47851-cov-60_pt1 | contig 20069 bp, 21 predicted proteins | sample MGYA00564408_ERZ1292630 | MGnify/ENA primary metagenome ERZ1292630 (study PRJEB36523, sample SAMEA6512641) | groundwater metagenome | collected 2019-01-08 | study: AquaDiva: Metagenomics assemblies of 32 groundwater samples
AGTCGCACCAGCGCTATTTCCCGTTCAAGACCCGGGACGGCAAACTGCTCAACCGTTTTATCACGGTCTCAAATATCACGGCTAACAAGGAAATCAAAGAAGGCAACGAACGGGTCATCAAGGCCCGGCTGTCGGACGCCCTCTTCTTCTGGGAACAGGACCGGAAAACCCCGCTGGAGGAATATGCCAAACGGCTGGATTCTATTGCATTCTTAGGCAAACTCGGCACAATGAAGGAGAAATCAGTCCGTCTTAAGGAACTGGCCTTATTTATCTCTGAGGGCTGGTGTGATAACAAAGCCAAACAAACCATCGGACGCGCGGCAGAGTTGTGCAAGGCAGACCTCCTGACCGGGATGGTCGGTGAATTCCCAGACCTGCAGGGTATCATGGGGTACGAATACCTCAAGGATAAAGAACCCGGGGTTGCCCTGGCTATAAAGGAACACTATCAACCGCGTTTTGCCAATGATCAACTGCCGGAAAGTAAAGCAGGTATCTGCTTAGCATTAGCTGAGAAGTTTGATAATCTGGTTTCGGTATTCAGTATCGGAGAAAAACCGACCGGTTCTTCTGACCCTTACGGATTAAGGCGACAAGCGCTGGGTATTATCAAAATAATTATAGCCAATAAACTCAACCTATCATTAAACAGCATCTGGAATAAAGCCCTTGGGTCGCTTATCGGCTCGGTTCGTCCGTTTGCCGATGAAGTTGCCAAATTACCTTATCCTGAGGTGCAGGAATTCTGGAAGGCCGTGGCGCACACCCACCAGATACTTGATAACCACAGGAATCAGATAAAGAACGACCTGAATAAATTTATAGAGGCCCGGCTTTACCAGATACTGGATGAAGAAGAACATATCAACCAGAATATCTTTAATGCGGTTTTATTCTCCATCGCCGGGCTTGATAATCTTTATCTGTTCCAGTCAAAATTGAATGTCCTCGTTAAACTCTCCAAGGATTCTATTTGGAATGAATTAGTGGAAGTGGTAGAAAGAACCCATAATATCAGCAAGAATCTTAAGGTGGAGGGCGATATCAATGAGACGCTACTCAAGGAAAAAGAGGAAATAGAACTCTGGAACGCCTATAAAGATAACGAAGATGCCATCCAGAAACTGATAGATGCCGAACAATATGAAGAGGCGTCTCACCGATATCATCAGGTCTTTGCCAAGCCGGCCCAGACCTTCTTTGAGAAGGTCTTTGTCAACGTAACAGGCGATGCGGAAAAAGATAACATTCGGAACAATCGGCTCTTACTCCTCAAGAAGATAAACCAGTTGTATTCATCCGGCATTGCCGACCTGTCCCGAATCCCAAGGAAGTAATAAATGGGGCGCGCCTGATTACAGGCACGCCCCATCTCCCATTATATCATTTCGCAGTCTTTTCCCTGGAAGACATTATCGCCGACCTTGCAGGTTGTCGGCTTGAGCTTGAAGTAGGTGGTGACCAGGAAGAAGAGCAGCAATAGCGCGCCGATTATCACAATCGTATCCGGAATAATCCTGAGGAACCCCAGCCATTGGACCAGCGGGGTGTTATAGAAATCAGCGCTCCGGGCCGCCCATAGGCCGTTCTTGTAACTTGACACGGTCTGGGCAATGCCGATAGGCAACAGCATGCCTAACGTCATAATAAGCAACCCGCCGTTGAGCAGGTAGAATATCACCTTAATGAACTTGTCGTTCCAGAATTCCGTCTTGACCAGCCCGCGCCAGGAGAAGAGCAGCAAGGCGATAGACAGCATCCCGTAAACGCCGAACAAAGCCGCATGACCGTGATTGGCTGTGAGATAGGTCGCATGCTCGTAGTAATTGACCACCGGCAGGTTAATCATAAACCCAAATACGCCGGCGCCCAGGAAATTCCAGAATGCCGAGGCGGTCAGGAACATCAGCGGCCAGCGGTAAGGATAATCCTTGCCAGCATCATTGATGGTCTTGTATTCCATCCAGCCCCGGACCACCAGGAGAATCAGCGGGATGGGCTCAAGCGACGCGAAGACCGAACCCAAAATCAGCCAGTAAGACGGGCCGCCGTACCAGAAATAATGATGCGCTGTGCCGATCAGGCCGCTGGCAAAGACCAGGATGGCGGTCAGATAGGCCACCTTCATCGCGGAGAGTTTGTCAACCAGTCCGAGCGCCACCATAAACAGGGCGATGATGGCTACGCCGAAGAATTCAAAGATGCCCTCCACCCAGATATGGACCACGAACCAGCGCCAGTAATCGGCAACGGTCAGGTGCGAGCCGCGTCCGTAGAACAATCCGAAGCCGAAGAATGCCACGACCAGAATGGCGCTAAGAGTATAGAACATCACCAGACCGCTGGCGTCCTTGTTCGGGCCGAAGAGTTTGCCTTTCAGCGCCCGGTACACGATAACCAGCCAGAAAATCAGTCCGGCAAACAGGAGAATCTGCCAAACCCGGCCCAATTCCAGGTATTCCCAGCCCTGATGCCCAAACCAGAACCAACTATTTCCCAGCAATCCCTTAATACCTAAAACGCCGCCGGCCAAGCTGCCCAGCGCCACGAAAATTATGGCGCCGAAAAGAAGATTAACCAGCAGACCCTGGCCTTTCGGCTCCTTGCCGCTGATAAGCGGCGCCACGTATATAGCCGTGCCCACCCAGGAGGTGGCAATCCAGAATATGGCCAACTGCAGATGCCAGGTCTTGGCCCAGCTGTAAGGAATAAATTTACCGATAATCGGGATGTAAAATGTGCCCGGATGGGTGGTGTAATGGGCCAACAGTCCGCCCATCAGGGTCTGGAGTATAAATAATCCGATGACCACCACGAAGAACTTGGCCGCCTTCAATTGACTGCTGGTAATAGGCAGATTAATCAATTCCCGGCCGATTGAAACGCCTTTGGGTTCGCCGTAAAAGAACCGGTAGCGGTGCACGATATAAATAATCAGGCCCAGAACGGCCAGCAATCCTACGATGGAAATGACGCTCCAGATAAAGGCCTCGGACATCAGGGTGTTTCCGGCCTGCTTATCCGGCGGCCAGTTATTGGTATATGTAAAAACCTCGCCCGGTCGATTGGTTGACGCCACCCAGGCGGTCCAGAAGAAGAAACTGCCGATGGCATTAAGTTCGGCTTCCTCTTTAATAGTATCAGGCAGGAATCCGTAATCCTTATCGCCATTCTTAAAGGTATTTTTCCAGTAATTCTTTATTTTCTCAAGAGCATAGGCCTGGGAGGCGGTTAATTCAAGAGATTTATCTTTCGCATTATACCTATTCTCCTTAATCTCAGCGATAATAGAATTCTCTATCCCGAGCTCAGAACTCTTGTAATTATATGATGCATTTTCCGGCTTATTATAGAACTCCGCTATATATGTAACCATCAGGTGTATGGTAGTAGCCGAGAAATCCATTCCGCGTAAAGTGCCGTGGCCCCAGACGCTGCCATGGTCCATCAACCCGTGTTTCTGGTAGGCATCCTGCCCCAATAATAATTCCGCCTTGTCAAAAAGCACCTTGCCATTAACCACCACTTTTTCCGGATAGGGAGCCAGTTTATCCATGGAAAAATACCCACCCAATAGCAAAACCGCCATAGAGATGATAAAACTCAATATGGCGCCCCATTTCAGTCCTTTCATTACCATCTCCTTTCTTATGGCGCCGTAGGCGCCATTAGACCCCGCCCCGATGTGACATCGGGGCGGGGCTTTTCAATTTATACAATTACGATTTTATCATTATCAACAGCATCTTGAACCGCTTAACCGCTTTCAGGGCGTGCGGCTTATCGGCCGGCATAATAATTGTTTGGCCGGCCTTGAGATGGAACGGTTTGCCGGAAATATGGATATCAACCTCGCCGTCTATGATATTTACCATGGCGTCAAAGGGCGCCACGTGTTCGCTCAAGCCCTGGCCTTCGTCAAAGGCGAAAAGCGTGACAGTGCCGGTTTTCCTGTTAATCAGGGTCTTGCTTACGACGGAACCGTTTTGATAATCCACCAACCCCTTTAGGTCTAATATTTCCGGTCCGGTCTTTTCAGTCATATTTACCTCTCTTAATTGCTGTTAGATATCACGGCCCAAAGGGACGGGATAACGTTACAGCAAGTTAGATCCCGCAGAATTGCGGGACTTTCCTTAACTTCACGTATTGTGAAAACAGTCGCTGATTATAGTAAAATCCGGACCCAGTTTACGTCTCACTTAATTCGCTAACGCGGTCCCCGAATGCTTTCGGGGTTCTTAACCTCTCCCTGGATACTGATGGTAACTTCTTTGGTCGGAATCTCCCGTCCGGAAGCAGCCAGGGCCTGCTTGACCAGATGCACCAGACCGAAGCAGCACGGCACCTCCATATGCAACAGGGTAATTGATTTGATATCCGCTGTCTTGAACATCTGGGTCAACTTATCAAGGTAAATCTTGGTGTCATCCAGTTTGGGACAGGCAATCAGCAACGCCTTGCCTTTAAGAAAATCCTGATGGAAATTGGCATAGGCATAGGAAACGCAGTCCGCCGCAATAACTAAATCGCTGTTCTTTAAGAACGGCGCGCCGGGCGGCACCAGCATCAATTGAACCGGCCACTGGGCTAATTGCGACTCGGCCCGGGCTGACGGCGCTGATTTTGTCGCGGCCTGTGGCTTGGGCGCAAACGAACGCACGGATGACCCCGGACAACCACACGGTAATGGGTGCGCCTTACGCTCATCATCTTCCAGCGGCACCTTGATGTGTTTCTCATTAAGGAAATCTATGGCCTGTCGCAGGTATTCCTCCTGGTTATGGTCTTCAAGATGTCTGAGGTGGGCTTTAATCGTATTGGCGCCCTGCTTAACGATATTCACCATCACAGTTTTCTCTTCATACGGCTCGGCTTCCCGCTCTTCGGTGCTAATCGCGCCTTCCGGGCAATGGCCGATGCAAGCGCCCAGGCCGTCGCAGAACAGGTCGCTTATCAAGCGGACCTTGTTATCAATTATCTGCAGCGCGCCCTCCGGGCAGTTGGGGATACACTCGCCGCATCCGGTGCATTTATCCTCGTCAATCCTGATTATTTTTCTCAGCGCTTTCTTTTTGGTTATTATCTTCTCCATACCCATAACTCCTTTCATTCAATATAATAAGGATGACCAGTTTGAGTTGCCTGTTGAATCAGGTAACGATATTCATTTACAGAAATATTATTCTGCCAGAACCCGGTCAGCCGTGCCAGAGTGGTTCCCAGCAGAAATACCAGGACAATAATAACCGCATATGTCCACCCGGACATCCTTCCTTTACTTCTACCAACTGACAGGTAAAGCGTATCCGACACCGGACAGGCATCAACGCACTGCAAGCAGGCATTACATTCATCAGATAAAACAGAGGTTTCTTTATGCACCAGAATCTGGACCGGACAAACCTTGGTGCATTTCTGACAATTAATACAGGTATCCTGGTTGCGGCGAATCTTCAGGGGACTCAACCAACTGAGCGCTCCGAGTAAAGCGCCATAAGGACACAAATACCGGCACCAGAAACTGCGTATCAGAATAGATAGCACTACCAGTCCTGCCAAAACTAATAAGGTTGTCATGGATATCTGGGTAAAGAATTTAAGCATCTTGATATCCGCCGCCTTGTTATAGGTGCTATAGATAAACCTTTCCAGATAGACCACATTCATCTGAACCATTATGCTCCATAGGAAGAACAGAAGGATAAGATACTTAAGCCCGCGCAAAGGATAATCCAGCCAACGGGGTAATGTCAGGAGTTTTCTAAAGAGTAAGCCATGAACTTTTGCCAGATATTCTGAAGCCAGTCCGGCCGGACAGACCCAACTGCAGAAACCCCTCTTGAGGAATAGTCCGGTTACAATAATTATCAGAAGCAATATCAGCCCTGCGGGATGAACTTTGTTGAACACCCCTGTCAAAAGCCAGTATTTCAAACTGATTAAGGCGCTGATGGGCAAAAATGCCTCTACCCCAGCAGGCCTTAAGACAGATGGGGTAATGCCTTGTTCAACTTGTCCAATAAAGACGCTAAACTGGACGCCAATCAAGATGCATAAGGCAGCAAATCCAAGTTGTATCGCCCGCCGGTATGGCTGGATATTAAACGTATTACTCTTTTCCATTGGCTTACACGGATTCCACCGCTATTACTTCAGGAACCTCCTGTTTAAGGCGACGCTCTATGCCTTCCTTTAAGGTCATCTGAGACATCGGACATCCGCCGCAGGCGCCGGTGAGCCGGACCTGGACTATGCCGTCTTTCACATCCACTAACTCCACATCACCGCCATCCATCTGGAGTGACGGCCTGATTGACTCCAATGCTTTTTCAATTTTCTCTCTCATCTTTACACCTCTCCTTATTTTACGAATTTCTTACAGGAGCGCCATCTGCTTTAAGCAACAGTTTCAGATGCTCGTTATCAATATCCTGCCGATGATGCACCGAAACAAGATATTCAACCTGCTTTATAATCATTTCATTTGTTCCCATCTCTTGCAGAATATTTCGGGCAATCCTGGCCCCGGCTTCTGAATGCACCTTTACTTTAAACGGCTGGTCCGGAATATTACCCGCATAACCGCCGCCGTATGGGGCAGCATAACCGATATCGTGCAGATAGGCGGCAGTAACCAGGATAGTCCGCTCCTCGGGGTCATTGATATCCTGAAGTAACATTTTCATATTATCAACAACCGCCAACGTATGTTTGTAATACTGCGGCACGGTTCCGGCAAAGAGTTGCTCAATCTTTGCCTTCAGCCCCGCTTCATCCAGCCCGATAATCTCTGGTTTATTTTCCATAAAACTAATTCGTCGCCCATTCATCCTTTATGATTTCACCCTGAACGCCTACCACCAGATATTTTATCGGCACCTTTCGTTTGGCAGAAGCCGCTGCCTGTTTAGCCAAAGTCAACAAACCCATACAGCAAGGCACCTCCATAATCATTACAGTCAGGGTATTTATCTTGGCATCGTCAATCAGCGATTTTATCTTCTCCTCGTAGACCTCTTGTCCTTCGTCCAGTTTCGGACAGGCAATCGCAATGGATTTGCCTTTCAGATACTTTGGATGGAAATCGCCCAGCGCATAAGCCACACAATCAGCGCTCAGCAGCACATCTGCGCCCTGATAATAAGGCGCGCTCGGCCCAACCAGATGCAACTGGATTGGCCATTGCCTCAATTGTGAAGCAACATCCACGGCTGGCGTTCCCTCGGCTTCCTTCTTTCTCATATCAACCATCCTTGAGCCCGGGCATCCTTCTAATGCTCCCATTTTTATGCTCCTTTCTCTAATCTGGCGATAAACGCCTCATAATTTTTAGGCGCATCGCCAAACTGTTTATCAGAATTATTAAACTTGGAAAATAGCTCTCCGGTCTGAGTAGTGCTTAAATTCCTATCCATCCACGGATACAAGATTTCATCCTCCTTTTTAATATGCTCGGTCAGTAACTCCTTGTAGGCATTGAGATTCTCCGCAATAGTTTTACTGTCCTGCTTATCTAAAGCATCAACTATTAGGCGGACATATCCCCGGCCGGTCTCGTGGTCCTGGTGTATCACCTTAAGAATATCCAGGTTCGGGTCAAAATACTTAAAAAGTATTTCCTCTTCTTTGGCGTGGTGATATTTATCCGCATAGGAGCGGATAAAATCAACGCCGGCCAGAATTAAACGCCTGTCTTTTTCTGACTTTATATCCAGATTATTAACCATCGCCGGTATAAACGCCAGCCATCTCTTGATTAAAGTATGTTCATCCACCAATCGTTTCATCGGCGGCGAATACTTTATCTCGCTGGGCTTTTTCCCTTCGGACAATGAATCCTCAGGACGAACCTGTTCTTTTTTCTTCTTAACCGTCGGTATTTTTACCTCTTGGTCCGGATAGATTATTTTAGTGATGCGGGCCATTAATATTTCTTCATCCTCAGCCGGAAGATTATGAATCTGGACAATATCTTTAAGTAAGCAGGTTCCCACGCCACAGGTTGTGCAGCCAATCTTATACTCGTTAAGAATGTCCGCCACCGGAGGAAACTGTTTAATAACATCCTTGATTCCTTTATTCAGATACTCTTCAATCATCTTTATATTCATCTAATTTATATGCTGGTAATGCGGCGTAAAGCAACAATACCCTATTTTATCGCATTTCTTCTTTATCTCAGCCCAGTCCTCCGGCTTAAAGGTTTTAAGAGCCGCCTGATAAAGGATGTTGTCTTCCTTGAAGATGTGTTTGGCCAGTTCACGCACGATGTATTCACCTGCATCCTCAAGACCCTTAAGAAATTTCTCATAATTATCAGGCGGGTTTTGGGTTATTTCGTATAACGACTTTTTCCGTTTCCTGAGTTCCACGTGCTCCAATTTCATAATCTCCGGCGGTTCGGTAATCCCGTATTTCTCCAGCATCGGGAAAATCACCTCTTCCTCGCGCTGGTAGTGTTTTTCCGCCTCCACCAGATGATGGGCGATATGCCCCAAATCTGCAATCCTTCTTCTCACCCCATCTATAGTCCCATTATTCTTGGCCATAGCGATTATTTTCTCCAGTTTATCCAGGTATCCCAAAATCACCTTGTGCTCCTCCATCATCGTATGAATCGGATGGCCCTGCTCCGGTATAATTTGGTCGGTTTGAAGGTTCTCCGCCATCACCTCCAAATGCACATCGCACAATTTCATTATCTCATCGCGGGACATTCCTTCCTTGATGAGTTCCTGTTCCAATGCAGCCATTTCGGTTGGCCCGATTCCCTTCAGGGCTTGTTTGGCTTCATTCTTAATAGCCGAAATATCTCCGCCAGAATGAAGTTTCCTAAACACTTCTTTTATCCGGGATTTCTGGTCAATATTACCGGGACACGCTACTTTCTTAATCTGGACCACCCAGTCCTTTGGTCCCTGCTGTTTATACTCCCACTCAAAGGTATTGGGATATTCCGCCTGGAACTGGTAGCGCAACGGTTTGGGGTCGTGGTCATTGGTAATCTCCAGGGTCCGGCCGGCCTTGAGACCGTTCCAAACCTCAAATATTTTGTCGTGCCTCTCAAAAGGATGCATTGACCTTAAATCCAGTTTTTCTACGGTTGTTTCTATCATAATAGCACTCTCCTTTTAGAGCCAGTTAGGAATTCGCCGATAAATATCGGCGAAGACCGTTACTGGGTCTTATCCCGACCATCCGGAGGCGTCGGGACCTGTTTATTAAGCATTGTTTTCTTGCTGGTATCGCCTTGTTCAGTGGCGCAGGGCGCGGTTTTCTCAATCTCTTTCAAATCCCGACCGATGCAGTATTTGGCATACTGGCACCATTCGGCGCAACCCAGGTCAAGTTTGGGGTTCCTGAAACGATGGTTGCACTTCTTACAACGCCTGTAAACATCATCCTTCCAGAACTCCACCTTGGCCTGGCAATTAGGGCACTCCACATCGTAGATATCATCCATCTTCCAAAATTGCCTATCCTGTCCCGGACACTGTGCCATAGTACACGTCCTTTCTCTGCTTATATTATAACATAGATATAGAAATCCACCTTGACTTAAGTCAAGAATAGAAAAAATTACTTGTAGTGCGTAAAGCGAATCTATCTATGGTTTATATCTTTGCCCCGGCTGCAATTTCCTCAAAACGGGCTTTATTAAGAATGGTGATTCTGTTGCCTGCCACCTTGATAACCTTTTTAGATTTTAATTTATTGAGAGTCCGGGAAAGCGTTTCGCTGATAGTTCCAAGCCGCGCGGCCAGTTCCTTCTTAGTAATAACCAGTTTTATTTCTATTACCGAACGCTCACCTTGTCCGGCCGCCAAATCCATCAGGTATTTAGCCAACCGGGCCGGGACGTCCTTAAGAGCGAGTTCCTCTATCACGGCCACCAGATGACGCAAATACTGGGCCATTGAAGCCAACATATTCAGAGAAATCTGAGGATTGTCCCTGATGAGTTTAATCAGATCGTTCTTGAATAGGAAAAATACCTCGCTGTCCGTTATGGCCGAGGCATTAGCCGGCGAAAACCCTTTGGTGAATGCGGCTACCTCGGCAAAGGTTCCGCCCGGTGCCACCAGATGCAGAATCTGCTGCTTACCGTCTGAAGAGAGTTTATAGACCTTGACCTGGCCCGAGATGACGATATAAAATCCCTCCAGTTCCTGGCCTTCGGAGATAATCAACTGCCCCTTGCGGAACTTGCGCCTGATAACCAGCCGGCTGACCCGTTCCAAATCCAGAGGGCTCAGGCCTGAAAATAGCGGCACCTGCCGGATGACTTGCTCATATTCTTTGCTATATTGATTGCGATAGTCCGGATTTTTCATTGATTTTACTATACAAAATATTCTGGCTATGTTAAGAAATAGCAACTATTCATTTATTATGGAGTGCGCTCTATGAACCCGATGAAGAATTGTTTCCTCTTCCTATCCAAGCGAATCTTGCTGCAGAAACTGCTTTCCACTTCTGGCCCGTGTAAAATAATCTCCAGAAGATTCGTCTCGGGCGAGACCCTGGACGAATCAATCAACGCCGCCCGGGACTTGAATAAGCACGGCATCCTGGTCACTCTGGACCATTTGGGCGAAAGCGTCTGCGACGAGAAATCCGCCCTGGAAGCCGCTGATGAATATCTCCAGATACTTGAACGGCTCAAAGCAGCGGCGGACAATAATATCACGGTCTCCCTTAAACTCACCCAGATGGGCCTGGATATCAGCGATGACTTCTGCCTGGATAATATGCGCCGGATTATGCATAAGGTGAAAGATTACCAGAAAAAACTTACTATTGATATGGAAGACACTCCTTACACGGACCGGACCCTGGATATTTACACCACTTTACTCAAGGAAGGATTTACCGGCACCGGAATCGTTATTCAGTCATACCTGAGGAGGAGCGAAGCGGATATCAGGAATCTCTTGCCGCTCGGGCCGCATATCCGGCTCTGCAAGGGCGCCTACAAGGAACCCTCAAAGGTCGCCTTCCCGGATAAAAAGGATGTGGACAGTAATTATACCAACCTGCTGGCCATTATGTTCAGCAAAGACGCATTGGCCAAGGGCACCTATCCGGAAGTGGCCACCCACGACGAAAAGATAATTAACTGGACTATTGACCACGTCAGGCAGAACAATATTCCGGCGGATAAGTTTGAATTTCAGATGCTCTACGGCATCAGGCGCGACCTGCAAGAAAAACTGGTTGCCCAGGGCTACCGGATGCGGGTCTATCTGCCTTACGGCACGCATTGGTATCCGTATTTTATGAGACGCCTGGCCGAACGCCCGGCCAATGTCTGGTTTATGGTCAAGAATATGTGCTACAGATAAACCAATGAAACCACAGATGCACACAGATATACACAGATTACATAAATTAAGCGCATAAAGAGTAATAAGTATTATGTCAACTGACTTTTTAGCATATCCACCAAGTTTCGATTCTAATCGACTGGCTAATTCATTTCACGTAGACAATGGTGAAATAGGTGTTTTGCCCCTTGATGTACCTGAATTTCTTGCGGCTTGCGGAAATGACGGCATTGCCATCCTTGGGTGGGAAATGTGGCTGTCCGACTACCGTGCAGCATTTGAAGGCAATCCTATCCCACAAAAAGGCTCTTGGTGTGGTTTAATTCCGTGGAAAGGTAAAAATACCACAGTAGTGGTTAGTTACTCTACGAAATCACGCCGTTTTCTAGAAAGTTGGAACAAGTATGTACAGCGGACTATTACAGAAACGCAAGGACAAATTAACGAGATAAATATAGATAATGAAGTCGAGACGCAGTATATCCCCTCTGTCAGATTCAATTTTACATTAAAGAAAAAGTAATCTATTGGGACCCCACTTTGTGGTCTTTGTGCCCTTTGTGGTGAAAATCTGTGTTTATCTGTGTGTATCTGTGGTTGCAACTGCCTTGCCGTAATGTCTCTTCAGCCAGAAGAACAGAATTGCGCCGACTACGAACAGCCCGACGCTGACCCATTGCGAGTAGGATATGCTGGTGATGAAACTCTTATTATCGCCCCTGAGAAATTCTACCGATAATCTTTCTATACCATACAACATCCCGGCATAGGCAATGATAAATCCGTGTTTCGGCTCAACCGGGTTGCCTTTATCGTCAAACCGTTTCTTCCTGACCCATATAATAGAAAGGATAACAAAGAACACCACGACCAAGAGTGATTCGTAGAGTTGGGCCGGATGGACCGGTAAACTCATCAAAGCGCTATTAGGAATCAGTTCCTGATGCACGTGGTCAATAAAAGCCGGACTACCGGTAATTTCGCCCTTGGCATTGCTTATCATCGGAAAACTGACCGACCAGGGCAGGTGCTGGGCTATCTTGCCGTAGCAACAACCGTTCAGGAAACAGCCAATCCGTCCGAAAGCCAGGCCCAGCAACATCCCGGGCATGAGCAGGTCGCCAATTTTCAGGACCGAGATTTGATTCTTTTTAAGATAGTAAATAATGGAAAAGATGGCCAGAATCACCCCGCCGTAAAAGACCAGCCCGCCGTGCCAGACGTAAAATACACCCCAGTCATAAAGAGGTAAGCCATTTAAATCTCTATCGCTCCTGTGCATCAAAAGATAAATAAACCGGGCTGAGACAATAGCCGTGATGAACGACAAAATAATAAGTTTAAAGAACACAGCAAAAGCGAAAAGCGAAGATGGTTTTTCCTGTTTCCGGTTTTTCCTATATTGCATTGCAAAAGGAATAAAGAATCCGATAATCCCGGCCCAGATATTCATCCCGCCGTCGGTCAGGTCAAAGAGGGCGAAATCAAAGTTATCGGTAAAATAAATGATGTGCAGAATCCGGGCGCCCACGATACCGCTAATCATCGCAATCAGGCCGATATCAAAAATGAGTTCGCCGGAGATGTTATCCCGGTCGGCCCGGCGCGAGGTGATGTATATGGCCGTCAGGAACCCCAGCATGACCATAAACCCGTAGGAATATATGGGCAGATGGATAAACGGCAACTCAATTAACTTTGGATGCATTTTGCAGATAAAACAATCTATACTAAGAAATGTCAAGAAAAATGTCTAACCACAAAGATGTCATTCCTGCGGAAGCAGGAATCCAGACCTTAATTCTTCGTCGGCCTCTTAACCTGATTTTCCCCCTCAGTTAAATCCGTTTAATCCCGTTGTTAAATATCTTGATTGTTTATAACAAGTTGTTATTATAACGATATGAATAATAATTTTTTGGGTGTTAAGCAGGTACCGTTAGATAATGCACGGTTCGTGGTTCTGCCTCTGCCGTATGACGTCACCACCAGTTATATCAAAGGCACGGCCCGCGGACCCAAGGCCATCATTGATGCCTCTACTCAGGTGGAAACCTTTGATGATGAGTTAAGAAAGGAAACCTGCCCCAAGAATCCGGTTCACACCCTGCCAATCCCGCCCCTGGATTTCCGGGCCAAGGCAGACAAACTCATCCCGGCGCTGGGCAATTATATGAAGACCTTGGTAGGGAAACTATCTCGCGGACAGACGCTTATCTCGCTGGGCGGCGAGCATTCGCTCTCGTACCCGATTGTCAGCGCTTATCAGGGAATCTATAAAGATTTATCGGTCCTGCATCTGGATGCCCATTCTGACCTGCGTGATTCGTATAACGGCTCAAAATATAGCCACGCCTGCGTGATGAAACGGATTTATGACAGCATGGTTAATCCTGCCCGAACGACCTCAAGGTCGGGCGGGAGCATAGTCCAGGTCGGTATCCGCAATCTCACAGCCGATTGCCTAAAACTGATTAACACCCGTATCCCGCATCACGCATCGCGTATCCCGAATCTCACCACCTATTTCGCCCACACTCGTCCCGACTATCAAAAATTAGGCAAATCGCTCCTCTCTAACCTGTCCGACCACGTCTATGTAACTATTGATTTGGATGTCTTTGACCCGTCAATGATGCCGGCATTGGGTACGCCCGAGCCGGGCGGATTGGGTTGGTATGAGGTTCTGGACATCCTGCGTCCGGTATTCCAGAAAAAGAACGTAGTGGGCTTTGATGTGGTGGAACTCTGCCCGATAAAGGATTCTATCCATTCCGACTTTACCGCGGCAAAACTTATATACAGGTTGATGGGGTACTTGAGTAAACAATCACGCCACAGATAGACCACGACAAGACTATCTCTTCCCCAGCATAAAACTAAAGATAATCATCTTTTGGATATTGGATGTGCCTTCCACTATCTGGAACGACTTGGCATCCCGGAACATCCGCTCGACCGGATACTCGGATGAGAATCCGTAAGAGCCGAAAATTTTGACGGCCAGACCGGCCTGCCTTATCCATCTCTTGAGAACGCGGTTTTGGATTAGTGATTATGGCGATGATGCGTGTCGGGCAGGTGCTGGTGGTCATGCTCTAATTCGTTATGGATATGTTCGTGCGCGTGGGATTCGTAGCATTGGTCGTTCCGCTCCAGCGAGAGTTCATGACTGTCGTCATGGTCATGCGTAGCATGTTCGCGGTCACTGTCCGCCATTAGGGCGAGACCTCGCTGCGGCGGGCGGTGGTCGTGGTCATGGTGTATATCATTGTGGATATGCGGATGGAAGTGGCAGGTGGCACTGTGGCTATGTGAATGGAGATGATTTTCGCTGGTTATCAGCCGGACACCGATTATCATAAGTATCATTCCGGGTAACATTACCCAGCCAATCCATTCGTTAAACATAAGCAGAGCGGCAATGGCCCCGATAAACGGCCCGAAACTGAAGAATGCGCCGGTCCGGCAGGCGCCTAATTTCTGGAGCGCCTTAATAAATAATACCAAACTGATGCCATAGCCCAGGGCACCCACCAACAGCGCCAAAAGTATGTTGCTGTCAATCGTTATCTTTGCCCCGATGATTAAACTTATGATAATTGAGATACTGCCGGCCACCAGTCCTTTGATGATGGATATCTGAACCGGATTTTTGTCCGAGATATGACGGGTCAGGTTGTTGTCTATACCCCAGCAGATTATCGCCAGGATAATCAAGACCGGGCCGGTCGGGTTGAATCTGGCGGCCGCGCTGTCCCAGGTCAGGAATATGCCGGCCAGGGTCATAGATATCAGCGCCAGCCAGATATGTTTGCCGGCGTTTTCCCTGAAGATAATGACGGCAATCAATGCCGTAGCCACGGCTTCAAGGTTCAATAATAAAGAAGCGGTAAACCCCGATGTCTGGGTCAATCCGAGCATCAGGCAGATAGGCGCCAGGATTCCGCCCGAAATTATCGCGCCGGATAACCAGGGTATATCCCTGGCTGATAACGATGCGTCCCGATGCCCCGAAGGGATACGGGGCGCTCCGTTCGTGAGCATCGGAGCGGCTGGTTTTTCACCGGCCTTGCCCTGTATTCTCAGAATTGATTGGGTGACGAGCCAATATAAAGTTAGTCCGGCAAAGGCGCCCAGATAAAACAGTCCGGCCAAAACAACCGGATGTATATCGTCTATCAATAATTTGGCAAATGGCGTGCTCAGCCCGAATAACGAGGCGGCAATAATGGCAAATAATACCGGTTTTTTATTCATCAGGGTGTAATCTTATTGCCCCGGAGGATTATCTTATCCCGGCCGGGTTACCACAATTGCATATAAACAAGTTTCTTGGGTATCTCCACAAAAGAACTCCAGAAGAGAATGACAAACCAAAACGCCGAGGCAATCTTAAGTTGCATATTCTCAGACCTGCGAAACTTGAACAAGACCAGCGGCAAGAGTATCAACAGATAAATACCCCAAATGACGAAGGTAGTCGTTAGCCGCGCGCCTGACCAGACGTCCCAGCAATCGGCCTTTATCCCCAATTCAGGTGTTTCGCCGCCAAAGATAGGCGCATAATAAACCGTAAGCAGTATCACATGCCCAAACCAGTTAATATAAGCAAAATTAGCCCATTGCAATATGGCCGGATGGGCGATGGCCTTATATCTTATAGCCAGGATAAAAATAACGCCAAGGATTACCAGAAAAGGAATATTGCCATAGCCGATGGAGACGCCGGTGGTAACCCCAAAATCCGCCTGGAGCGTATCGCCCATCTCGCCGTAGAAATCCCACCAGCATACCCCGGCGCATAATCCGAGGATATTCTGCCAGAGCGGTGTTTTGCCTTTTATACCGGCATAGAGAAAAACAAGCGCCAAAAACCCGTAAAAAATGCCAACCGTTATAACCAGTCCAAGCATTCCTTTCTCGCCTAATTTATAGGCCTGGCTCAGGGTAAAATGCGAGAAATAAAACATCGCAAACATAATAATTGTGGCGGTTAAGAACGGGTAACGTTCAAACCAACCGGCCTTGTTATTTTCGGTCATAGATACCTCCTTCTATAAATTAGTAGATTATTTATATTAACGCTTTCCCAGAACAAAGGACGATATAGCCCCTCGTTTCACTCGGGATAACTCGCTGTAACGCTCCTTCGGCACTAACAGCGAGCAATAATTCATTGCTTAACCTGTAAGTAAAATCTTCCTGTTTTTATCTTTTTCCCAGAACAAAGGACGATATAATCATCTTTTGGATATTGGAGGTGCCTTCCACTATCTGGAATGACTTGGCATCCCGAAACATCCGCTCCACCGGATACTCGGATGAGAATCCGTAAGAGCCGAAGATTTTAACGGCCAGGCCCGTGGCATTGACCGCGGTCTCGGCCGCGAAATACTTGGCCGTGGATACCTCCAGCGAATTACGCACGCCTTTGTCCTTGAGCCAAGCAGCCCGATAAACCATCAGCCGGGCGGCCTGGGTCTCCACAAACATCTCGGCTATCTGGTCCTGAATCATCTCAAACTCGGCAATTTTCTTGCCGAATTGTTCGCGTTCGTTGGCATACTTAACCGAGGCGTCCAGCGCGCCTTGGGATACGCCCACGGCCCTAACCGAGCAACTTAAGCGGGTATCATCCAGCATTGACATACATATCTTGAATCCGTCCCCGGGCTTGCCTAACAGCGCGCTCTTGGGAATCCTGGCGTCTTCAAATATTATCTCGCCGGTCGGGGCGCAGTGCAACCCTAACTTGGTCTCTATGGCTTTGGTGGTGATGCCTTTGATATTCTTTAACTCCACGGCAAAGGCAGACATTCCTTTATGTTTCTGGGCCGGGTCGGTATAGGCATAGACAATCCCGATATCAGCCACCTGGGCATTGGAAATCCAGGTCTTGGCGCCGTTGAGGAGGTAATGGTCGCCCTTGTCCACGGCCAGCGATTTCATTGAGGCCACGTCAGAGCCGGAATTCGGCTCGGTAATGGCAAAACAGCCCATCCATTCGCCGGACACGAGTTTGGGCAGGTATTTTTTCTTATGCTCCTCGGTGCCCCAGTTAAGAATCACCTGGCCGGGCCCGATGGTCTGCATATTAAAAGGCAGACCGTAAGAGGCGCTGACCCGGGCGATTTCCTCGCAGATAACCAACGTATCCATCATCCCGGTCGGGCTGCCGGTGCCGCCGTATTGCTCTGGGATGATGCCGGCGAAGAATCCCAGTTCGCCCATCTTGCGGACGATTTCCGGGCGGAAGCGGTGTTCCTTTTCGTCCTGGTCCATTATGGGCAGTATTTCCTTCTGGGCAAAATCGCGGGCCATCTTCTGCATCGCCTGTTGTTCTTCGGTCAGTTCAAAGTCCATATAACACTCCTTTTCTTAGAGTATAAATTAGCCACCAAGTCACTAAGGCACAAAGAAGAAAACCAAGAACTTAATTCTTAGTGTCTTTGTGTCTTCGTGGCAGAAGTTACAAAGTATTGTAGAATTATAACACCTGTTTAGGAGTAAACCAAGAAAATAGGAACTTTTTAAGATTAAACAAACAAAACTATTGACTTTTATGCCGGTTTTTAATATAATTATCTATCTGAGTTGTCTTTATTATTCACGGGATTTCTTGTCTAATCTATGAATCTATTAGATTTTGAACAACAGAATATTCCTCTCGGCATCAAGGACCCGTCCAATGGAGGAAAATACTGCACGGTTCTGAAACTCCGCGGCACCATTGATATTACCACGCACCAATTATTCGAGAACACCTTAAGCGAACTGCTGGAACAGAATGCCAAACGGCTGATTCTGAATATGTCCAACCTGAAATACATCTCATCTTCGGGCACCGGATTGTTAATCAAGTATTACAAAAAATACCGCGACACCGGCGGCGATATAAAACTCTCTCATCTGCCGCCTTCGATATGGAAGACCCTGGACCTAATCGGGATAAACAGCGTGCTGGAGATTTTCAACACCGACAAGGACGCCCTGGTCAGTTTTAAGGATAACGAACGTTTTAAGGAAACCACCAAGCAAACCTATCCGGCAAAGTTCCAGTGCCCGTCCTGCAAAGCGTTGCTGGAAATCCCCCGGCCGGCCAAATACCGCTGCCAGTACTGTAACACCTATTTTTCGGCTGATAAAGAAGGCAAGGTCAAGGCATTCCTGTCCCGCCGGCCTAAGGTGATAGAACTAAAACTATCAGATTCAGCCGATAATCTGCTTTGGCTGGAGTCGCTGGTCAAATCCCAAACGCAATGGCTGGGATTCTCAGATATGGAAACCCAGGAACTGACCGAGGCAATGAGCGAGGTCTGGAAGGTCTGTTCCGAGAAGAAAAAACACCCCTGGCACGCCTTCCGGGTAACATTAATAATGGAGGGGAATACTCCTGGCGCTCCGGTTTCGGACATGCCTACCGGACAGGCAGGTAAGATTACCGTCGGCATTATCTCTTTTGAGAACCTCAATGTCTCCAAGTCAATTATGAGCAATTCCGCCATCCGCCAGAAAGTAACCTCGGTTGAGATTCTGCCTCTGCTTCCGTCCGGGGAATTGATTAAGCTAAGCAAAGCAAGAAAATAATATGCTGTTCAACTGGTTCAAGAAAAAAGATAGGATGGTGCCATTAGACCCCGCGCCGGAGCAGGTCAAGACAGGCAAACCCGAACATAAACCATTTACCCGTTCCGCCCTAACGGGAGCCAAGAAACCGGCCCCCGCCGCTCCCCGGCAGACTCCGCCGGGGGACGCCAAAGACACCACCAGGATAAACACATCCGAGAGCACAGTTATCCGCATCGGTAAATTAGGCGAGGTACTCCTGCAGTATAATATGATTTCCCGGGAGAACCTGGAAAAAGCCCTGGCCATCCAGCAACAGTCATTTGTCCCGTCCGGGCCTCAGGACAAGGCCGTCCAGAAGCGAAAAATGCTGGGCGAGATTCTTATAGAAAATAATTTCGTCACGGAAGAACAACTCCTATCTGCCTTTGCCCGCCATTGCCGGATTCCTTACATTAAACTCAACAAATACGGACTGCCCAAGGAAGCAATCAAATCCGTGCCCGAGGATTTAATCCTCAAGCATAAGGTTATGCCGGTTGATAAGATAGGTTCAATACTGATGCTGGCCGTGACCGACCCTTACGATACCAACGCCGTGGAAGAAGTTAAGGCCAGGACCGGCTTAAAGGTAAAGTCCATCCTGTGCAAACAGAGTGAATTCGCGGAAATGGTCAAGTTTTACTATCCTCATATCCAGGATGACTCCCAGCCGGCGCCGGCTGATATTGCTTCGCAGGTGGCGCCCGCCGCGCCCGAAACTCCCCCTGTCCCGCCGGTGTCCACCCCGGAACCGCGTGTCGGGGAAGAAACAGCGGTATTTAAGATTGAGGAATTACCCTTCCCTGAACCGCCACCGACCACCCAGAAACCAGAGGAAACTATTGCTGGAAATGTTCAGGAAATACCCCAGGGAGGCATTCCGGTTGAACAAGCGACTCCTCCTACAGAGCCGGTTAGCAACGCCCATCTGACCGGGACAACCTCAATGCCGGAAGATAAAAAAGAATCTTTCCTGGGCGGAAGCATTGAAGACCACAGCAGTGACCGTGAACATGCTACGCATGACCATGACGACAGTCATGAACTCCTACTGGAGCGGAGTAAACACCGCAGTGACCGTGAGCACCCCCTGAACGAAGTGATGGTCGGGAGCACGCCAAAGGC
>ERZ1292630.1868-Hain-H41-02um-R3-1868-length-20051-cov-5_pt1 | contig 20051 bp, 8 predicted proteins | sample MGYA00564408_ERZ1292630 | MGnify/ENA primary metagenome ERZ1292630 (study PRJEB36523, sample SAMEA6512641) | groundwater metagenome | collected 2019-01-08 | study: AquaDiva: Metagenomics assemblies of 32 groundwater samples
CGTGATCATCGACGACGAACAGGGCGTCGCTCCCGCGCTGACCGATGCGCTACGAAAGCGGGGCGTGGCGGTTGAGATTGTGCGCGTGGCTCGCGGGGCCGAATCGAACGGTCGGCAGCCGCGTGTCGATCTGACTGATCCGGCGACCGCGCGGGAATGGGTGAACAAGGTTCGGGCACAGCACGGGCGCATCGCGGGTGTCGTTGATCTGCTGCCGCTGATGCACGCTACGCTTCGAAATCAAGGCGATCTCGCGCATTGGGTCGGACCGCTCAACATGGAACTATATGGCCTGTTCAACGTCGTCCAGGCGACGGAAGACGATTTACGAAAGCACGGCGACGGGCGGATCCTCGCGGTGACGCGTATGGGCGGAGACTTCGGAAGCATTGCACGCGGCGGCGCGGCGGAGTTCTGGCCGGGGAACGGCGGAGTTTGCGGGCTGGTCAAGACGCTGGCCCGCGAGTGGCCTGAGGTCGTCAGCCGCGTCGTCGACTTCGACCATGACTTGCCGGCAGTGAAAGTCGCCGAGGTCGTGCTGGCGGAACTGTTCGTGAACGATCAAGTCCCGGAAGTCGGGTATTTCAAAGGGAGACGAATCGCGTTGTTGCCGACTACGTCGCGGCTCGCGGATCGGTCTCCGCAACTGGAATTGGGTCGCGAGTCCGTCGTACTGGTTACGGGCGGGGCCCGTGGAATTACGGCGGAAGCTGTGATGGAATTGGCCGAACGGTTTTATTGCAGGCTGATTCTCGTGGGACGCTCGCCGCTGCCGCAAGGTGAAGAGTCGGCGGAGACGGCGGGCGTCGGCGACGCAAAACAGATCAAGTCCGTTTTGCTGCGGCGGCTCCAGCATTCGGGTGACAAGGTGACGCCGGCTAAGGTCGAGGCGGTCTACGGAAAGTTAATCCGTGAGCGCGAGACACGCGCGAATCTGGCGGCGATGCGAGCGGCTGGTGCGACGGTGGAGTATCACGCGATCGACGTGACGAATTCCGCGGCATTCGGTTCGCTGATCGACGACGTGTATCGGCGGTTCGGTCGTATCGACGGCGTTATTCACGGGGCGGGCGTTATCGAGGACAAACGGATACGCGACAAGACGCCGGATTCGTTTCGTCGGGTGTTCGATCCGAAAGTGAGCGGTGCGTTTGCGCTCGCGTCGAAGCTGCGCGGCGACTCGTTGAAGTTTCTCGTGTTCTTTTCGTCGGTGTCCGGACGCTACGGCAACAGAGGTCAATGCGACTACGCGGCGGCCAACGAAGTCATCAGTAAGCTGGCGATTCGATTGAACGCCCAATGGCGCGCCCGGGTCGCTTCGCTGATGTGGGGGCCGTGGGAATCGACCGGCGGGATGGTTTCGCCGGAGCTTGCCAAACAGTTCGCCAAGGCGGGGATTCACATCATCGCCCGGCGCGACGGAAAGAAGGCCGTCGTCGATGAAATCCTCTTCGGGTTCAAGAATGAGGCCGAGGTCGTATTCGGCGGGCCGCTCGATGTTTCCCTGCCGGGTAAGACCGGCGGGATCGCTCCGGCGGCGACCGTGATTGCCGAGCACCAACCGCTGCTCAAAGTGCGTGCCTCAGTCGCTCGCCATACGGACGGATCGGTGGAGGTCGTCCGCGTGCTTGATCCGCAGAGCGATCTTTACCTGATCGATCATCAACTCGACGGTCGTCCGGTCATGCCCATGGCGATGGTGCTCGAATTGTTCGCTGAGGCGGCGTCGCTCGTTCGACCGGACTGGGCGGTGACCGCGGTCCGCGACCTACGTGTGTTACGTGGGATATCGTTCGAGCGAGGATCGCTGTCGGCTCGGATCGTCGCGTCCGCGCCGAAGGAAATACAGGGCGTGGTTCGCGTCAACATGCGTGCGGAGATCGGCGAACAGCGTCATCTCCACGACACAGCCGAGGTGGAGCTGGGGCCTCAGTTGATTGCCCCCGCGCCGAATGCGCCGCTGCTATTGGTGAATCCGCGCCCGCTGCCCATCAGCATTGCGGAGGCGTACGATCAATGGCTATTCCACGGTCCGCTGTTCGCGGGGATCGCCGATGTCGAGGCGTTGGGCGACAACGGGATCATCGCCGCGCTTTCGCCGTCCACGCCGAAGCGCTGTCTGGCCGAGTCGCCGGAAGGTCACTGGTTAATTGATCCGGTGATGGTGGACTCCGCATTACAACTCATCATTCTATGGGCGCGGACGTATCTGGACATGACGCCGCTTCCGGCAAGGCTCACGTGTTATCATCGGTACGCCGGTCCGATTTCGGGGGCGGTGCGCTGCGAGGCGCGCGTGAGTCATATCGCGGGCACGCCGGTAATCCACGCCGACTTTCGATTAATCGACAAGGCGGGAAAGCTCGTGGGGTGGCTGGAGGGGCTTGAGGGAACGTGTAGTAAGGCGCTGAATCGTCTTGCGGTGACGCGCGTCGGTCAGACGGTGGATCAGAAGTGAAAAAGGCGGCCAACCAAGATGCAATCGCTCCCGGCGCGGGCGGGCAGGGCGACGTCGCCATCATCGGCATGGCGTGTACGTATCCCGGCGCGCGCAACGTCGCGGAGTTCTGGCGAAACATCGTCGGCGGCGTGAATTGCATCCAGGACGTGCCGCGCGAGCGCTGGAACCCCGACGTTTTTTACGATCCCAACGGCGGGTTCGAAGACCGGGTGTATACGAAGAAGGGCGGGTTCCTCGGCGTTTCGTTCGCGTTCAATCCGCTGAAGTACGGCACCATGCCGCGCGCGGTGGAGGGTGCTGAGCCGGACCAATTCCTAGTGTTGCGGACGGTCCACGAAGCCATGGAGGACGCGGGGTACATCGAGCGTCCGATTGACGGCGAACGCGCCGCGTTTATTCTCGGTCGCGGCAATTATCTCGGTGCGGGCGTCGGCGGATTGCTCCAACGCGGGATGATGACCGAGCAGACGTTGCACATCATCAAGATGCTGCACCCGGAGTTCACGCCGCAGCAGATGCTCGAACTGAAGCAGGCCATTCGTTCGCGGCTGCCGGGGTTTGCGGCGGAGTCCGCGCCGGGGCTGATTCCGAATATCACGACGGGCCGCGTTGCTAATCGTCTCGATTTGATGGGTCCGACGTACACGATTGACGCGGCCTGTGCGTCGTCGCTCATCGCGACGGAATTGGCGGTGCGCGATCTGGTCACGGGGCGGTACGATTTGATGCTGGCAGGGGGGTGTCACATCTGCTGCGAGGTGCCGTTCCTACAGGTCTTTGCGGCCATGGGGGCGCTGTCGCGCAGCTCGACGATCCGACCGTTCGATCGCGACGCGGACGGGACGCTCGCGGGCGAGGGCGTGGGCATTATCGTGCTCAAGCGGCTTGAGGATGCCGAGCGCGACGGGGATCGGATTTACGCGGTCATCAGGGGCGTGGGAACGAGCAGCGACGGCAAGGCCAAAAGTGTGACCGCCCCGCGCGTCGAAGGCGAAGAGTTGGCCCTGCGCCGTGCGTATGAAATGTGCGGATTTTCTCCCGACACCGTCGGGCTGATCGAGGCCCACGGGACGGGCACGCCGGTGGGCGACCCCACGGAGGTTGAGGCCCTTCGCAGGGTATTCGGCCCTCGCCGCGACGGGCCGCGGAGCTGCGCACTGGGGTCGATCAAGTCGATGATCGGGCACACGATGCCGGCGGCGGGGATCGCGGGGATCATCAAGACCGCGTTGTCGCTGTATCACCGAGTGTTGCCGCCGTCGCTGAATTGCACGCAACCGATTGACGAGCTTATCGCTGAAGATTGTCCGTTTTATGTGAACACCGCGCTTCGCCCGTGGGTTCATGGCGGGCAGGACGCACCGCGCCGGGCGGGGGTGAACGCCTTCGGATTCGGCGGGGTCAACGCCCATGTGGTGCTTGAGGACTATCGAACACGGCGAGAAATCGACGCGCCGTCGCCGGTGCAGACCAGGCCCGGTCCGCCTGATGTCGCCGAACGCCCAACGCTTCTTTGCGAACTCGACAGCGAATTGATCGTTATCGAGGGCGACACGCGCGAGGCTTTGCGGTCGGCGGTTGAAAAGCTCCGCGACTACTTGCAGAAGGCTTAAGATATAGCGCTGCGCGAGGTGGCGTGGACGCTGGCCGATTCGCGCCGTGGATGCGGGCATGTATTGGGGATAGCCGCTTCGTCGCTCTCTGATCTGACGGCGAAGCTGACTCGCGCGGCGACCAGTTTGGCCGACACGGCGACGACACAGATCAAGGACGCCAAGGGTATTTACTATTTCGGCGAGTCGGCGCTGAAGGGCGGAAAGGTCGCGTTCCTGTTTCCAGGTGAGGGCGCGCAGTACCTCAACATGCTGGCTGATCTATGCATTCATTTTCCGGAAGTGCGATCCTTCTTCGACGCCGCGGATCGAGCGGTCGGCAGCGCGGGGCCTTACCCGCTCAGCGCCGACATCTTTCCGACGCCGCTGATGTCGGACGAAGAAATGAAGGCCGCCGAGGAAAAGCTCTGGAAGATCGAACGCGCGACCGAGGCCGTGCTCACTGCCGACGGCGCGATGTACATCCTGCTGCAACGGCTCGGCGTCGTGCCGGACATGATCACCGGGCACAGCGCGGGCGAATGGGTGGCGATGGCGGCGTCGGGCATTCTCGATTTCGACGAGTTTGTCGCGAGCGCCCCGCGGCTTGACGCGGTATATGGCGGGCTTTCCGGTGATGGGACGATCCCGAAGGCGGCGATGCTGGCCGTCGGGACCGGTCGCGACGAGGTGATCCGCCTGGCGGCGCAAATCGACCGCACGGTACATATCGCCAACGACAATTGTCCGCACCAGGTCGTCGTGGTGGTCGCGCCGGAAGACGCCGAGCCGGTGACGAAGCACCTGCACTCGCGCGGGGTGTTCGTCGAGCGCTTGCCGTACGACCGCGGCTATCACACGCCGGTCTTTACGTATATCTGCGAGCCGCTTCGGAAGTATTTTTCGTCGCTGCAAATCACTCCGCCGAAGGTGTTGCTCTATTCGTCCACGACGGCAAAACCGTATCCGACGGACCCGAAAGAGATTCTCGAGCTCGTTTCGCACACGTTCGCGCGAACGCTGATCTTCCGCGAGACGATCGCGAACATGTACGACGCGGGGGCGCGGATTTTTCTCGAGGTCGGTCCGCGAGGAATTCTTACGGGGTTCGTCGACGACATTCTTCGCGGCCGGCCGCACGTCTCGATCGCCATGAACCGTCACAAGCGGTCGGGCGTCACGACGCTTCACCATGCGCTGGCGATGCTGGCGGCATTGAATGTCCCGATGGACCTCGCGCCGCTATACGTGCGCCGTTCGCCGCGACAGTTGAGCTTCGATCCCTTGGCCGATCGGGCGATTGACCACGATTCGGATCCAGGCACGATGCAGGTACCGTTGTGTTATCCGCATCTCGAATTGTCGGCGGCGCCGGAATGGGCGCGGACGACGTTACGCGACATGGCTGCGACGGCGGACCCCGTCACGCCACCGTGCGAGGCTGCTGCGAAACCAGGCGAAATGACGGGAGAGCGCGAGGCTGCATCGTCGAAAAGTACGCAATCGACGCCGGCATCGGCGCCGACGATTCAACCCGGCACACCCGCAATGAATGTTCCAGCCTTTCCGCTGCTCGCGGTGTCGTCAATTATTCAGGCCCACACCGAGCTCATGGAGAACTTCCTGCAGACGCATGAGGAAGTCATGCAGGCTTTCTTCACGGGCCGGTTGGCGACCGGTCAGGCTGCAGCCGAACCATCCGCGTCGGCTCATGTTGTTCAGGAGCCTGCCGCGGCGCTTCAAGCTTCTCTTTCACCTACGGAAACTCCGGGGGCTGCGACTGAGCAAGCAGACATGGCTGCGACCGTTGCACGGGAAAGCCAAGAGTTCATGCGCCGGGTTGATATAGCGGCGCCGCCTGTAGCGGATGAACGCGTAACCGCGGCCGACGCATCGAAGCCGTCCGAACGGCTGGAAGACGCGCTGGTGCGCATTGTCAGCGAAAAGACCGGTTATCCGCCGGAGATGCTCGACCTTGATCTGGACATGGAGGCCGACTTGGGCATCGACTCGATCAAGCGCATCGAGGTGCTTGGCGCCTTGCAGCAGATGGGCGACGAGCTGGCGCTGTCGGGCACGATCGACATGGAAGAGGTCGCCCGGCTCAAGACGCTCCGCCAGATTGCGGAGTTCCTGCGAAAGCACAGCGGCGCGTCCGTTGCCGCGACGGCTGCCTTCCAGACCGCCCCCGATGCGAGCGCCCTGGCGTTTGCAGGGCGGATCGTACGGATCACGCCGGGCCGCGAGGTCATGGTGACACGCGATGTCACTCTTGATGAAGACCTGTACCTTTATGACCACTGCTTCGACCCGTCCACATCGGAATGGGACGATCAGCGTGACCGGCTGCACGTGGTGCCGCTGACCGTCAGCCTGGAAATGATGGCCGAGGTCGCGTCGTTGCTGGCGCCCGATCGGCGCGTGGTCGGCGCCAAGTCGATGCACGCGAGCAAGTGGATCGAGGTCCACCGCGGGGCCGGTCCGGTGGTGCTTTCGATTGCCGCTACGCGTGCGGAAGACGCGGATGAGGTGCGTGTGGCGATCCGCCGTCTGGGCATGGACGCGGCGGATTCGCAAAAGCCGACGGCGGCTCTCGCCGAGGCGACGATCGTGTTCGCGTCGGAATATCCGTCCGCGCCGGCGGTCGATGAGTGGCGGCTTCGCAACCCGCGCACGCCGGCGTGTACAGCCGAGGCGTTATACGCGGAGCGGCGGATGTTTCACGGACCGCGCTTCCACGGCGTCGTCTCCTTCGACGAAATCGGCGAGGACGGTCTGACGGCGCAACTCGAAGTGCTGCCGCGCAACGATCTGCTTGCCTCCCGGCCGGCACCGAGATTCTGGATCGATCCCGTGCTTCTCGATGCCGCAGGACAGATGGTGGGCTATTGGCCGATCGAATACGTAATGGACGGGTTCATGATGTTCCCGATCCAGATTCAGGAGATTTCGCTGTATCGCGAGCCGCTTGCGCCGGGCGTGCGGTCGCGGTGTCAGGTTCGGATTCGCGAGATCGGGCGGCGTCAGGTGCGGGCGGACATCGACATCATCGCCCCGGACGGCGGACTGTGGATGCGCGTTCGCGGGTGGACCGACTGGCGATTCTACTGGGAGCGATCGTTTTACGACTTCTGGCGTTTTCCGAACAAGGGGCTGGTGAGCGAAGCCGTGATCTTGCCGCTTCCGGACGGGTGCAACGACATCGAATGCCGACGCCTGGCGCCGATGGGCGAGGTCGGCACGAGCATCTGGGAAAACCTCGGGGCGCATTTGCTGCTCAGTCAGCGGGAGCTCGACGAGTATCACGCGATGAAGGACGGTCCGCGGCGCACGGAATGGATTTTCGGCCGCGCCGCTGCGAAAGACGCGGTCCGCGCGTGGCTCAAACGACACCACGGAATGGACGTTTATCCGGCGGACGTGGAGATTCACTCGGACGGGCACGGTCGGCCCTACGCGGACGGTCCGTGGGTCCGGCGGATTGACGAGGCCCCGCGGCTTTCGATCGCGCACAAGGGAGCGTTCGCCGTCGCAGCCGCCGGTCGCGGCGTGCTGGGTGTGGACTTGGAGACGATCGAATCGCGTGACGCGGGTTTTGACGCGGTCGCGTTTGACGACGATGAGCGGCGTCTCCTTGAGCGATTGGAGGGGACGCACCGCGATGAATGGGTGACGCGGGCGTGGTGCGCAAAGGAGGCGGCGGGGAAGGCGATGGGCGTCGGACTGGCCGACGGTCCGGCGACGATGGTTGTGCGCGAACTGGACCCCCTCGCGGGAGCTATATTAGTGAGCTGCGGATCAACGACGGCCGCCTGTACGTCGAGGGCGAACGGCTCGCGATTCGTGGTGCACAGCATTCGCGATGGGAATTACATTGTGGCCGTCGCGGTCGAGGAAAGGAACGGGCATGCCAAAGCTTGATCGTAGCGCGGTTCACGCGGAGTTGCTGAAGGTTCTCACCAACCTGCGGGAGGACTGGGACTTTTCGGACGAGATCACCGAAAAGACCGGACTTTTCAGCGACATGCAGTTCGAGTCGATCGACGCGGTCGCGCTGGGGTCGGCCATCGAGGAGCACTTCAACCAGTCGCTTCCGTTCGCGGAGTTTCTGGCCAAGGCGTACGAGCGACAAGCGAACGACATCACGATCGGCGAATTGCTCGACTTCATCCTGCTGCATCTGCGGCCCGTGCAGGAGAGTCCGAATTGAAGGCCCGCGTGGTCATTTTCGGGTTGGACGGGGCGACGTTCACCGTGCTGGACGACCTTATGCGCCGCGGCGTGATGCCGTACCTGGCGGAGTTTCGCGCGTCCGGGGCGAGCGGTCATTTGATGTCGACGGTACCGCCGCTGACGCCGCCGGCGTGGACGACATTGTTCACGGGCCGATCGCCGGGCCATCACGGGATCACCAACTTCCTGCAGTTCGAGTCCGAGACGTCCAAGTACATCCGCGTGGTGACGTCGCGCGAGGTTCGCTGTCCGACGATTCTTGCGTTGGCGTCGCAGGCCGGACTTCGCGTCGGCGCGCTCAATCTGATCGCCCATAATCCCGCGCCGAAACTCAACGGTTACGTCGTTCCGGGCTGGGTCACGTGGCGCTGGATTCGCCAGTACTCGCATCCCGAAGGGTTCCTCGATTCGCTACGCAAACAGCTGCCGGAACTCGACATCAAGAACCTCGGCATGGACTTCAGCGAGGAACGCAAGGCCATACAGGGCGCGACGCTCACCGATTACGAGCCGTGGATCGACCTGCACATCCGTCGCGAGCGCCAGTGGTTCGGCATCCTTCGACACCAGATGATGCACGATCCGAGCGCGATCGAGGCCATCGTCTTCGACGGCGTGGACAAGCTGCAACATCTTTGCTGGCCGTACCTCGATCCCGCACTGGAGCCGGCTGAGCCGTCTGAAGCGTTCCTGCGCATTCGCAACAAATGCTGGGATTATTTCCGGCAGATCGACGGTTTCTTGAAGGAGACGATGCAGCGTGCCGGCCGGGACGCGCACGTCTTTGTGGTTTCCGATCACGGTTTCTGCGGCAGCAACGAAGTGCTCTACATCAACAACTGGCTCGAGCAGGAAGGGTTCCTGACCTGGTCGGCGAACACCACGGTGCAGTCGGAGGAATCCGCCGAGCTGGGTCGGGCGAGGCCGTACCATCTGACGTTTTTCGACCTCGCGCGGACGAAGGCGTTCGCCGTTTTGGCGAGTACCAACGGCATCAACATTCAAGTGAAAGGCGTCAGGGGACCGGACGGCATCGAACCGTCGCAGTACGAAGGATTCCGCGCGGAACTGATCGACGCGCTGCTGACGCGCTGCGTCGATCCGGAAACGGGCGACTCGATCGTGCGGCGCGTTTGGACGCGCGAAGAGGCGTTCGCTGGCCCCAGTATGAACCTCGCCTCCGACCTGACGCTCGAACTCCGCGACTTCGGTTTCTTCTCCGTCTTGCGCGGCGGTTCGGTTCTCAAGAAACGACCGGTGGTTATGGGCACGCACCACCCCGAGGGCGTTCTGGGCGTTTGCGGTCCCGGCGTTCGTCGCGGCACAAGGCTGGACGCGCTCCATCTGCTCGATATCGCGCCGACCGCGCTCTACCTGCTCGGCCTGCCGATTCCCGACGATCTCGAAGGGCGTGTGAGCAGCGAAATCTTCAGCAAGGAATTCCTGCGATCCCGCCAGGCAATCCATGGCGATGCGACGGAGTCAACGCAATCGGTCGGCTACGAACAGTCGTCCGATGTCGCGGAGGCGTATCAGGACGCGGAGGAAGAAGAACAAATCATGATGCGCCTCCGGGCGTTGGGGTATCTGGAGTAGGCGGGGGAAAGCAAATATGGCCAAAACGCTGCTCAACGGCATCAACGTACACTACCAGGTCAAGGGCGAAGGTCCGGACGTCGTGCTGATCCACGGCGTCACCTCCAGCTTGGCCGTCTGGTTTGCACGGGTGATGCCCGAGTTGAGCCGCAAGTTTCGCGTGACGGCCTACGATCTCCGCGGTCACGGCTACAGCGACCCGACGCCGACCGGGTATTCATCGCGGGCGATGGCCGACGATCTGCTCGCCCTGCTGGACCACCTTGGCATCGAGCGCGCCCGACTGGTCGGCCACAGCTTCGGCGGTTCCATCGCGTTGCACACGGCCCTGCTGCACCCGGAGCGGGTCGACGGCATCGTCCTCGCGGATACGGGCGTGGCGTGCCTGCGGTACCTACGCACGATTCAGGATTGGCCGGGTTGGGAAATCTACAAGGACCGCATCGCCAAGTACGGCATCACCTACGCGTGGTTTGTCGAGGCTGAAGCCGGCGACGTGCGTAACGTGATCCGCAAAAGCTATGACATGATCCAACCCTACGGCGCACGCAAAGGAGCACTGGTGGGCACACCGCGTCTCAAGAAGCTGATCGAGGAGACGAACATCGCGGCCGAGTTTCGCGAGGTCGCGGGCATGACCGAAGAACTGCTGGCGAAGATCGCCGCGCCGGTGCTGGCCGTCTACGGCGAAAACTCACCCTACCAGAAAATCGCCGCCCGACTAACGGAAGTGGCGCCGAACTGCCGGTGCGAACTGATTCCAGGCGCCGGGCATTTCTATCTGTTGGAGCAGATGGACTTGTTTCTCAATCTCATCGCGGGCTTCCTGGACGACCCCGCGGGCCATGTCGCTTCCGGACGGAGCTCCAACGACGGCGCATCGCGCGTGGTTTCGTCGCAGGCTGCGTCGCCGGCAGACAAAGACAATAACGGCAATGGCAGGCATTCGTCGATTCACGCAAGCCATTCATCCCAAGCGGCGTCGGCTCGTTCGGGGGCGACGCCACGATCAGGGCCGCCTGGATGTAAGACCGGAGAGAAAAAAGCCATATCCAGAATCCTGTTGGTTGCGCCGAAGTTCGATTCGGAGTTCGCCAAGGCTCGTCAGTTTGCGCGAGTCGACGTAAACGGAGACGCGGTGCAGTCGTTGATGATCCCGCTGCATCTCGCCACCGTCGCCGCGCTCACGCCCGACGAATTCGAGGTGGACATCTGGGACGAGGGCGCGCGCGGTGAGATTGACGACAAAACCGACCTCGGTCGAGGATACGATCTCGTCGGCGTGACGGGGTACATCGCCCACATTCCTCGGGCGATTGCGCTGGCCGAAGTCTTCCACCGCCGCGAACTGCCCGTGGTGATCGGCGGACCGGGCGTCTCGGGCGCGCCCGAAATGTGCCGTGGCGTGTTCGACGTGATCTTTCTCGGCGAAGCGGAGCTGACCTGGCCCCGATTCCTTTCGGAATGGAAACAGGGCAACCACCGTAGCGAGTATCGCCAGGTCGAGCGACCGGACCTGTCGGCGTCACCGCGTCCGCGCTGGGACATTATCGCCGACGACATCAAGCGTTATCGTCTCGCGGGGGTTCAGACGACTCGCGGCTGCCCCTACGACTGTGAGTTTTGCGACGTGATCCACCTCTTCGGCCGCCAGCCGCGTCATAAACCGGTCGAGCGCGTCGTGGAGGAAGTGATCGCCCTTCAAAAGCTCGGCGCGCAGCGCGTCTTCGTCTGCGATGATGATTTCATCGGAGACAAGCGGTATGCCAAGGACCTGCTGCGGGCGCTGATTCCGGTCAACAATTCGTTCGATCCGCCGCTGACCTTTTCGACACAGCTCACGATCGACCTCGCCCACGATGATGAGTTGATGGAGTTGATGGCCGACTGCAACTTCACGCAGGCCCTGATCGGCATTGAGACGCCGCGGGTCGCAAGCCTGGAAGAGACGCACAAGGTCCAAAACCTCCGCAGCGATCTCGTCGAGGACTGCAAAAAGATTCACTCCTATGGCATCGCGGTGAAAGCGGCGCTCATCGTGGGATTCGACAACGACGACACGGCTGTCTTTGACGAGCAGATTCGATTCGTGGAGAACGCCGACATTCCCATCACGAGCATCAACACGATGAAGGCGTATCCCGGTACGCCGCTGTGGGTGCGACTCCAGCGCGAAAACCGTGTGGTCGACGTCAGCGACATTTACAACGAGTCTCCAAAGGTGGTGAGCAACATCATTCCCAAGGGAATGTCGCGCGTGGAAATGCTCGAAGGATATCTGCGACTGCTTGGCGAGGTGCGCTCGTGGAGCAGCTTCGCGCGGCGGTTGAAGGCGTTCATTTCGGGCATCAAGCGCCAGCCGAAAGTCGCACCGCCTTCGCCGGCCGTTCGCGCCCAGCGCATGGAAAAGATGATGAAAGCGCGGGAGGCGTTGACCCTCCTTCCCGAAGAGGCCCGCCAGGCCGTCACGGAAGTGATGATGCACACGATGCAGCACGCGCCGTACATGATTGAACACGTCGGCGTGCTCATGATGCAGCACGCGATGGACCACGCGCTGCTGCCGTACCACGCCGATATCGTGCAGCGGCAGATCGACCACACGCTTTCAGGCGAGTTGAAGCTTGCGCCCGATCCGTCCGCCGGCATGGTGCCCAAGGGGTTCCAGTCGGCGCTTCGCGGCGTCATGCCGACGATCTTCGATCGGTTTTCGGTGGGAATCGCGCACAAGTCCGATATTCCCGAGGCGATCGTCGCGCTGCTCAAAGACTTCCTGATTCGCTGGGGACCGACGTTCGAGCGGTTCGAGGACTACCATATGGTGTACATCGGAGAGCTCTGTGCCCGGTACATCGAACGCTTCAATCGCAACAACGCGACCGCCCACAACGGCCATGGGCGCGTTCTTCAGCGCGACCACGTCCAGTCGTCCAAGTTTCTTTCGGCCCTGCTCGTCGCCGTCGAGCAGGAAATGCGCGGCGAGGCGCGATCGATGTTGTCCGCGGAGACGATTCCGCTGACCGTGGCGGGGGCCGCGGCTGCGGCGACGAACTAGGGGACGCGCCGAACAGGGGACCGCGCTGCGAGAGGGGGGACCGGGGTATGTTGCGACGAAGGCGGGAATTGGGACCGAATCTTTCGGCGATCGTGTGTGCGGCTTCGGTGGCGGTCTGCGGGGGCGCGACCCGTGCGGTCGCGAAGCCGGCGCTGCCGCTGACCGAGCAGGACTTTCGCCAGATCGGCGCACAAGGATTCGGCGATGCGGCGAACAGCTACGCATGGTCAATGGTGTGGTTCAAGGACAAGCTGTACATCGGCACGAATCACAATTTCGCGTGTCTGACGCGTTCGATTCGGGACACCGGCGAGGTCAACGTCAACCCGGAGGTTCCCGAAAAATGCGAACCCAACATTGTGGACATGGACCTTCGTGGGCGGATTTACGCCTTTGATCCCGCCAGCGGCGGCATCGAACTGGTCTATATTTCGCCGATGATCAATGTGTTGGTTTCCGACGGCAGCCGGATCGACGTCGCGGTCGATCTCGGTTATCGAACAATGACCGTTTTCCGCGAGAGGGACGGCGTCGAAGCGCTCTACATCGGGAGCTTTGTAAGCACGGAATTGCCCGGCAAGCCACCGCGCCTCATCCGCACGACGGACGGGCGCCGCTTCACCGAGGTGCCGGGAACGGTTTCGAACAATCCGACGTACACGTCGTACCGCAGCCTGACGGCCTTCAAGGACAAACTTTATGTGATCGCGATCGGACAGGCCCTTGCTCAAACGGCGCTGCTGGAGGCGAACGATCCAGCCTCCGGGGATTTTCAGGTGGTCAGTCCGCCGTATTTCGGCGATCCGGCGAATACCGGCGTGTTTGAACTGGCGGTTTTCAAGGGATATCTCTACATCGGCACGGCGACATCGTCGGAGGGGTACCAGCTCCTCAAGACCCAGGCGGCGGGTCCTTCGCCGTATGCTTTTCAAAAGGTGCTGGTCAAGGGCGCCTATCGCGGCCCGGCCAATCAGAACGTCGTAAGCATTTATCCATACAAGGATTTTCTTTACGTGGGGTCGGGGATCAACTTCGTCGCGCTCGACTATTTTCCCGATGTCCCGAAAGCGCCGGCTGAGCTTGTGCGTGTCCGGGCGGATGACACTTGGGACCTCGTCTGCGGCGATGCCCGCAATACGCCCGACGGGCGTAAGGACCCCATCAGCGGCATGAACGCCGGGTGCGACAACTTCTTCACGGGCTACATTTGGCGAATGGTCGAACACGACGGCGTGTTGTACATGGGCACGTTCGATCTGTCCGTATTCACGCAATACTTCCAGGGCGTCACGATCGAACAACTCGATAACAGCGGCATCTTCGACCGGTATCCGTCCCTTCGCCCGCTGGTTGTCGGACGCAGTCCGGATGAAATCGGGGACATCATTGCGGCTGTGCAGGGCGGCTTCGATCTTTGGTCCACCACCGACGGGAAGAATTGGACCAAGGTTTCCCACACCGGTTTCGGCGATTCTTTCAGCTACGGCATCCGATCGTTTGAATCCACGCCGATGGGTTTGTTTCTCGGCACCGCCAACCCGTTCTTCGGTTTCCGCTTGTTTCTCGGCCAGCCGCCGGGAACCGATACCGACGGCGACGGCCGTTCCGACGCCGAGGACAACTGTCCGCTGACGTGGAACCTCAATCAATTGGACTCGGACGGCGACGGGATCGGCGACGCATGTGATGACAGGAATGTTATCGACGGAAAAGACGGCACGCCGGATAATAGCGGAAGTGGCGATTCGACCGACGACACCGAGCCCGACGTGGACGGCGATGGAATACCCAATGCGCTGGATAACTGTCCGACGGTCGCCAACCCGGATCAACTCGATTCCGACGGAAATGGCGCGGGAGACGCTTGTGACACGGTTCCTCAAGGGCCGACCGATCCCGAAAATCCGGACAGCGGGCTTCCGACGGACGGCGGCGAGACAACCGCTCCGCGGATGTGCGGGGCCGGTGCATCGCTCCTGCTGATCGCGGTTCCGCTGATGTTTCTCGGCAGTGGAATGAGAAAGACCCGTCGAAGATGAGTCCTTAACGAAGACGAATTCCCGACGGAGTGGGGCTGACCATGCTGAGCTTGCGCGGCGGTTTGTTGGGACGGGGTGGCCCAGGTCGCCAGACCTGGGGGCGACGATGGTTGGCGGCGGCGACGGTTTGCGCGGGCGGATGCGGGACGGTCGCGGCGGTTCGAGGCCCGGGCCAACCGCTTTCCGGTCCCGGCGGTGCCGATTACAAACATACGGCCGTACATGCCCAGCGGTTCGGTGAAGGGGTTGATGAGTACTGGGTTTTTTCGCCCGATGATCCCCGGCCGGCGGAGGCGCCGTGCGTAATCTTCCTTCACGGGTGGGGCGCTCTTCACCCGCGAGCGTACGGCGCATGGATTCAGCACATGGTCCGCAAGGGCCGAATCGTCATCTATCCCCGCTATCAATATGCCGACAAGTTACGCACCCACGGCGATGTCATGCTGGAAGGCGCCCGCGGCGCCGTGAAAGCAGCGTGGAGCCGACTCAACGAATCAGGTCCCGTGCGACCGATTCAGGATCGCATCGCCTGGTTCGGTCATTCGTTTGGCGGCGTTCTCGCGGCGAAGCTCGCCGCCTCCAGCGCGGCGGATGGTTTGCCGCCGCCGGCCGTGCTGCTCTTGATTCAACCCGGTGGCGAGGATTTAGTCGGTCTGGACAGTCTGAAAACGCTTCCACCGGAAATACTCGTCGAATTCCTGGTTGGCGACGCCGATACGCTCGCGGGCGACACGGGGGCGAGGGCGATTGCCGCCGCGCTGACCGACGGTGCGGATCGACGGCTCGAGCTCGTCAGAATTCGGTCCGACCGGCGTTCGAACCCGCCGCTGATCGCCGACCATTTTGCACCGCTCGGCGCGGCGCCGGACTTTCCGCCGCAGCCGATTGAAGGCGGGGATACCGACCTTCCCGGCGGACCGTTCCGCGATCGGATTCGGGAGCGTCGCACCGAGCAATACGGCGTTGACGCGATTGATTTTTATGGTTTCTGGAAGCTCGGTGATGCGTTGCTCGACGCGGCCTTCGACCAGCGAAACCTCGAATTCGGCTTCGGCGACACGCCGCAGCAACGCTTCATGGGCGTGCTCTCGGACGGCGCGCCGGTGACACCGCTTGTCGTCGAACCCATCAAATAGGACGCGACGGTCGGAAGGCAGTCAATCATTCCGACGCTTTCAGCCGGTTGCGTATTCGGTTCCGGCTACGATTTGCGAAAGACGAAGCGAACGTAGCGAACGTCGCCGGACTTCAGTTGATCGTAGACGGCGGTGCCCTTGGTCGCGGCGAAATGCGCGAGAAACCGCCGCGTGAGTCTCGGCGCCGACTCACGAATCAGCGCCGACACGCGATCGTTCGTCGTCTCGAGCGCGCGTACCACGTGCTCGGTAATCTCTTCTTCCTCAAGCATCTCAAAGCCGGATTCCTGCAACTCGCGCCGCCACGCTTCGACGGCCTCGCGCTTGCGCATGTCCGCGAAGAGAAAGGCGCCGCCAGGCCGAAGTACGCGCCGAACCTCCGCCAAAAACCGCGCGAAATCCGGGTAACAGTGCGACGCCTCCACGTTCACAACGGCATCGAAACTCAAGTCCGCAAACGGTAATCCTTGCGCGTCGCCGCATAGAAACCGCAGCCCGCTTTTTCCATGCTGACGCTCACAAAACGCGACGGCATGCTCCGTTCGGTCGAGGCCGATCACCAATCGCGGATCGCGATAGGCCGAGAAGTACCGACCCCCTCCGCCGCGACCGCAGCTCACTTCAAGCGCCGTTCGGCCGGTCAGGTCCACCGACCGCGTTACCACTTCATAAAGTTGAATCGACGCGCGATTCGGCTCGTCCTCGCCGCGGAGCGCCGGCGTCGTTCCGTTGGCCGGCACGTATCCGTAATTCATGAACCATATGGGCTTGTCGTCGATAACCTGTTCGACATACCGATACCAGCGCGTCCAAAGTTTCTCCTTGAACCGCGAGGACGATAGAAGTCGCGACAGCAGAAACCGGATGGGTCCTTTGGGCATGAATCCTCCGATGATTTGCGCAAAGTTTGTCCCTCTCAACGTGAGGAAAACGGACGTAGGGTCGGCGGAGCATTGCTCAGAGAGAAAAATAGCCGCCCGCCGGTGTAACCGCAACCTGTTCAAGCAGCATCAGTTACCGGAACCGCCGCGCGGCGCGCATTTCCGCGTACTGGGAGCGATCGTGTTACAAACCGATCCGCGAAGTACGGGAGAGGGTGACATTAAGGTGATACTTTGGCGACGTTTCGTCCGGCTTCATCGTCCAGTTTAGTGCGCTCTTGTTGAATAGGGAAACACCAGCTATGCTATGAGACGTCCCTTTCAGCGAAAGGGCTTCGGGGCCGGAGCCGGGGACGAGCGGGGCGAAGCTTCGCTCGTTACGTTCGCGATGGGGGAAGCGTGCAGCTCAAGAGCATTATTCGGTTTGGATGACACGTTCAATCGTCCTGCCCGTCGAAACGAGCGGGATGTCGGGTTGATCGAAGGGGGATTTGTTCGGAGTCAGAAAGATGTACTCGATGGCGAAGCTTAATCCAGGTGGTTTCGCGCCGATGGCGCGAAGTTCTGTAACACTTGTGGCGGGCTTTGTGCTCGTGATCGGCGGCGCATCGGCGTTTGCCGACAAACCCGTCGTGAAGCGGGTCGAAACGGCTCGAAGCGCGACCACTGCTAACGGCGGCGTTGCCGCCTGCGCCGACAACGACGGCGATGGATACGGGACGGGCGATACGTGCCTCGGTGAGGACTGCAACGATAACAACGCCGACATCAACCCCGGCGAAACGGAAAAATGCAACGGCGTGGACGACGACTGCGACGGGCAGACCGACGAGGGGTTTGTCCTTGTCAACGGTGCGCCCTCCAACCCCCAGGCCTTCTGTGTCGGGGGTGGAAACAACGGTGCGGCATGTACCGAAAACATACATTGCCCCGACGGTTCCTGCGTATACCAGACGTTCGCCGATCTGCCGTTGGGCGCCGGCTGCATCAACGGCCGCGGTATCTGCGCCCGCGTCGGCACCGTGGTTTGCAAAGCTGACGGCACAGGCGCGGTATGCAACGCCGTTCCCGGCGCACCCGATCCGGCCGGGGAAGGCCTCGATGGGAATAGTCAGGTCGATCCGACCGTTCCGTCCTGCTTCGACCACCTCGATAACGATTGCGATGGTTTTGTGGATCACGGCGGCCTGGATGAGAACAACGTCCGCCAGGACACCAATTGCACGTCGCCGGAGCTTTGCGACGGGTTCGACAACGACAATGACGGGGCTGTTGACGAAGACTTCGCCTTGGCAACGGCTTGCACCGTCGGCATCGGAAGCTGCGTCAATTCCGGCGTAACGATCTGCGCCGGCAACGGCACGATGATTTGTAACGTCACGCCGCTGGCTCCGGGGGTTGAGAACCCGCCCGGTAGTCCGCGTTGCACCGACGGCAAGGACAACGATTGCGACGGCGCTATCGACCTGGCGGATTCAAGCTGCCAGGCGCCTGAAAAGTGCGACGGTAAGGACAACGATGGCGACGGGCAGATCGACGAGGACTTCCCGCTAGGCCAAGCGTGTTCATCCGGCATCGGCGCGTGTCAGTCGAGCGGCGTTCTTGTTTGCAGTCCCGATCAATTGGGGACGATCTGCAATGCGGTTGCGAAACAGCCTTCGCCGGAGCAGCCCATTGCCGGACTGTGCCAGGACGGAATCGACAACGATTGCGACGGCAAGATCGACGGAGAGGACGTAAGTTGCGGCACTTCGGGCTTGACGGCGAAGTGCGCTTTGCCGTATGTGAACGGCAGGCCGGGAAACGACTGCACCGGAAAACACATCATTCGCGTCTTCCACAACGGCGGAGCTGACGCCGTCGTGACCACCGAGCTGCTTGCGCTCGATACGGAAGGCGCGCTGATTCAGTCGATTTCGGCCAAGAACGGCCAAGAAGTCCATATGGCCAGCCGCCTCTCGGCAGAAAATTTTAAGATGCATACCATCACCACCAAGAACTTTACCAAGCATGAGGTCTTCGCGCCGGTTCCGATGCTTCGCGTTACGGTGCAGGACTCGACGGGCAAGGCGCAGGCGTTCTGCTCGAACATTCCATTCTTGATGGTGGTCGAGCCGAATAACACGGTCCTCAGCTCGGACCTGGCGGAACTGCCGGTGCTGGTGATGCTGCCCCGCGTCAATGTCAAGACGTTGACCGTGATGCTCGACGGAGTCGATCTGGTCACTGGACTTGGACTTGACCCTGCGACGGCATTCCCGGGCGGCCCGTATGCGGGCACCGTGAACGTCAACGGCGACATGGCCACGATCGAGGGTCTGGTCGTGGACTCAGGCGCGATTAACGTGCTGAGCTCGAACACGCTTCGATTCAAGATCACCGGCGGACTGGGCTGCGGCGGTCACGTGGTTCTCGTGGACGGCGATCGGGCGCGCGACGCGTTCCCGGTCAAGCCGGGCACGCCGACGGAACAATGCCACAATGACGACGTTCTCGATACTGGAATCGCAATGGTCTTCAAAATCGAGGTGACCGAGCCGAGCGAGGGCGACGTTACCGCCGGTGGTCCCACGCATGTGGTGGGCACGGCGTGCCACGGAAAGCCGATCGCGGAGACGGACATCAACGGCTTTGACATCGACGTGAGCGGTCAGACGATGACCGCCGGAAACGGCACCACGTCCGCCGACACCTTTTCGCTGGATTTCGACGTGATGATTCCTGTGACGAACCTGCGTCAGGGCATCGCCGCGGGCGACACGACGGGTTCGTTTGACCCGGGCTCGAACCTGCTCGTCGCTCGGGCGATGGACGGGAACTTCAACACGACGTTCGATTCGCTGACCTTCGCCGTCGGCCCGATCGTACCCGCACCGGCCTTTGCCACCGCCGCCACGGCGGGGGGTGTCGCCGGTCCCGGCGATCCCCCGAACTTCGTGGAGCGGGCGTTCGTGCTCGGCGTCAACACGACGGGTATCACCAAGGTCTTCACCGCGCAGAAGGATTCGAACAAGCGGTGCATCGGTGATCGCGCCAAGCGGAAGCTGCGCGATCAACG
>ERZ1292630.906-Hain-H41-02um-R3-906-length-29896-cov-5_pt2 | contig 20051 bp, 21 predicted proteins | sample MGYA00564408_ERZ1292630 | MGnify/ENA primary metagenome ERZ1292630 (study PRJEB36523, sample SAMEA6512641) | groundwater metagenome | collected 2019-01-08 | study: AquaDiva: Metagenomics assemblies of 32 groundwater samples
ACTTCGGAGTCCCCGGAGGCCGGGTCCGCGCGGGCGGCGACCTTCTTCGATCAAAGCGCCGTGTTGGGCAGGGGCGCGCCCATCCGGGCGGGACCCTCCCAAAAAACCGCGATCAGGCGCCTGATCCGCCGCGTTCCGCAGGCCGTGCTTTTCGACTGGGACGACACCCTGGCCGACGAGCGCAAGACGGTGCGCTTGGCTCATGAGGAGTTGTTTCGACGCTTCAAGCTCAAGCGCCCCCCTCACAAGGTTTTAGAGGATCAGTGGCGCGACGATCATGCTGTTTTTTACGAGCGGTTCTTTCCCGGTATCGCCGTCGAGGACGTGGAGACCGTCTGGCATGACATTACGGAGACAATCCGGCGCGGGGACAAGGTCGGCGGAAAGCGCCTTGCGCCCGCGTCCCTTTACCCTGGAGCCGTGGAGATTCTCAAGGAGTTGCGTCGGCTGGGCGTGACGTTGGCCGTGGTCAGCAACAAGAGGGAAGCGACTCTTTATCAAGCCAACGACGCGACGGGAGTGCGCTCCTTCTTTAAAATCATCTACGGCCACAAGGAAGGGCGTGAGCGCAAGCCCTCGCCCCAATCGATCAACGAAACGCTGAAGGCCTTGGGAGTGCTTGCGGAAAACGCCTGGTATGTGGGCGATCAGGTCAGCGATGCCCAAGCCTCGCGCGGGCTCTCCAGAATACTCATCGGACGGCGGACGCGCACGCTGGCGCAAGCCCGGGGAGCCGAGCTCGATCCCGAGGGCGAAATCGTCTACATCGACTCTCTGAAAAAACTCCTGGGCATCGTGAAACGCCTCAAATAAAGCGGATCCATGCTGTGGCCGCTTCTCGTGCCGGCCGGGGCGGCGTTTTATCGATTAGACCTTGACCGAATGCGATAATCAGACTACATTTGTAGCGCGAAATCGGCATGGACCCTTTATCGAATTCGAGCCAAGAGCAGGAGCGCGTCGTCCGCGAGCTGTTGGGCGCGTGGGCGAAGCGCGATCCCCGCAATCCCGCCCCTGATTTCGGAGGCGAGATTTCTCTCGTGTCCATCGAGGACAAGACGGCTTACGCGGGCTTCCTGCGCTGCCTCTTCGACGTGCGAACCGGTCCCGTCGATAAGCTCCTGCCCTATTTGGAGTCCAAGCCGCCCCTCATCGCGAACAAGAACGATCTATGGGAGCTGCCCTCCGGTTTGGTCCGGCAATTCCTCGAACAGGAAGCGACCGTTCTTGCCGCCGAATCCGGCGAGCCCATGGACTGCAATCTGTGCACGGGCGTGGTTTCTGCCGAATCCTGCGGGTCCTGCCACGGGGCCAAGACGGCGCCATGCGGGGCCTGCGCCGAGCGCGGGCGCAAGACCTGTTCTCTCTGCCAAGGGCGCGGGAGCTTCGCCTGCGCGTCGTGCAAGGGCTCGGGCACGATCGTCCAATCCATGTCCGCCGTCGGCACGGGCTACGCCGAGGTCTGCCCGGATTGCTTCGGCAAGAAAATCCGTCCCTGCCATGAATGCTCCGACGCCGCGGCGCCGGACTGCCCGGTGTGCTCCAACACGCGCGTCGTGGCGTGTCCGGCCTGCAAGGGAGCGGGCTTGGCCTTGTGCGCTCAATGCGGCGGCTCGCGCCGGGTGATCGCGGGATTTACGGTTTCCGTCGCCTACAAGCTGCTCTATTACCGCAGCCTCGTTCGCGACCCCGAAATCCCCGAAGCCGTGCTGCCGGAGAATCCTCCGTCGGGCAGGCTTGGAGAGTCCATTTTACAATGCGAAAGCGACGACGTCGCGTCGTTTTCGTCAAAAATCCCCGAGGGTGTCGCCGGCGAGGCGGCACGCAAGGTCCTGGCTCAGGCCGTGGCGGGCATCCAGGGCAAGAACTCCCGGGTGATTTTTCAGTCCCTGAGCGTCGAGAGGATTCCGATCTTTAGCGTCCGCTACGCTTTCAGGGGCAAAGACTACAGGGCTTGGGCGACGCGGTTTCAAAATCGCGTCGTGGCGATAGACGATCCGTTCGCCGACATGGCCGCGCTTTACGTCGCCGAGGCGGAGGCGTTTCTGGACAAGAGGCAATTCGCGCTTTTTGACGAACGAGCGTCGAAAGCCGAGAGCCTCGCGCCGCGAAGCCCGGCCCTCGCCTCTCTGAGAGCCAAGGCCGGCTCCGTCCAAGCGCGTGAGATAACGATGTTCGGCGCCAAGGCCGCGGGGGCCCTGGCCCTGGCCATTCCCACGATACTCGCGTTTCTTTACTCGAGCCCCCGCCGTTTCGCGCCGCTGGCCGCGTTGAGCCTGGCCACGATGGTCTGCGCCTTGGCGTCCGCCTTTGTCCTCGCGTCGCGCAGGCTCTCGCTACCTGCTTCTCGTTGGCGCCTGTGGTCTGCCGGCGCGGCGGCCGCGGGCGCGGCGTTGTGCGCGGCGCTGTTTGTGATCGTGTCCCCGATACGCCGCATCGACGAGGGGGACTTCGCCGTCCGGGTGTCGCGCCATGAGGAGCTTTCCTTCGCCAATTGGGGGACCGGCGACGCGAGCGCCCTGGAGTCGCTCATCGACGAATACGCGAAGCTGGGCGTCGATACGAGCGTCGGGCGCTCGCTTCTCGAGCGCTATGAGATCTTTCTGGTCGCGGCCCGCGAGCAGGCCCTGCGCGAGGAAGAAGCGCGAAAGCAGGCCGCTCGGTCCGCCCGCATCCGCGCAGACGCGCTCAAGAAAGAGGCCGCCCGTAAGGAGGCCGCCCGCAAGGAGGCCGCGCGGGCGAAAGCGCAGGCGGCCAAGCGCGCGGCGGCGAAAAAATCAACCCCTCAAAAAGGCAAGGACGCGAAAACAAAAACGCCTAAGAAGACTTCCCCTAAATCGCCGCGCGGACGTTAGCGCCCGCGCGCGCCGTCGTTCTTTCGCGGCACAACGATAATCTTCTTGAATTCAGGTCCCTTGTCTTGGGGCATGACTTATTGATAGCGGTTTTTGGCCGGTGTTAGACAAGAACGACGCTGCGGCGCAGCGGGGCCTTGCGGGGTCTTGTTATATTTCGATTCTTCTTCGTTGGCGGCACGGGTGATGGGGAGGGGCCCGCGGGCTCGGCGCCGTAAGTTGTTGCGCCGACGGGGCGCCAGCGTTCGAGTGTGTGCAGGTGCTTGACCATCAGTCGCGCCAGCAATGTCGGAATGCCCATCCTGTGCAGCTTGGCCGCGCAGAAAGCCTTCATCTGGTCGACCGTCATCTCGGGCTGAGTGAATCGTCCCGCGGTGAAGCAGCAACTACAGTAAGTCCGGCTTAACGTGCCGTCGACGTTTCTGCCGCCGCATTGGGGGTCGTTTTTGAGGGGCATCCCGCAACTCTGGCAATCGGAATACGATGTCATGCGTTGTTCCTCCTTGGCGTAGCGAAAAACGATTCGCGTCCGGCATGCTTGGCGCAACACTGCGTCCCGCGAAGGCGGCCATTATTTATCCGCGGCGAGTTCGTTGCGCCCCGCGCAAAGGTTCGCGGTTGCCAAGGACACGTGAATGCGAGTGTTTTAAAATGGGGAGGCGATCATGCATGGAAACAATGTCGTCGCAATTGAGCCGCAAAAACCGCGCTGGTGGCGGGACCAGACGGAAGTGACGCTCAACGGCGAGGTCGCGGACGCGATCTCGTTTATTCAGAGCACCATCAAAGCCGCGGAGCAATTGCCGTCCGGGCACACTCTTTCCTTACGCCTGGGTTATGAGCCGGAGCTGCTTTATCACATCTTGGGAGATAAGGGCTTCGACCATTGGTCGCAATTGCAAGAGGATGGAATCTGGCGCATCGACTTCCATAGACTTGCCGGCCGGCGGCTATGAAGGGGAACGAGATCTCTCGTCGATGAATGACCGGCGCGGGACGCACCGCGGCCTGTTCGGCGCGGCGCGCCCCGCGGGCGGGCTTATTCGGGCTGTTTTTCGAACTGGACGCAGAACTCCGTCGGCTGGGACAGGGTCGTTTTCCCGTCGGCCGTGATCAGACGCGAGACGATCTCATGCGGGCCGTTATCGTAGCCGGACCAGTCGCACCACCAATATCCCGTGGACTGTCGGCACGTCAGCCATTCGCCCTGGTCGACGGCAATTTCGACCCTTTGAGCGGCCTCGGGAGCGTTAATGCGGAACGTGTATTCGGCGCTGCTGATCGTTTCGCCCTCACGCGGAAAGTCGATCAACGGTTTGATATCCATAGCGCGCTTTTCGTGTCTTTCTTTGATGGCAATAGGCATATGTGCCTCCGGTGTTTAGTTTAAGCGTTGACCCTTGAACGCGTCCGGCGCAATGATCCAGCCAGACACGGTCGTCAGGCCGGATGATTATGCATGTCGGGCGCCGACGGCCTCCAAAATCCCGCTGACGGCCTCCCGTCCGAAAAACACGGCTTCGCGACGATGTTGCGACACTCCCGCACCATCGTATTCTTTCGGCGCGCTTCAACGCGTTATCTGGGCTGGAGCAACGCAACGGCCCTTTCAGGGAGCTGGTTCAGGGGCTGCTTTGTTGCGCCTCAGCAAACTCGAGGTATAGAATTGTGTTTCGCGATCGCTTCGATGCGGGGGAAAAACTGGCGCGCGAATTAAGGCGTTACCGCGGCGCCAGCGAGACCCTTGTGCTCGGAGTTCCGCGCGGAGGCGTGTTGATCGGCGGCGTGCTGGCACGGGAACTAAATTTGAAGCTTGACGTTATGTTGACCAAGAAGATTGGTCATCCCCATGATCTCGAAGTCGCTATCGGCGCGGTGAGCCTGACCGGCGAGATTCTCGACACGGCTCAAATCGAGACCGAGAAAATCTCAACCGATTATGTCTCTTCGGAGATCTCACGCATACGCGCGAGCCTGCAAAGTCGCTATAAAAAATACCGCGCGGGGTGCAGCGTCGCGCCCGTCGCGGGCAAGACCGTCATCTTGACCGACGACGGGGCCGCCACGGGACGCACGCTGTGTGCGGGGATCAATCTCCTGCGGCGTCAGGGGGCGCGTGCGATCGTCGTGGCTTTACCCGTCGCGTCGCGCCCGGCGCTCAGGCTTCTAAAAGCCTGCGCTGATGAGGTGGTCTGTCTTGATGTTCCATACGACTTCCAGTCGATCGGTCAATATTACCGCGATTTCCGCCAGATCTCCGATGAGGAGGCTCGCGCGCTTCTGAAGGAGTCGGGAAGCGTCATCGATAGGAATCGGTGACGCTTCTTTTCTAGACCATGGCCCCATCGGGCCCACTCGGCGCCGATGCTAGGACCAATAATCCCGCATGCGTCGGCTGCCGGCAGAGTCCTTGAGCTTGGCGAGCGCTTGCAGCTGTATTTGACGCACTCGTTCTCGAGTGACGCGAAAGGTGCGGCCGACCTCTCCAAGCGAACGCGGCGTGCCGCCGTCAAGGCCAAAACGCAGGCGAAGCACGCTGGCCTCCCGTGTGTCGAGATGCGACAGCCACTTCCACACCTCGTCGCGCCGGATGGAATTCTCGATAAGGGTTTGCGGCAGGGGAGCCGTTTTGTCTTCCAGGAACGTCTCTAGGAGGTTTTCGCCGTCGCCGTCCGTCGGTTGGGCCAGCGAGAGAGGCTCTTGCATGGCGAGCTGAAGCTCTTGAAGCTTGCGCTGTGCCAAGGCTGTGCGGCGAGCGTTTGGGGCGTTGCCAGAGGGTTTGACATCTTCCTGCTCGCGGGTGCGGCTGGCTTTTTTCAGGCGGGCGAGGGCGGCCCTCACATGCACGGGAATTCGAATCGTCTTCTCCTTGTCGGCGAGGGCGCGTTGGATGGACTGTCGGATCCACCAGGTCGCGTATGTCGAGAACTTGAAGCCTTTGGCCCAGTTGAATTTATCGATGGCCCGTATCAACCCCAGGCTGCCTTCTTGAATGAGGTCTGCGAGATCCATGCTCTCGGAGGCGAACGTCTTGGCGATGGAAATCACCAAGCGGAGATTGGCGCGCAGCATGCGCGTCTTCGTCTGGCCGATGTGCTCCTCCAAGACCAAGAGCCGATCATCGAGCGCCAACAGGCGCGCGGGCGCCATGGCCAGAGGATCCGTTCGTTTTCCCTCTCGCAGGCGCCGTGCCTGGTCATGGATGCGGTTGGACAGTCGGCGGATCTTGTCCTCATGCAATCCGAGCTTGAAAATCCTTTTCATCAGGTTTTGCGAAGGCGTTCCGCGCGACAGGGCGCTGGCGACGGAGAGAATCTTAAGACGCATCGCGGCGATTTGGGCGCGCGAAGGCGTTCCGCGGGGCATGAGTTCCTTGGCGTCCATTTCGCCTCGTTTGATCAGTTCCGCCCAATTCCGGAACTGCCTCAGGCACACCGGGGAGGCAAGCACCAACGCCTTAAGTTCCGCCTGGTCGTTTTCGATGGCGCGCGCCAGCGAGATCTCCTCGGCTCGGGTCAGCAAGGGGACTTTGCCCATTTCGAGCAGGTATAACGAGAACGTATCGGCGACTGTTGACTCATTCATGTGAGCATCACTCCTCCCGGGTCCGCACGGCGGCCGGGACACCGGCCAAAAGCCGGACGAAACCGCTGCCTGAGGTCGTTATTTCGGCATGCTGAAGGCGCTTAACGACAGCGCGAGGGGGCGAAGTCGCCCTTCGGCGTGCTGATCTCTTGCGACACTTCCCGAGCGCGCAGGGAAGGCATGCCGGCTCCGGGGGCGATTATGGCCTTGAGGTGTTACAAAATTGTTTCGGTCGAGAGCGGTCCTGGCGCTGGACGCCGGAACACCCGCCTGGAATGGGTTGTTCTGTTGCGCCGGACTCCCGCATGAGAGGGGTGCTTCCTAGACGCATCCTCGTTGCCGCAGATCTTTGCCCGCCCTCGCTCTCGGCTTTGGGCGCGGCCAAGGAGCTTGCGTTGAGGTGGAACGCGAGCGTCGAGATCATATACGTCAAGCAGCCGCCGATGATTTCCGCCGGAAACGACCATGACGGCGTGCCCTTAAGCGTGCTGCCCGTGGTGGCGCCGGGAGAGCGCAAGGTCGAAGAGCGTCTGCGCAGGGCCGCCGCGGGATTGCCGCCTGAGAGGCTCTCATTTCAGACGGTGCACGGCTGGCTGCCGGCGGCGCTTTCGGATCTCGCGCGGCCGCCGCGCGCGGACATGATGGTGATGGGCACGCACGGCTACGCGGGCCTTGACCGCTTGCTCACGGGCTCGGTCGCCGAGTCGGTGTTGCGGCGCGCGCGCATTCCCGTGCTCGCGGTGCCCAAGCACACGAGTCTGTCCCGGGTCGCGCGCATTTTCGCGCCTTGGAACGCGGCTTCCTACGCGACTCGCGCGCTGCTTTGGGCCAAAGAGCTGGCCCGCAGCTTTCGCGCGACGTTGGACGTGTTCCATGTTGAAGAACCCGGCATGTCGGGCCGGCGTGATTGGTTCTCTCTCGATAGACGGCTGCGTTCCATTTTAGGCGAGGGCTCCGACTGGACTTTGCAAACGCAAAAAGGCGACGCGCGCAAGCGCATCGTCGCCCAGGCCAACAGCGGACGTTACGAGCTTGTGGTGCTCTCGGCTCACCGGCGCTCTTTGTCCTTCGATATCGTTTTAGGCTCGACGATCGAGCGGCTGCTGCGCCACTCGCGGGTTCCTGTGTTGGGAGTGCCTACGGGGCGGTCGCGGCCGCGCCTTGTCGACACATTGGCGCTTGCCGTCGGTTCCACCCGATAACCATCGCGCGCCGCACCGCGAAAAAATAACGCCTTCCTTCGTTTCGCGCAGCATCCTCATCGAATGGGACGCTCCGTTGCGCCGTTGCGATGGGACGACGCATCACAACGGATGGAGGGGAGCGTATGCCTGAAAAAAACCTGGCGGTGGCGGAAAGAGAAATCGAGAATGAGCTGGAGACGTGGAATCCGTTCCGCATGCTGGATCCGATGCGGGAGTTCCATTTGTTTCCGTCTGGACGCATGGAAGACATCCTCGCTCCTTTGAGGACCGGCATGCCCGCGATATCAACGGCCTGGATGCCCCGCGCGGACATTCGAGAGACCGCTAACGAGTACATTCTAGACGTCGCTCTTCCGGGCGTGAAGAGGGAAGATGTGAAAGTGGAGGTCAAAGACGACATCCTGACCATTAGCGGCGAAAAGAAAAGCGAGAAGGAAGAGAAGGGCAAGGGCTGGCTGCGGCGCGAATCGTCTTACGGTGCGTTTCAGAGGAGCTTCGTGCTTCCGGAAGGGCTGCACACCGAAGACGTCAAGGCGGTCTGCAAGGAGGGCGTGCTGACCCTGACCATGCGCAAACCCGCAGAGGTCAAGAAACGCGGCGTGAGCATCAAGGTGGACTGATCACGCGCGTCAGGGTGGACGGACGCGTGTGCCCGTCCACCCTCGGGGGCCGCGGGAGGACTTATTCAACTACTGTATTTCCGCCTCGTCGCGGCGGACCGCTTCAAGAGCATCCACGGTGAGCGGATCGCGAGCGTCATTTGGTCGGATTTGACGCGGCGCTTCGAAGTGCTTGCCCGCGTGCTGCTGCGCCAACATGACGTTCTGTGCGGGCTTCAGTCGCCGGTGTTCGGTGTTTGGGCGATCCCCTTTCGCCTCAAGCGCCTGGAGATCGACTCCGGCGAGGCCGAGCAACTCGAATCGATCGCCGCGGCGGCTCGGGAAACGGGGCAGACGGCGCTGGCCGAGGAAATCGGAGGAGCCTCTGCCCTTCATGTCCATCTTGAAGCCGGGACTCTGGCGTGCGACGGCGCCGATTGCGCGCCGGCGCAGTGGATGAGGCGCCTGGACGCCCTGCCGCGAATCTCGGTCCCCTCGGCGGCGCGGATCTGCCTGGAGGAGCATAAGTCGCTGCTGCGCATCATGTCACGCCGCATCAACATGCTGCTGCAGGAAATCGTTTCGCTGCAAACGCGCTCCTTGGTGGCTTTCGAAGCTCTGGCCCGAGGCCCTGCCGACGGTCCTTGGCACTCGCCCGACCAGCTTTTCGAAGCGGCGGCGCGCTGCGGACTGCGCGAGAAGCTGGAACTCGGTTGCCTGGACTCGGCGCTCTGTTGCGTTCGCGGTCTGCCGGCGCCGCTGCGCCTTGCCGTCAACTTGTCCGCCGACCTTTTCGACGCGCCGGCCGTGCAGTGGCTCTCCCAGGTGCCGGGACTGCCGCAGCGCCTCATCCTCGAAATCACCGAGCACGTGCCGGTCGCCTCGCCGGAGACTTTTCTCGAGGAGACGCGCTCCTTGAGACTCAAGGGGGCCAAGCTCGCCCTCGACGACGTCGGCTGCGGCTATTTGAACATGGACCTCGTCCGGGCGCTCAAGCCCGACATCGTCAAGTTGTGCATCACCCTCACGCGGAGGATGACCCGGGGGCGCGAGGTCCTCGACGTCATCGCGAAAACCGTCGATTCGATCCGGGCCCAGGGCGCCGAGGTTCTTATCGAGGGCGTCGAGAACGAGGCCCAGGCGCGGCTCGCGCGGCAGTGCGGCGTCGATCTGGCGCAGGGATTTTATTTCGCCAAACCGAGGGAGGCGGCCGAGGTCTTCAAGGCGCTGCGATCGCCTGACCCCAAAACAGAACATGCCTTTGCCTAAGACGTCCGATAGAGTCCTCTTCGGGCGAGGGAGGAAGCTCTCTGATTGGCTCGTGCCTTATCGGGTGGGGTCCTGACCCAGGACGTCGACGAGTCCAAGCACGACGCGGGCCATTTTTTCATAGTCCAAGGTGTCGGGCACATCGGTGTGCTGGTGGTAGTGGGGATTGCGGTAGAAAGCGGTGTCGGACAGCATGAGCGCGGGGTAGCCCAAGTCCCAGAAGTTCAATTGGTCGGAGAGTGCGAGCCCCGAGAAGACGCCGGGAAGGATGGCCGCCTTCAAGGGAAAATCGGAGGCGGCGCTCCAAGTTCTGGAAAAATCCATGAGAAGCCGGCGGCTCTTGAAATTGCCGACGACGCTGACATAGTCTCCGTGACTTGGGTAGAAAAGATGCATGAAAGGCGGATAGAACTGTGAGCCGCGCCGCGCATTGTAATAGCCCAGCATTTCGAGGCTGATCATCGCGTGCACCTTGACGCCGTTGTCCATGAGAAAACGGGCGTAATGCGCGCTCCCCATGTTTTGGGTGCCGAAGGAGGGGGGCTCTTCCGTGCCAAACGCCACGAACCGAACGTCTCGGCCCGGGTTCTTCGCTTTGAGCAGGCGCGCGGTCTCGAGCAGGACCGCGACGCCGCTGGCATTGTCATCGGCGCCGGGAGTCCCGGAGGCGGAATCATAGTGGGCTCCGATGATCCATGCGTCATGCGAGTCGGCCGGCGCGACCGCCAAGACCGCCTCGACGTTCTCGAATTTCGTACCGTTCTTTACCGAGGGCATCCATCGGGACGCGTAGGCGAGTTTTTTGGGCGTGTAGCCGGCCCGCTTGAATTGGGCGACGATGTAGTCCGTGCTTTGCGCTTGTTTGTCGGGCCGGTCGGCGCCGCGTTCGCCGATCGTTTGCGCGAGCGCGACCACATGCCCGCGCAGGCGCGCGGCTAAGGGCGAGAGGGCCTTCGGGTCGTGGAGCGGGAATTCCGGCGAGAACGTCTCCAAGCGCGCGCGCCGTTGGGCGCGGTCCGTCATGAGAAAAACAGGGCCGATGATATAGAAGAGAATCCCGGCCAGCACGACCGCGGTTGCCGCGACGCGCGCGATGCCAGGCGCGGGGGAGGAGGGGTTTCTTCGCGGATTCGACGCAAGAGCGGCCTGGACTCGCTCGACACATATCAGCGGAATCAAGACCCCCCAGGTCACGCCCAGGCCTATGCGCACGGACTCGCTGGCCGATTGTTGGATGAGTATGCCCGCGCCAATTCCGATGGAAAGCAGGAGGAACTCGGCGCGCGAACGCCCCAGCCAGCAGAGAAGAGCGACGACCGCAAAGCTCATGTTGATGACCCACCAGCCCAGCTGGAATCCTCTCATCGCGAGGTAAAGCGCCCAGGCCGCCGAGCCGAGGGCGGCCAGGCTGGAGCGTCGACGGCTCCACCAGCCGGCGCCGTCAAGGAGCCCCTGCGCCCAAAAGACCGGCGCGGCGATGGCCGCGGCGGCGGCCAATTTGAAGGCGCATTGATCAAAACAGGCGAGGATCGTCGCGTGACGCACGATGCCCATGACCAAAAGAAAAAGGAGAAGCGACGCCAAAAAAGCGCGCGCGGCGGGCAGGTCGGCTTTTTTGTCAAAGGCAGCGAGCGCGAAGGTCGCCGCCCATTGGAGCGCAAGCAAGGCCGCCAATAACGGGAATATCCAATGGTGATGCGCCGCTTGGAAATTCGGCAGCCAGGTGACCAGCACAAACAGTCCCAGGTTGACGATGAAAATCGCCGCAAGCGCGTGAATTGTTTGGTTGCTCACGATGGTGTGATTGTAGACTTTTATTTTCGCTTGGAGCAGGCGGCGACTTCGCGTCAGAGAGCGTTTGACTTGACGCTGGCGGCCCATTTGGCTAGCTTAGTCCATCGTCAATCAAACTACGTCGCAAGATCCCGAAAGGGAGTGGCTGAGGTCGGTCTACCGGCCCCATGAGCCTCAGTTGACGGCGCGGGCCGTGATTTCCGGCATGCTGATCGGGGCGTTGATGTGCCTGTCGAATCTTTACGTCGTCCTCAAGACCGGCTGGAGCCTCGGCGTCACGATCACCGCCTGCATCCTCGCCTTCTCGTTTTTCGGCCTATGGCGCAAAGCCCTGGGCTTATGCCGCGTCGACAGTCCCGCGTTCGGGCCCCTGGAGAACAACGCGATGAGCTCCGTGGCTTCGGCCGCGGGCTACATGACTGGCGGCGGCAACATGGCGGCCATGCCGGCGCTGCTGATGTTGACCGGCATCCGCCCCGACCTCGTCTGGATGTTCTTATGGTTTTTACTGATCTCGGCCCTAGGGGTCTTCGCGGCGATTCCGATCAAGCGCCAGCTCATCAACATCGAGCAACTGCCGTTTCCGACCGGCACGGCCACCGCGGAAACGATCAACGCCCTGCACGCGCATGGCGCCGGCGGCGCCAAGAAAGCCAAGCTCTTGGGCTTATCCGCTCTGGTGGGCGCGGCCGTGGCCTGGGCCCGGGACGCGAAAGTGTCCTGGCTGCCCGGAAATTTGCCTGAACACTACGGCCTTCCTTTTAAAGTCGGCGGTTTGCCGGCGGGCAATTGGACGCTGGCATTGGATGGCGGTTTGCTGCTCATCGGAGCCGGGGCGCTGATGTCGTTTCGCATCGGCTGGTCGATGCTTTTGGGTGCGATAGTCACATACGGCGTGCTGGCCCCCGAGATGGTGGCGCGCGGAGTGATTTCCGCGGCCGCCTACAAACCGATCGTGCAATGGACGCTGTGGTCAGGCGCCGCCATATTGGTGTCGAGCGGGTTGATGTCATTTGCTTTCCAATGGCGCATGGTGGCGCGCGCGTTCAACGAGCTCTCGCTGCTGCTCAAGCGCAAATCCCCCGACACCACCGCAGACCCCATGGCCGCCGTGGAATGTCCGACCTCCTGGTTTCCTATCGGCTTCATCCTCCTGTCTCCGCCGCTCGTTTTCTTGATGCGGCACCTCTTCGGCATCCCCGTTTGGGCCGGCATGATCGCCATTCCTCTGGCGATGTTGATGGGCGTGATCGCCTCTCGGGTCACCGGCGAGACCGATGTGACGCCCACCAAGGCGCTGGGCCCTGTGACGCAACTCATCTACGGGGTCCTGCTGCCCAAGCAGCTCATCGCCAATCTCATGAGCGCCAACGTCACGGGCGGCGTCGGACTGCACGCAGCCGACCTCTTGACGGACTTAAAATCCGGCTATCTCCTCGGGGCCAATCCGCGCCAGCAGGTTTACGCCCAGCTTTTCGGCGTGCTCGCCGGCGCGGCGATCGTCGTGCCCGCTTTCAATCTGCTTGTGCCGACGGCCGATGTCCTTGGTTCCGCGGCGTTTCCGGCGCCGGGCGTGCAGGTTTGGGCCGGAGTGTCCAAGATGCTCGCCGACGGCATCGGAGGGCTTCACCCGACGGCGCGCTGGGGGGCTCTCTTCGGTCTCATGCTTGGAACGGTCTTGGCGATCGCCGAGCGTTACGCTCCCGCGAAAGCCAAACCGTGGATCCCGGCGCCGTCGGGCTTGGGCATAGCGATGGTGATCCCGGCGTCGAACTCCATCTCGATGTTTATCGGCGCGTCAATCGCCGAGGCCCTCAGGCGCGGGCTCGGTCAAAAAGGCGAGGACATCAACTTGCCCGCTTCATCGGGCCTCATCGCCGGAGAAAGTTTGATGGGTATCCTCGTCAAAGCGCTGATCGTCTTCGGACTATTGCCGAAGTAGCGGTTGACGAACACCGGTCATCCTCCAGGCGTTGACCCTTAACACATCGAAACGCGCCCGAGGCTGTTGGCAAACAACACGGGGCGGGTTCCTCAGCCGAGCTTCTGGAGCGCGCCAGGATCAGGCTGGAAACAGTGGCGCGGTTTATGTGTACGGTATATACTTAAGAGATTGAAACAAATCATTCTTCTATTGTTTTTCTTCAGCTTGTCCGCTTCGGCGCGGGCGTTTGTCATTTCCGAGGACACGCCGATTCCAGCGCGGCGAGCCATTGAAGAGGCTGTTGAATTTTTAGCCTCCATAAAACCCGGGGCGTCCCCCGAGTCTCCTTTTCATCGGCGTTTTTTTGGCGCCGTCGATGGCAATGACTACATCCAATATCTCGATGGTGGGGCCAAGGAGATTTTCTATTTTGACAACCCTTATCGGGACGCCTCGGCTCTCGCCGGGCAATACAGTCCGGAATCGTTATATATCGCCCCTAGTTTTTTAAAGGTTGACGTCGTCAGGCGGGCGAGCGTCTTGCTGCATGAAACCTATCATCTGCGCAGCTTGGTGATGAAGCAGAATCGACCGGAACATGTGGCGTGTCCGATCCCTTTTTTGGATGGCGAGGGCCGCGACATCATCAGCGTGATCAACGGTAAAAAGTTGGCCGGGTCACTCAGCTGCGACCGCGGGGGGGAGGATGCGTATGGGCGAGACTACGTGTTCTTCATGAATTTGGCGCTTTCTTCAAGCTGTTCGCAGGAGGAGAAGAGCCAAGCGCTGTCTTGGGCCGAAAAATCGATTGCCCGGATTCTGGATGAAGAGGCCCGGGCGATTTTGCGGGAGGATGTTCGGCCCCCATCCAACTGAGAAGTGAAAAAATCATCTCCGCAAATCTGGAACCCCGGCGGCCGCTTGCGAATGGTAAGATAGGACTCCGATGCCTACCATCTGGCACGGTGTCCTGGTCGGTCTCATACTGCTCTCCTGGGCGTATTGGATCGCGGTCGCGGTCACGACGGCGATTTTCTTTAAGCGCAAGGCGCGTCCCGCGCGCGAGGAGTACCGTCCCAAGGTCTCCCTGATCAAGCCCGTCTGCGGGCTGGAGAAGGATCTCTACGAAAATCTCTTGAGCGCGACCGCGCAGGACTATCCCGATTACGAGGTGATCTACGCCCTCCAGGATCCCGAGGATCCGGTCCTGCCCGTTTTGGAGCGCATTCGAGCGGAGGCGCCGACTGGGCGCGTGCGCATCCTTGTCGATGCCGCCGCGGCGGGCCCCAACGGCCGGTTGTGCAACATTCTCAACGCGACGCGGGAGGCGAAGGGCTCGGTGCTGGTCTACTCGGACAGCGACATGCTGCTCGCCCCGGGCTACCTGCGCGTGATCGTAACACCCCTTGCCGACCCGTCGATCGGAGTCTCCTGCACGCTGTATCGCGCGCACGGCGCCGTCAACGTTTGGGAGAGACTGGAATTGCTCTCGCTCAACGCCGAGTTCGTGCCCTCGATGATCTTTGCGACCGTGACCGGCGCGGCCCTGGCCTGCCCCGGCGCCTCTCAAGCCGTGCGTCGCGAGACGCTCGATAAGATCGGGGGCTTGGCGCCGATGGCGGACTGTCTCGTCGAGGACCTCGAGCTCGGGCGCAGAGTCGTCAAGGCAGGTCTTCAGCTCGTCATCGAGCCTCACGTGGTGCAGACCGGAGTCGACCTCGCCGGCTGGCGGCCGTGGTGGCGGCATCAAGTCTACTGGGACCAGAATACCCGGGCGGCGAGCCCGGTGGGGTTCTTCTTCACCTGCCTCGTGCGCGGCATCCCGCTCGCCGTGCTCTATAGCTTCGCCATGCTGCCGCATGACTTCCTCGAGTTGGAACTGCTGTTGGTCACGATCGCGCTTCGCATCGGTTGCGCCGCCTCGATCTGCCTGTGCCTTGGCGATCGCGAGGGCCTGCGCGCGCTCTGGCTGCTGCCGGCGCGCGACCTGGCCGGCGCGGCGACCTGGGCGGCGAGCTTCTTGCAGCGCCAGGTCCACTGGAAAGGGCGCGTGTTCACGTTGTCGGGCAACCGCCTCGTGGAAAGCGCATGAAGCGCGTGGTCGTCACGGCCGACGATTTCGGCCTCAGCCCCGAGGTCAACGAGGCGGTGCGCCTCGCTCACGAGGACGGCGTCCTGACCTGCGCCAGCCTTATGGTGGGCGCGCCCGCGGCCGCCGCGGCCGCCGCTCTGGCGCGTTCTCGGCCCGCCCTCAAGGTCGGCCTGCATCTGACGCTCGTTGAAGGAAGGCCGGTGCTTCCCGCGCGCGAGTTGCCGGACCTCGTCGACGGCTCGGGGCGCTTCCGGCCGGGGCTCGTGGGCCACGGGGCGCGCATCTTCCTCTCGCCGCGCGCGCGCCGGCAGGCCGTCGCCGAGTGCCGCGCCCAGGTTGAGGCGTTCACGAAGACGGGTCTCGCGCTCGACCATCTCAACGGCCACAACCATTTTCACATTCACCCGACGATTCTTGGGGCGGTCCTGCAGATCGCCGCGCGCACGCGCATTCCCGCCGTGCGCGTGCCGTATCAGCCGTTGTCGACCATGCCGCCGTCGGCCGCCGTCATGGCGGCCGTGATGGCCCCCTGGGTCGCGCGCACCCGCTCTCGCCTGCGGCGCGCGGGCATCGTCGTCAACGACTGTCTGTTTGGCCTCTACGAGACCGGCGCGATGATCGAGAGCGTCTGGCTGCGCCTGATTCCGCTGCTTCCCGAGGGCCTCACCGAGATCTACTGCCACCCCGCGACCTCCACGGCCGGCCTGCTCAAGGAGTCGATGCCCGATTACCGTCACGCCGAAGAGCTCGTCGCCTTGCGAAGCCCGCGCGTTCGCGCGGCCCTCGAGCGTGCGGGCGCGCGCCTGACCTCCTTTTCTGAGTTCGCCGCGACGGCCGCATGATCGTCACGACCTGTCTTCTTGTCGTTTCGATCGTCTGTTCCGCCTACGGCAACGTTCTCACTCGGCGGGGCCTGCAAGAAGTCGGTTCCCTCGAGGATTTCCGGCTGCTCCATCTGCTGCGCTTTGGCTGGGCTGCCGTGCGCAACGGGAAGGTGCTCGCGGGTGTGGCCGTCAACTTCGGCCAGTTCCTGTCGTGGCTGATCGTGCTATCCTGGGCCGAGCTGAGCTGGGCGTTGCCGATGAACGCAATGGAGTATCTCGTCGTCGCCGTTCTGGGCTGGAAGCTCCTGGGCGAGCGCATCGAGCCGCGGCGCTGTGGGGGGATTGGTCTTGTCAGCGCGGGCGTGCTGCTGACGATGCTGTCCTGGAAGGCGCCCTGATGCGGCGCGCCCTGGGCTTCGTCCTGGCCGCGACGATCTGCGGTTGCGCGGGCAACCTGTGCCTGCGCCAGGGGATGATCGTCGTGGGCGCCTTGCCCGGCGCGTCCCCCGAGGTTCTGCTGGCCTTTTTCGCGGCGGCGGCGGTCAATCCCTGGATCTGGCTCGGGATCGCCTTCGAGATCGCCTACTCTTTGCTCTGGTGGGCGGTCCTGTCCTGGTCCGATATTTCCTGGGCGGTGCCGATGAACGCGCTCGAGTACGTGCTGGCCGCCGCCGCGGCCTACGCGCTCCTCGGCGAGCCGGTGGGCCTCTTGCGGCTTGCCGGGATCGCGCTGATCTGCGGCGGCGTCGCTTTACTTGGCGGCTCGTGGGTTCAGGCCGGAACCGGCGTGCCTCGGAAAAATTAGGCCAGTTTGGAGGCGAGTGCCGGCAAAGGTGTTGAACCGAAGTTCTCAAGGTGCTGAGCTTTGCGAAGTCATATAACGTTTTGCGTAAATCGAAGCATTGAGATGCACATTCCGGGGGGGTGAGCCTTGGGTCGTTGTCGCGCAGTGTCATCATTGATTAAACACCAGCTGCCTGCAAGATTTAACTCGAGACAATGGCCTGGCGTTATGCGTACAATGGGGCACGGACGCCGGAACCGCAAGTTTATATGGGCCGATTTTGCGGCTTTAAAACGTTCTTAATGTATTTTTTATTAAGAAATAATTGTTATCATCTTGTCAGTCTCGATCTCCCCCTAGAATAAGGAGTCTTTATGGTCTCCGAAAAACTCCACCCCGAGCAGCCGCGGACCTTGACGCAAGATCACCTGGCCCTGTTTGCTCCAATCCTGGCTCGAATCAACGCAGGGATGACGGTCTCGGACATCGTCGACCTCGCCTACGACTCGTTTTCCCCTGTGATCCCCTACGATCGAATCGCCGTGGCGGTCTTGGTCGACTCCGGCAAAAGACTGCGGACCATAGCGGCGCGCTCGAACTCTGCGGCGCCGGTCATCACTGAAGGCTACGAAGGGCCCGTGGAGGCCAGCAGCCTGCAAACCGTCATCAAAACCGGACGGCCTCGTGTGATCAACGATCTGGAGCAATATCTCCGCGAGCACCCCAATTCGAAATCCACGCGCGACATCCTCGCCGAGGGAATGCGCTCGAGCCTCACCTGCCCCCTTTTCAACCAGGGCAAAACGATCGGCGTTATGTTCTTTTCGAGCCGAACGTCCGGGGCCTACACCGCCTCCCACACGGATTTCTTCGAACAGGTCGCCGCGCACGTGGCCGTCGTCGTTGAGAAGGCTCTCCTTAAGGACGAACTTCAGAAGATCCTGCTGTTGAAGGACCGGCTGATGAAGTCCTTGACCCACGATTTGAGCACCAAGCTTATGATCGTGTCGGGATTTACCAACCTCCTTCAGGAATCTCCCGACCTGCCTGCCGACCGACGCCAGGACGTCATCGAGATCATCCACCGCTCCTGCTGGCACATGACCCGGATGGTCAGCGACATTCTCGAGGAGGATTTCTACATTCAACGGGCGCCGAAGCTTAATTTGCAGAAGATCAATCTTCCCTTCTATATCGAGGAGTTCGTCGGCGCGATCAAGATCATCGCCAAGGAAAAGTCGATCTCCATGAGTACGAAGATCCACCCCGGCGTCGGGGAGGCTGTCATAGATCCCACACGCATCGGCCAAGTGATCACCAACCTCCTCTCGAACTCCTTCAAATATTCCCCCTCCAAATCAGAGGTCGTCTTGGAGGCCGCACCAATAGATGGGATGATCCGCGTCAGGGTGCGAGATCAGGGCCCGGGAATACCGGCCTCTGAGCTTTCCCATCTGTTCAAGGAGTTTTCCCGCGGCTCGAATATCCCCACGGGCGGGGAACGCAGCACCGGGCTGGGACTGTCCATCGTGAAGCGCCTCGTAGAAGCTCACGGGGGCGCGATCTCCGTGGAAAGCGAGCTCGGCAAGGGCTCCGTGTTCTCCTTCACGATTCCAGTGAAGGGACCCGCTGCAGACCCGTCGGGGGCGGACGTTCAATAGGCGCTCGTGCTGGCCAAGCGATTGAACGATCCGCTGTTCGGCCTTCTCGCCGGGGTTAACGATTGCAATTTTGGACGGCGTCGCTATGCAGCGCGGCGATGACGGCCGCGCTTTTGCTTTTGATGGCCGCAAACGGAGGCCCGCCATCTGAGAGAAAGGAAAAATCGCCGTCGCTCTTGACTAGAAATTTCCTGCCCCACTCATCGAGCAAGCCGGAATCGAGGACGGCTTGAATGAATCGAGGGCGCAGCGCCTGATACTCCCGTTGTTCTTCAGACGAAAGTCTATTCCAAGTGCCGTCATCAACCATAGAGGCGATAGTATCACAATGTCGAATTCCTGCATCCGCCAGAGGGCGAGGATCGCGTCCACGCCGGCGTCAGTCCGGCTTAGGGAACCACTTCTTGCCGGGAGTGGGACCGACTCTTTTCACCCATTGAGTCGGAGCCGGAGCGGCGGGCTTCTTCTCCCAGGGTTTTTTCTTATCTGGAGAGGAGCCTGGCTTTTTCGCCCATTTGTTTTGGACGAAGCCGCCGTATTTCTTTTCAGGATGCGCCGTCTTATCCGTCGGAGGCGCGCTTCGCCGTTGCTCGCTGCCCGGCTTCGGCGGGCCGGCCCGGCGATCCTTGCCCGAGCGGCGCTCCACGAAGGGGGGCTTGCCGGCAGAGTCCGGTTTGGGCGAAAACTCCGCGCGCTTCTCCTGCGGGCGGCCTTCGACGGCGAAGATCTTCCTATCGCCCATGGCCGCGCCGTTGAGCTTGGCCACGGCCGCCTTGGCCTCGGCGTCGGTGGCCATCTCCACGAAGCCGAATCCCTTGGGACGGCCGGTCTCGCGGTCGAGGATGATCTTGGCGCTGATGACCGTGCCGCAAGTCGAGAAGAGTTTGGCTAGGTCTTCTTTGGTCGTTTTATACGGGAATCCGCCGACGTAGATATTATGAGCCATTAGGACAGCGGCTCCGTTTTGAGATAGCGATGCAGCGCGCCAAGCAATTTCTCCTCGCTGATCGGCTTGGCCAGGCATTGGATGACGTTGGGGTCCATGAGCGCTTCGCTGACCCGGGGATGACGCTGCTCGTAGGCCGTGATCACGATGACGGGAGGCACCGGCCCGGGAATGGTTTTCAGATGCCTCAACAGGCCGAGTCCTCCGCAGCCGGGCATGATCAAATCGGTGACGATCGCGTCGGGCTTCTGAGCCATCCGCGCGATCGCGTCCTCTCCGGAGGAGCCGGCGAGCACCTCGAAGCCGGCGCTCTTGATGATGGTGGTGAGAAAGAGACGGATCTCATCGTCATCATCGACGACCAGCACGCGCTTGCCGCGGGGGTCGGTGGCTTCGAACATGAGGGTTAGAATTATAGATTACTTTTCTAAACGCTACACGATATTCCACCGTCTCCATTAGCCCGGAATCTTCAGTTGGCTCCCAATTGGTGGGGCATGATGCGGGGGCGGC
>ERZ1292630.571-Hain-H41-02um-R3-571-length-37594-cov-7_pt1 | contig 20046 bp, 20 predicted proteins | sample MGYA00564408_ERZ1292630 | MGnify/ENA primary metagenome ERZ1292630 (study PRJEB36523, sample SAMEA6512641) | groundwater metagenome | collected 2019-01-08 | study: AquaDiva: Metagenomics assemblies of 32 groundwater samples
TCATTGGTGGTGCAGGAACCTCAATATTACGAGTTTGTTTCTATTTATTAAATAGTTATATTGAAATGTCAACAGACCCTAGTTAAAATTAAACAAAACTCAAATTAAAACACAAAACTTCCCGAGTCAATCAATCAATATCTTGACAGCCCCTAGCCAGATCAAGTCTACTATCAGCCAGCTACTTTAGTTTAATTTTCCGTCCTGCTGTAGCTCGTTTTTATCCCCCGTTGTTGATCAGAAGGAATCATTGTTGTGTTTTCAGTGCTTAAAAACTTTAGTTTCGTAAGAATGCTTGGCTATTTGGCATTTTCTGCAAGCTGGTTGTGGTTTGCTTACTATTTTGGGCGTTTGATTCCGGATAAACAGTTGTGGTTTGCCTTATTGATAACATTCCTGTTTGGATTACCCATTTACTTTGCTGCAATTTATGCAGTGACCATTGAAAGAATTTATCTTTCCAGCCAATTCAAGAAACTGGGCATTTTGCATTGGCTCTTTACCCGCCGGATTCTGGCGTATGTTGGGTGGTTGCTGTGGTCGATTGTATTTGCATTTTTGCTGTTGTTTTATCTCGGCTCGGCAGAAAAACAAGAGTGGCTGATTTTCTTTGCGGCTATTCCGGTATTTGCCGTCATTTATGCGTTTTTTTTCCCCATTGCTGCCCGCGAATACAAACCGTATATCGCTGTCCATAAATCCTTAGCCTGGTCGCGCTGGATTACTTCTCTGGTGATGGCAGTGTTTTTTGTTGTGTTGGTAAACCATACCGATGCAAGCCGTCAATATGCCTCATTGGCCGAAGCTGTCGCAATGGAAAGCAAGAAGTTGGATGGAACGACCAACAGTATTTTGATCCTAGAAACCAACCGGTTGTTGGGTTTTATAGAGGGATTAAAGCGTTATGCCTTAGGTAGCCTGCATTCATTCAGTGATGTGCTTTATCTGGGATGTGTTTTCCTGGGCAGCGTGCTGTTTTTTTATAATGTGGCGCTCGGAATCTCCAGTTTTATGGTTCCATTATCTGAGCACCGCCGTGTATTCGCGCCCATACAGGATACCGATCTGCCGCCTGCAGTTTCGCCATGGGCCTGGGCGCTCACCTCGGCATTTGCTACTTTCTTTATATTCTTTATTTACGTGCCTTCGACTGTTTACGTCGATGCCTGGCTGCGTTCCAACCCAGAAACCATCAAAGAAATACAGGCATCAAAACAAGCTGTGATCCAAACCGTGGAAATGATCGGCGATGACTACTACAAGCCCGGTACCGCCGCGCAAATTGAGCAAGCTTATCTCGATAGTCTCAGTAAGCTGGAAACATCGCTGGGCAAATTGCGCGAAACTACCGGTACCGGTTTTCAGCAAATGGCCGACAATGTGGATGATTATCTGGATTGGTACTATAGCCTTCCAGGAGAGTATGAACGGATTGTGGCATTGGCCACCGGTGTTCTGGAAAACTGGATGGCCGAAAAGCTGCAGAATTATCTGATGAAAGGCAATGTATTTGGCCCGGTACAACAATCCATTGAAGAGGTGCTACAGAATAATCAGCAATTACGCACAGAGCATTTACAGAAAGTTGAACAAATTTTGGCTGAGAATCGTGTTGAACTTGTGGATAATTCACAATTGAATATTGTCAGACACGCTTCACTGAGTGCGCTCAAAGAACCGCCCACACACAGTGTCATCATCAATCTTGAAAATCGTATGCTGATCTCCGGCGGCATCGGTACCGCGGGCGCCATCACCGGTGCAATCGCCGGCAAGATCACGGCTAAAGTAGCTGGAAAAGGAATTATCAAGCTTGGCGCCCAGGCCTTGATTAAGGTGACTGCCGGCAAAGCTATCAGTGCTTTAGGCGGAGCAGCGGCCGGCGCAGCTACGGGAGCGGCGCTGGGTTCATTTATTCCCGGTATCGGTACTGCTATCGGCGCTGCCATCGGTGGTATTATTGGTGGAATCACCATAGGATTGACCGTTGAGAAGCTTCTTCTGATGCTTGAGGAGGCATTCTCACGCGATGAGTTTAAACGCCAGATTCTTGACGCCATTGAAGAAGAACGCGTTGAGTTCGAAAAATTTTTAAACGCACCCGCTGTATCTGATGGCGCTCCCAGTACAGAATATTGAAGCTGATGCGTATGAAAATAGTATCCGGCAATCCTAATGAAGCGAACCAAACAAACCGGGCAATACTCCTATGAAGCAAAAATACTGGAATCCGAATGGAACATAACATTGAACTGATTACTACGATTGCAGCCGGCTTTGGTCTGGCTTTAATCTTTGGCTTTATTGCGGAACGGCTTAAAACACCTGCTTTGGTAGGCTATCTGCTCGCTGGGATTGCTATTGGCCCCGCCACACCCGGGTTTGTCGCAGATATTGGCATTGCTTCTCAATTATCAGAAATCGGTATCATGTTATTGATGTTTGGCGTTGGATTGCATTTTTCACTCAATGATCTGCTTGCAGTAAAACGTATCGCTTTGCCAGGTGCGATTGTTCAAATGGCCGTTGCAACCATTTTAGGCATGGTTCTGGCTGACTCCTGGGGCTGGAGTTTAGGTGCGGGTTTAGTACTGGGTTTGTCATTATCCTGTGCCAGCACGGTTGTTTTGCTTAAAGCGCTTGAATCACGTGGTCTTCTGGAAACTATGAACGGTCAGATTGCCGTTGGCTGGCTGATTGTTGAAGACCTGGTCACCGTATTGATTCTTGTGCTTTTACCTTCATTTGCCACCATGCTGGGAGGATCCAACGGAACTGAGAGTGCAACAAGTTCTCTATGGCTCACCGTCGGACATACTTTGTTACTGGTTTCAGCTTTTATTGCTTTGATGCTGGTAGTCGGTCATCGTGTATTGCCTTGGTTATTGTGGCAAGTTGCGCGCACGGGCTCGCGTGAATTATTTACTCTTTCTGTCGTTGCTTTCGCGATTTGCATTGCTTATGGTGCTGCAGCGCTATTTAACGTGTCGTTTGCACTCGGTGCTTTCTTCGCTGGCATGGTCATGCGCGAATCCGAGTTCAGTCATCGTGCTGCTGAAGAATCACTACCATTGCGCGATGCTTTTGCAGTGTTGTTTTTTGTTTCTGTCGGCATGCTGTTTGATCCCACCATTCTAATCAATGAACCTATGCATGTTTTAGCTGTAGTAGCCATTATTATTGTTGGCAAATCTATGGCCGCCATGCTGCTGGTTCTAATGCTTCGTTATCCACTCAACACCGCACTGACAGTAGCGGCAAGTTTAGGACAGATTGGGGAATTTTCTTTTATTCTCGCAGGATTGGGGCTATCGCTTGGATTGATGTCTAGTGAAGGAATGAGTCTGGTGCTTGCTGGCGCTTTAATCTCAATTGCTTTTAATCCGATTGCCTTTGCTGCAGTGGTGCCTATTAGAAATTGGATATTGAAATACTCTGCCGTAGCACGCAAATATGAAAATCGCGATGATCCATTCGCTGAGCTACCCATGAGCACAGAACGTAAATTTCTTCAGGGACAGGTTGTTATCGTGGGTTACGGCCACGTCGGCCAGCGCATTGCAAATGCGCTGAATGAAAAGGATATCCCTTATATCATCGCAGAGCAAAATCGTGAACTGGTTCAGGATCTTCGCAAACAAGGCAAAAATGCAGTATCCGGTGATGCCACCGAACCTTCAGTACTGATACAAGCGCATATCACGGATGCCGCCATGCTGGTCGTTGCAACATCCGACCCGTTGAATGTTCGCCAGATGATTGATACCGCACGCACATTGAATCCGTCCATTGAAATTGTATTGCGTACTCGTAGCGAGGATGAAACAAAATTATTACGCAAAGACAAGATAGGTACTGTATTCTTTGGCGAGGAAGAGCTCGCCAAGAGCATGACCCATCACATATTGGATCGCTTCAATGCAAAATCTGAATCTACCCATAAAGAAAGCTAATCTGGCTTGTAAGCTTAAAACCACTTACCAATAAATAGTATGTAAATTTTCATGAGATTAACGCAATGACTGAACAATTTTATGTGGGTATCGATCAGGATCAAAATGAAGGATTAACGCACCTGGGCCGCATCGTACGCGATGCGTGGGTGTTTGGCATTCTGCCAGAAACAGAGACTTGCGTAGGCTGGAGCGGCGCACAAATGCAATCGCTGTATGAAAAAGTTCACAGTGCATGGGAGCCTTATGCGCATTTACCCAGCCGTCTGCCGGATGAATTACGCGCCCGGCATAATCGGTTATACGCACAAGCTATTACGAGTGCCAAGGAAAAGGGTTGGGATACCGAATTAAAGGATGATGATTAATCTCTTGCTGGAAAATGGATAATCCGGGCTGGGCCATCCAGCTTTGTTTTGTTGACCAGGGCTTGCAAGGCAGCCGGAAACTCCCTTTGCAACCGTGACATGATGGCTGACAGGTTCGCACGGTAATAAACGGCCTCGTAAGCAACCGGTTGATCCAGCGCATCTCGGACTTGCGGCTTAAAATTCCGCCACGCGATATCAATCCAGCATCTACGTTCCCCATCGATAAACACGAACTCTTCATGATCAATAATCGCCATATACTGCATGCTGCGAATGGGAACAAATAAATGTTTGGTAGGACAGCGCGCTAACAAGGTGATAGCCAGATTATAAGTACTTGCCGGCAAGTGACGCGCTTCCCGGCTGATTTCAAGATCTCGATAGCAGGTAATTTCCATAATTGATTTCGTAGCACATTCTAAAATTCCGGTGTGATGACCATTCTGCTTACTTCCAATCAAACAGCAAAAGGCATAATTTCAGTACTTGTGTTACCTTAGCGCCGTTGCCTCAGGAACTCAAGAGGGCAAGAAAACAATTACTGTGTTTTTTTTGAAAAAACCAGAACCCAGTTTAATAATACGATATCTCAAAGAAATAAGAACAATGTCACTCTACAAACTTTTTAATCATTTTATCTCACGTTTGGGTCCTGGATTATTGTATGCAGGGGCCGCTGTCGGCGTATCCCATTTGGTTCAATCCACACAAGCAGGCGGGATGTTCGGATTTGAGCTGATAATTGCTATCATTATCATCCATCTGGTTAAGTATCCTTTCTTTGAATTTGGACCGCGCTACACCGCTGCGACGGGGCAAAACATATTACACGGCTATATGAAACTCGGGAAATGGGCCGTGTGGTTATACCTGCTCATGACGATAGCCACCATGTTTATCGTTCAAGCGGCTATTACTGTAGTTACTTCCGGTTTGATAACGCATATTTTTGGGCTGGAAGGACTTGGCGGACATGATCCCCAGATAGTTGCATTGATCATCAGCAGTGCATTACTCCTGTTTTCCTTCACATTATTGGTGAGCGGCCACTATGTATTGTTAGATAAATTGATGAAAGTCATCATCCTGGTACTCACGATAACTTCTGTTGCTGCCGTGATCATGTTGTTGTTCGATAATCCAGGACATCATAAAACGGCAACTGTTTTTTTCTCTTTTTCTGATACCGCACATTTAATATTTTTAGCAACATTCCTTGGTTGGATGCCTGCGCCGCTGGATCTTTCCGTGTGGCATTCCATCTGGTCAAAAAGCAAGAATGAAAGCGACGGCAAGATAACCAGTATGAAAGAAACCTTATTCGATTTCAGAGTCGGCTATATCGGAACCGCATTCCTGGCGATATGCTTCTTATTACTAGGTGCACTCGTAATGTATGGCAGTGATGAAACATTTGCACCCGGAGGCGCTGCATTTGCAGGCCAGTTGATGAATATGTATGAACAAGCCCTGGGACCATGGGCTTATCCTGTTGTTGCCATTGCCGCACTGGCCACCATGTTTAGCACCACACTGACCGTACTAGATGCTTTTCCGCGTACTATCAGTGCTTCGCTTGAATTGTTGTTCCCTCAACAAATTAAGCATCGCAATAATGAGAGAACTTATTTAATCTGGTTATTCATTATTATCACCGGCACATTATTAATACTGTTCTTTTATATGACCTCCATGCGGGAAATGGTAAAAATTGCCACCGTGATTGCTTTTGTAGCGGCGCCCATTCTGGCAATACTGAACATGCAGGCGATGTTTAATAAAAGCATACCTGACGAGCATCGTCCCGGAAAACTCATGTTGCTCTGGTGTTGGTTGGGAGTGGCTGCTTTGTTGGGATGTTCGATCAGTTATTTACTACTTTAATCTGCATCTTCTAATCGATCCCGATGCGCCCCACTCGACTTGAGAAACCTGCAGCCACACGCAACAATTTGAAAACGATTGCCGCCCTGCTGCCCTATTTATGGGAATTCAAAGTCAGAGTTATCCTGGCACTCAGTCTATTGGTATTGGCTAAACTCGCCAATGTTTCGGTACCCCTGGTTCTAAAGGAAATTGTCGATGCTTTAGATCAACCGCGTGCCATGCTGGTACTGCCGGTTCTCTTATTAGTTGGCTATGGCGTCTTACGCCTATGTAGCACTTTATTCGGGGAACTGCGTGACGCAATCTTCGCCAAAGTAACACAACGCGCGATTCGCCGGGTAGCGAACAAAGTATTCATGCATTTGCACACACTGTCTTTGCGTTTTCACTTGGAACGTCAAACCGGTGGCGTTTCTCGCGATATTGAGCGTGGTACACGCGGCATTTCATTTCTGTTGAATTTTATGCTGTTCAATATCCTGCCCACCCTGCTGGAAATCAGTCTGGTGCTCGCTATTTTAATCAGCAAGTACGACATCTGGTTTTCCATTATCATCTTCTTGACCCTGTTGGCCTATATTGCACTGACGCTGATCGTTACCGAATGGCGCATGATTTTTCGCCGCACCATGAACAACATGGACTCAAAAGCCAATACCCAGGCAATAGACAGCTTGCTGAATTACGAGACGGTAAAATATTTTGGCAACGAAACCTGGGAAGCGCGTCGTTACGATGAGCATTTGCAATCATGGGAAAAGGCCGCTGTCCGCAACCAAACTTCACTGGCAACGTTGAATGCCGGGCAAAGCGCTATCATTGCTGTGGGCGTCACGCTTTTAATGTTGCTGGCTGCCGATAAAGTCGTCGAGGGCAGCATGACCTTAGGCGATCTGGTGCTAATCAATGCCTTCATGTTGCAGCTTTACATGCCATTGCATTTTCTGGGCTTTGTTTATCGTGAAATCAAGCATTCTCTGGCTGATATGGAGCGCATGTTCACGCTATTAGATGAGAATGAGGAAATCCAGGATAAACCGGATGCACAAATACTCAATGCGCAAAACCCTGCCATCCGCTTTAACCAGGTTAATTTCAGCTATGAATCCAACCGTCAGATATTGTTTGACGTCAGCTTTGATATTCCAGCCGGGCAAAACATTGCGGTGGTAGGCCATAGCGGTTCTGGAAAATCTACGCTCGCACGCTTGCTATTCCGTTTCTATGATGTGCAATCGGGCTGCATCCTCATCAATAATCAGGATATCCGGGATGTCACCCAGCAAAGTCTGCGGGCATCGATGGGTATCGTTCCACAAGACACGGTGCTATTTAACGACAGCATTTTTTACAACATCGCTTATGGGCGACCAGATGCAACACAAGCAGAGATCTACGCGGCAGCCCGATCAGCACATATCCATGATTTTATTGAAAGCCTACCGGAAAAATATGCAACGATCGTCGGTGAGCGCGGTTTGAAATTGTCCGGTGGTGAGAAACAACGTGTGGCAATTGCTCGCACCATTCTGAAAAATCCTGGAATCTTGATTTTTGATGAAGCCACATCAGCATTGGATTCAAAATCCGAAAAACGCATACAAGCGGAATTAAAACGTATCGCAAAAAACCGCACCACATTAACCATTGCCCATCGGCTATCCACCATCGCCGATGCCGATCAAATTCTAGTGATGGATCATGGCCGCATCATCGAGCGTGGCTCCCACACGCAACTACTGGCAGCCAACGGCACTTATGCGCATATGTGGGAGTTACAACAACAAGAAGAAATTAAGCAACATCAGCAAGTTCCCCTGCCCTAACCACCGGGAATAACTACCCCAAAGAACGAATTGCTTTTACCTGTCAGATTTTCTGATCTGGCATCCTGTGCAATAGCTTCTAAAGCATTCTTTACAACGCTTAGGCTCATTGGCTCAGGCGCCATTTATTATTTGTACCTACAAGGAAAATACCAGCGATACTAGAAATCCAGAAAATACAGGGAAAACTAGCCTTATCTCCAGAAATGAATTTTCTAGCCATATGCTAACTTCTCACTTCAGAATCTGCCGTCGATAGATTGCATAATCACATTCTAAGGAGTTACCGTAATGCTAGTTTCTGTTGGTTATCTCATCATTATTATTTCTGTATTTGGCGGTTTTGCATTAGCGGGCGGCCATCTCGCTTCTTTGTGGCAACCCGTTGAGGTGCTTATGATTGGTGGCGGTGCTCTAGGGGCTTTAGTGGTGGGTAATTCGAATAAAGCCATTAAAGCCACTCTAAAAGCACTACCTACTGTTTTCAAAGGCTCCAAATACACCAAAGCGCTCTATATGGATTTAATGACATTGCTCTATGAAATACTCGGAAAAATCCGTAAAGAAGGATTAATGTCCATTGAAGGAGACGTGGACGATCCAGCCAACAGCCCTATTTTTACGAAATACCCCGATATTTTGGCTGATCACCATATCACAGAATTTATCACGGACTATTTGAGATTAATGGTCGGCGGCAATCTCAATTCTCTGGAAATTGAGAGTTTAATGGATAGCGAGCTGGAGACGCATCACCAAGAGGGTGAAGTCCCCATACATGTGGTCGCTAAACTGGGCGATGGATTACCTGCTTTTGGCATTGTGGCTGCCGTGATGGGGGTGGTACACACCATGGAATCAGTTCATCTTCCACCAGCAGAATTGGGAATTTTGATTGCTGCGGCGTTAGTGGGCACATTTCTTGGAATTTTACTGGCTTACGGATTTGTCAGCCCGCTCGCCGGAAAACTTGAACATGGTTTGCATGAATCCAGTAAGCTATTTGAGTGTATAAAAATCACACTGCTAGCCAATTTAAACGGCTATTCCCCGGTTCTTGCAATTGAATTTGGCCGAAAAGTCTTGTTCACGACCGAGAGACCATCTTTCCTTGAGTTGGAAGAACATGTCAAACAGAGCAAAACGAAGTAGTTTTTCCACAAAGATTTCCCATTTGAATTGCGAGAATAGTTATGGCCGATGATCTTTCACAGCGCCCGATTGTCATCAAGCGGATTAAGAAGGTAGCGGGTGGCCACCATGGTGGTGCCTGGAAAATTGCTTATGCTGACTTTGTCACCGCTATGATGGCATTCTTTTTATTAATGTGGTTACTGGGATCATCTACCAAGAGTCAATTGGAAGGCATTTCTGAACATTTTAAAACACCGTTAAAAGTTGCCCTGATGGGCGGATCATCCGTTGGCGAAAGCAGCAGTTTAATTAAAGGCGGTGGAACCGATTTGACACGTCAGCAAGGTCAAGTACAGAAAAGTACAGCGGAAGAAGATAAAAAAGCCAAAAAAATCATCAAGGAACGCGCCGAATTGATCAAACTTGAAGGGCTAAAAAAGAAAATAGAAGATGCGGTTGAAGCCAACCCATCATTAAAGAAATTTGCAAACCAACTTTTACTGGATATCACATCAGATGGACTAAGGATTCAAATTGTCGATGAACAAAATCGTCCTATGTTTGCATCGGGAAAAGCCGAATTGCAGCCATATACAAAAACCATCCTGCGTGAAATTGGTAAAATGCTCAATGATGTAGAAAACAAAATCAGCCTCTCCGGACATACGGATGGAAAACCATTTCCAACCGGAGACAAGGGTTACAGCAATTGGGAGCTATCGGCTGATCGTGCGAATGCTTCACGGCGAGAACTGATTGTTGGTGGCATGGATACGAGCAAGGTCCTTCAAGTCATCGGTTTGTCTTCTGCCGTGTTGTTTGATAAGGACGCCCCGCTCAATCCCATCAATCGCCGGATTAGTATCGTTGTTATGAATGAAAGAGCTGAGAGATCCATCACGATGGATAAGCCCACACTCGATATTGATATGCAGGATGAGCCCAATAAAGAATTATTACAGAACCCAGAAAATAGCTCCTTATAACACTACCAATCCTAAATGTTAAAACACCTCCATCCAGTCGTTATCGCGCTGCTTATTCAAATATTCACCCTAGTATCGATTGGTTTTTTTATAGTAGCGCAATCAGCAATTGCATTGAGCCTGTTTGAATGGAGTCTAGTGCAGGGATTATTGGCTGGACTGATTAGTTATTCCATGCGAATGCCGGTATGGTGGATTCCGATTCACCTGGCATTTATTCCGTTGGCTATCGCCACACTGGCGTTAAATATTTCTTCAACTTGGTTTCTGGTATTTTTCCTCTGTTTATTATTAATTTATGGAAAAACTTATAAAACTCAGGTACCGCTTTATCTTTCGAGCAAAAGGGTAAATCATGCACTGGAAGCACTATTACCTGAGCAAGGGCAATTTTCTTTTGTTGATCTAGGGAGCGGCTGCGGCGGCTTAGTGAAAAATCTGGCAAACACCCACAGAAATGGCATGTTCCACGGCATTGAATCGGCACCTTTGCCATTCTTAATCAGTAAACTAAGAAGTCTATTTTGCGCCTCAACCTGTAAAGTATTTTGGGGGGATTTCTGGGAATACGATTTCTCAAAATATGATGTTGTCTATGCCTATCTGTCGCCGGTTCCTATGGAATCGCTTTGGCACAAAGCGGTTAAGGAAATGCGTCCGGGCAGTCTACTCATCAGCAATACTTTCATGATCCCTGGCATCACACCTTATAAAAGTATCCCGTTGGATGATTTTTCAAAATCCACACTGTATCTATGGAAAATATAGATCGTCTAAACCAAGAATATTTATGTGCGCCGCCAGGCAGTGCCTTGGGGATTATCTTCAAGAATGATGCCATGTTCCAGAAGATTTTTTCGAATCGCATCAGCATCGGAATACCGGCCTTCTTTGCGTGCGCTTATCCGTTGTTCAATCAACAGTTCAATCGCATCTTGCGTTAAAGAATCCAATTCACTAGTAACAACTTTATTTTGCAAATATTCTTGCGGATTTTGTTGCAACAGACCCAATAAATTACCCAATCCTTTTAGTAGTCCCGCATTCTCTTTTGAGCCTGTTTTATTGATATCACTGGCAAGCTCAAACAATACCGCAATTGCTTCCGGTGTATTAAAGTCATCATCCATTGCAGCTTTAAATCTCTGTGCATTGAGATTACTCCAATTGATCGTCGACATATCAACCGGCTTCACTTCCTTGAGAGCAATATACAGACGATCCAGTGCAAGTTTTGTATCTTTCAGATGCTGATCAGAATAATTTAATGGGCTGCGGTATTGCGCACGCAAAATAAAGAAACGCACCACCTCAGGTTGATAATGTTTGAGTATCTCTCGAACCGTAAAAAAGTTACCTAAGGACTTTGACATCTTTTCATTATCAACGCGCACAAATCCATTATGCATCCAGTAATTAACAAATGGATGATCATGCGCACCTTCACTTTGGGCAATTTCATTTTCATGATGTGGAAATTGCAGATCCTGTCCTCCGCCATGAATATCAAAATGCACGCCCAATAGTTGTTCACTCATTGCCGAGCACTCAATGTGCCAGCCTGGACGTCCCTTTCCCCAAGGAGATTCCCAAGACGGCTCTGCCGGCTTGGCCGATTTCCACAGCACAAAATCCAATGGGTCCTTTTTATTCGAATCAATTTCTACGCGTTCTCCGGCACGCAGATCATTCAGAGATTTTCCGGAAAGTTTTCCGTAACTTGGAAAGTTGTGCACAGCATAATAAACATCACCATTACTTGCCTGATAGGCAAGATTCTTTTCAATCAAGGTGCCGATCATACGGATCATGTTTTCGACATATCCCGTTGCACGCGGTTCAAAGGTCGGTGATGAAACGCCCAACGCGGAAGAATCCTCATTCATAGCCTGAATAAAACGCTGTGTCAGCGTTTCGATTGATTCATTGTTTTCTTGCGCACGTTTGATAATTTTGTCATCGATATCGGTAATATTCCGCACATAACTGACATCAAAATCATTTGCCTTAAACCAGCGGACAACCGTGTCAAATACAACCAGAACCCTTGCATGCCCCAGATGACAGTAATCATAAACGGTCATGCCGCAAACATATATTTTTACTTTTCCAGGTATGATGGGAACAAAGTCTTGTTTTTCCCGGGCGATTGAGTTATAAATTTTAAGCATAAGGCCAACAGATAAAATTGTAGAGCTGACTATCTTCTTGATAGAATTCCGGATGTTCTTGATGACTGAATCAAAAATAAATAGCCAATGAGTATAGCATATTGTAAATATGAAACTCTTACCCTTGTTTATAACTAATAGGATATCTATGCGACTCTGCCAGATTTTGATTTTTCTGTTTTTAATCTCGACAAATATCAGTGTTAATGCTGCAGACATACGAGTTGAAATGAAAACAAACTTAGGAAATATCGTACTTGAGCTTTATCCGGACAAAGCACCCGAAACAGTGGCGAATTTCCTGCAATATGTTGAAGAAGGTTTTTATAAAAATACGCTGTTTCATCGCGTGATATCCGGTTTTATGATCCAAGGCGGCGGATTCGATACTGCTTTCAAGCAAAAACCAACCAGACCACCGATTCAAAATGAAGCTGCGAATGGTCTAAAGAATGAGATTGGAACAATAGCAATGGCGCGCACATCAGATCCGCATTCTGCTTCCGCACAATTTTTCATCAATGTCGCGAATAACGGATTTCTCAATTATAAAGCACCCAGCCAAAGCGGTTATGGATACACTGTATTTGGTAAAGTAATCACGGGCATGGGAATTGTGAATAAAATCGCATCCGCACCAACTGGATCAGGCGGCCCTTTTTCTGGAGATGTGCCGAAAAACAGTGTAGTTATCGAAGAAATTATTAAATTACCTGTCCCTGAGAAACAGAACCCTCAGTAACAGGAATCATAAACCCACAAAGGATTGATATGGTCAGACTACAAACTAATTTTGGTGTTATAACACTTGAACTGGATAGTGAGAAAGCGCCTGAAACTGTACAGAATTTTTTAAGTTATGTTACCAGTGGATTTTATGACAACACATTGTTTCATCGTGTCATTGATGATTTTATGATCCAGGGTGGCGGATTTGAACCTGGAATGAAACAAAAAACTACGCAAGCACCCATCCAAAACGAAGCTGCTAATGGACTCAAGAATGACACTTATACCATCGCGATGGCGCGAAGTGCTGACGTGCATTCCGCAACTGCACAATTTTTTATTAATGTGGCCAGCAATGGATTTCTAAATTATAAATCCCCATCATCACAAGGCTATGGTTACTGTGTATTCGGAAGAGTGATTGAAGGTCAGGATGTCGTTGATAAAATCAAGAAAGTTAAAACCGGAGATTCTGCTGGTCACCAAAATGTCCCGCTTGAAGATGTGATTATCCAGAAAGCTGAAGTAATTTAGCCAATGGCAAGCAGTATAAAAAGCATTTTTTGGTGTAAGTTAAACACGCACATACAATCACGCTTTTTACGACAACCCTCGCGCCAGATCATCTTGAAGATCTTGTACCGCTTCTAACCCCACTGCGATGCGTAACAATCCATCGGATATACCAGCGGCATCCCTTGCTTCTTGACTAATACGCGCATGGGTTGTCGTTGCGGGATGTGTCAGTGTGCTCTTGGCATCACCAAGATTCGCAGTGATTGATATCAAACGTGTCGAATCAATAACACGCCAAGCCGCCTCTTTGCCACCTTTTACTTCAAATGTGACAATACCACCACCTGATTTCTGTTGATATTTTGCCAGCTCATATTGCGGATGAGACACTAAGCCAGGATAAAATACACGCGTCACATTCGGTTTAGATTCAAGCCACTGAGCCATTTTCAGGGCATTCTCGGCATGTGCCTCTACGCGTATTTTGAGTGTCTCCAGACCTTTCAATATAACCCATGCATTGAATGCACTGAGTGTTGGTCCGGCTGTACGCAAGAACCCATAAATACCGCCATCCATTAGCAACTCCTGGTTACCTAACACGGCGCCCCCCAATACCCTCCCTTGCCCATCCAAATACTTGGTTGCAGAATGTATGACAATATCAGCACCCAGATCGAGCGGTTTTTGCAGGATGGGCGTACAAAAACAATTATCAACGACCAGCCAAATACCAGCCTTTCTGGCAACTTTTGATAATTCAGCGATATCTGAAATTTCTGTTAATGGATTGGACGGCGTCTCCAGAAAAAATAGCTTGGTGTTAGGCCGTATTGCCGTTTCCCATGAATTAACATCCGTAGCCGATACAAACGTGGTATCGATATTAAAGCGCTTCAATATGTTATTAAATAAATTGACAGTGGCACCAAATAAGCTGCGCGATGCGACGATATGATCACCGGCAGAGAGTAATCCCATTACGCATGCAAGTATTGCTGACATACCGGAAGAAGTTGCAATACATGCTTCTGCGCCTTCCAATACCGCAAGCCGCTCTTCGAATGCAGTTACAGTGGGATTGGTAAACCGGGCATAAATATTTCCCGGCTCACTCCCGGAAAAGCGTGCAGCTGCCTGTGCGGCACTATCAAAAACAAAACTTGATGTTAAATACATTGCCTCGGAATGTTCATTAAACTGGCTACGATGAATTCCGGTATGGAGTGCAAGTGTCTCTGGTTGTAAATGATCAGACATGTATATAAAACCTCAAGCAAAAACGTAAAAATGTTAACAATTTTGAAAAATTATAGTATTTACTACTATTGACCTGATTGTTGTACGCATAGAAAAACGTAATTCATCCAGTTTAAACAGAAATTACTAATCAGAAAAAACCAAACTTAAATCAAGTTGCGTATTGGATCTGGTTTGCAAAAAAGATTGACTGGAATTTCTTTGTAACTCAATGGTACGTAAATATTCTGCCGTTACATCGCCCGTGATATAGTTTCCATCAAAACATGAAGTCTCAAAATTTTTTACTGTAGGTGAGATTTTTGAGATGGCCCGGCTAAGTGCCTCAAGATCTTGATAAATCAGATAATCTGCGCCGATTTCATTACAGATTTCCTCTGTGCTTCGATCGGTTGCAATTAGCTCTTGCCGAGTAGGCATGTCTATACCGTACACATTGGGATATCTCACGGGGGGAGCCGCAGATGCAAAATAAATTTTATGTGCGCCAGCCTCACGCGCCATCTGCACTATCTCGCGACTTGTAGTGCCGCGTACAATTGAATCATCAACCAATAAAACATTTTTGCCGCGGAATTCTATGCCTATTGCATTGAGTTTCTGGCGCACTGATTTACGTCGTTGTTGTTGACCCGGCATGATAAAGGTACGACCGACATAACGATTCTTAACAAAACCTTCGCGAAAATTAACCCCCAATTGATTGGCGAGTTGCAAGGCACTCGGTCGGCTTGAATCAGGTATCGGAATTACCACATCAATATCCAGATGATGCATTGATTTTCTAATTTTTTCAGCGAGATGCTCGCCCATATTCAATCGTGTTTCATAGACCGAAATACCATCGATCACGGAATCAGGCCGAGCCAGGTATACATATTCAAAAATACAAGGATTTAGCGAATAATTAGTTGCACATTGTTTATTGTAAAAATTTCCAGCTTCATCAATGAAAATAGCTTCTCCTGGCGCCACATCGCGTATCAGTTTAAAGCCCAATGTATCGAGAGCCACACTCTCTGAAGCAATCAGGTACTCGTGCCCATTTTCACTCTCTACCGTACCAAAAACTAGCGGGCGTATACCATAGGGATCGCGGAAAGCTAACAACCCGTATCCGGCAATCATGGCTATAACAGCATAGGCACCTTTGCAACGTTTATGTACGCCCGATACAGCAGTAAAGATTGTGGCAGGATCAAGCTGGCAATTACGCGTACTTTCCTGTAATTCATGTGCGAGAACATTCAGCAGAACTTCAGTATCTGAGTTGGTGTTGACATGCCTTAAGTCTGCCCTAAACAATTCCTGGCTAAGTTCCTCTGCATTTGTCAAATTTCCATTATGACTCAGTACAATACCAAAAGGCGAATTCACATAAAAAGGTTGCGCCTCTGCTGAGGAATTGGCAGAGCCGGCTGTAGGATAGCGCACATGGCCAATACCGATATTACCTGCTAACGCTCGCATATCTCGGGTACGAAACACATCACGCACCAATCCAAGGCCTTTGTGCATATGAAAAGTATTGCCTTGTGCAGTTACTATACCACTTGCATCTTGACCACGATGCTGCAGCATTAATAAACCATCATAAAGCAATTGATTAGCTGGCGATTTTGCAACAATGCCGAGAATTCCACACATAGAAATACTCCGTAAGATTTGCTCTAATCAGCTTAAAGATGTGGATTGAAAATATTTAACAAATGGAATCATAACTATACAAATGGGAGCGTAGTGAAGCATATTAAGCATTTTGTTTTCTTTCGTAGCTGATACGCTTTGACAGATCATTAGGCAACCAAGGTAAAATTTGTATTGCAATCGCTTCCAGCGGACGGCTTAATACAGCTTGTTGCCAGAATACTTGATTAGGAATCGTTGTTAACCCAGCGATCAGAACCAGTAACATTACAATAACAAGTGCTCTGATAAAGCCGAATACAGAACCAAGTAATCGATCTATAAACCCTAATCCAATACCTTTAATTAAAACCGACAACATCATTGTCGCCAGGGCTGTAATAAGCAATACAGAAAGAAATGCTAAAACAAATGCAATAGAAATACGGAGTGTTTCACCAGTTAATTCCGTAGGCAGAAATTGTTCAAAAAATGATGCATACGCGCTAGCTACTATAAAAGCAACAATCCAGCCAGCAACAGACAATGCTTCGCGAACAAATCCTCGAATTATACTTAGAACTATCGATACAAGAAAAATACCGGATACAACATAATCAAAAACAGTCATTGGCTAGAATTGATACAGTTCTTGTGATTAAGCATTTTAAATTAAAGTTACTCAAGAGTTGAGAGAGATAGTAGCCTACCTAGATACTCATCAAACTTCACAATCATCTTGGCACCACCACCCCATCCAAGCCGATTTTCTTAAGCTTTTTTATTTCATTCTCCGCAGCGCTTCGTGCCGTAAAAGGACCAATACGCACACGCGTCACTTCATTATTATCGATTTTAAGTGTTTCCGTATAGGCCTTAAATCCATTTGATGCCAAATTTGCCTGTTGTTGCTTTGCTTTTAATTGATCAGAAAATGCACCTAGCTGTACGACAAACCCCTTTGTCGTATCTGCCGCTGTAATAGCAGGCGTTGCCATCACGACTGCTGCTGTAATATTTGCAGCAGCAGTATTTTTTACTTCAATGGGATGTTTATCAATTTTCGGCTTAATGCCCGGAATCGGAATACGTTTCTGCTCACCAGCTACTTCGATGCCTTCCTCGGCATTTTGCGGAGTACCTTTAGGTTTGCTCTGTGATTCGGATAATGCATCTACGCCATGAATAGATTCTCGGCCAACTGGTTCTGCTTTAGGTGCAAAACTATTCCTGTCGTTTTGATTGGGTATTGGCAAATTAATAGCAATTTCATGTTTCTCATTCTCGGACTTTGGCTCATCAAAAATAATCGGCAACACAGTTACCGAAATGAGAACTAGAATGATAGCGCCAACCAAACGTCTTCTCGCGCGCTTTCGTAGTAATAATTCTTCCTCGCTGATATTTTTAGTCATTTGAAATATCCAATTATTACTTGCTTTGCAGCGTGTTTAAATAACGCAACACGTCACCCACCGTATAGAAAGATCCGAATATGCAGATTCTATCATTTTTAGTTGCTTGTTCACAGGCAAAAACAAAAGCCGCCACACAATCCGAAAACTTATAAATGACATTCTTATTATTTGAAATACCGGCTTTATGAATCTCATCAATTAAATAATCAGCAGTAGCAGCACGAGGCGTATAAATAGATGATACCAGCCAGAAATCAATATCATTTTTTAATTCCTGAATCACTCCATAAATGTCTTTATCCTGCAACATAGCAAATACTGCATAGGTATGACCAACCGGTTTTGTCGCAGCTAAATTTTCAGACAAAACAGAAGCTGCAGCCGGATTGTGTGCCACATCCAGGATTATCATGGGTTGCGTTGAAACAACCTGAAACCGGCCCGTTATGACCGCCTCAGTTAATCCTTGACGTACGTCATTCATACTGACAGGCAACAATTCATTTAGCGAATCCAGTGCAGCCAAGCAAGTACTCGCGTTTTTCAACTGTTTCTCACCGCGCAAAGCGGGTAAAGGCAAAGAATACCGCCATCCTCTCGGCCCCCAGTAATCCCATTGTGTATCTTTCTTAGAAAAACCAAATGCTTTTGCAAATTGATAAAAAATTGCACCAATATTTTCAACTTGCTGATTGACCGAATCGGGTAGATCAGTTTCCGCACAAATAGCCGGTTTGTTTTTTCTAAAAATCGCGGCTTTCTCAAATCCTATCTTTTCCCTCGTATCTCCAAGGTACTCCATATGATCTAGATCAATACTGGTTAAAATTGAACAATCCGCATCAAATATATTGACTGCATCAAGACGACCACCCAGACCTACTTCCAAAATTGCCACATCAACTTCATCCTGAATAAACAAATACATCGCAGCCAACGTGCCAAATTCAAAAAAGGTTAAAGAAGTCTGACAATTTTTTCTTGCAGCATTAATTTTCGCAAACGTGTTGCAGAATCTTTCATCATCAACCTCTTTTCTGTCGATACGCACGCGCTCGTTGTAACGAAGTAAATGGGGTGAAGTATAGCAACCTACTTGATAACCAGCACAACACAATATCGATTCAAGCATCGCACACACTGAACCTTTTCCATTTGTACCACCCACTAGAATAATTGGAAATTTAGGTACCAGTCCAAGTTCCAGCTTAACCTGATTCACACGATCCAATCCCATTTCAATGGTTTTGGGATGGAGGGCTTCAAGATAAGTTAACCAGTCGACGAGTGAGTCAGATTCTCTACTTGGTGCATTCATGTAATATGAACCACTAGTTATCCTGCAATAGCAAAATGTTGAAGTATGGACTACTTTAACTAGGATATAGGCGCAGGCACACGCATCAGTTGTGTACAAAGATTGACAAGCTTATCGCGCATTTGTCTTCGATCCACAATCATATCAATCGCGCCATGCTGCAATAAGAATTCAGCCCGCTGGAAGCCTTCGGGAAGTGTTTGACGCACTGTCTGCTCAATAACGCGAGGACCAGCAAATCCGATAAGTGCACCGGGCTCTGCAATGACTACATCACCAATAAAGGCGAAGCTTGCTGAAACACCGCCCATGGTTGGATCTGTCAATACGGAGATAAAAGGTAATTTGTTATGGCTTAACCGTGTCAGAGCAGCGGTTGTTTTAGCCATCTGCATGAGTGAAAACAAACCTTCCTGCATACGTGCGCCGCCACTGGCACTAAAACATATAAATGGCAAATGTTGATTAATGCACGTTTTAACACCACGTACAAAACGCTCACCGACAACAGAGCCCATCGAACCGCCCATAAAACCAAATTCAAATACTGCGACGACTACCGGGACAGTCTTGATGGTTCCTTGCATTACAACCAAAGAATCATCTTCATCAGTACTTTCCTTTGCTTGCGCTAATCGATCTACATAGCGTTTACTGTCTTTAAATTTAAGCGCGTCAGTTGCAATTACCTCAGCACCAATCTCATTCCGCCCATCAGGATCAAGCAACAAATCAAGGCGATTTCTTGCTGAAATACGATTATGATAATCGCATTTAGGACAAACATTCAGATTCTTAACCAAATCTGTGTAATATAAAACAGCTTCACAGGTACTACATTTACTCCACAA